>Ga0131853_10007854_pt1 | contig 19364 bp, 14 predicted proteins | sample TergutLab28metaG_FD_92764 | JGI IMG/M metagenome (GOLD analysis project Ga0131853, IMG submission 92764) | Labiotermes labralis P1 segment gut microbial communities from Petit-Saut dam, French Guiana - Lab288 P1 (version 2) (version 2) | ecosystem: Host-associated > Arthropoda: Insects >... | reverse complement strand
GATGATCCCGTATGGGGATCGAAACATGTAGGAGGAATATAAATATGTTTTAATGTGAAACTTAAAAATGTGATTTTAATGTTTTACGTATATTGTGCAATTTGTTGGTTTTAAACAAGTATCCTATTTGACATATTGTAGGCCAAAGCGGTGTTTTAGAGCATTCATTCATAGAAGGACATGAGGCACCAAGATGCTCGTAATGTGCTGTCTTCACGTATCTTCTTTACCACAATCATAGGCATCTGCATAAATAATGGGAGTTGGTTTTACCCCCAAAACGGCTGCGAACCTCTCTGATTTAGAAAATCGCCTGTAGCTAGTTGTAAAGTTTTTAGCTACACCTGTGATAATGAACATCATCAAAGTGTCTTTGATTTTGATTGTGGGTGATGCACTAAAATGTACTCCCTCCTATAAATAAGAATTAAATACTCCATTCCAAGACATTTAAAACAATGCCTTAAGGTACATAAATATTTGGTAACCTTCTATTGCTTCTTATGTAGGAGTTTTTTTTACTGTGGAACTTCTACATATTTCCGTTGAAATTCAATGTATCGTTCCATATGATTGATTTTTACAGGATGATTTACGAAGTTAATTGCATTTTGAAGTCTTTATAGTCGTTCTATGCTGAATTTTGATTACCATATTAATTTTACTTAAGATTTCTCAGAGTTGTTTTCAATAAGGCAGTAATTAAGCCATTCATATTAACCACCCTGGAGACAAGAAACTTCAAGTTTACTTTGTAACAAGGTTGATCTACTCCTAACATAAATCTCCATTACATGCCTAAAAATTACTTGGAATAAGGTAGCAATTGGGCCACTGGCACTAACCCTTAAGGGACAGAACAAGGACTTTTCAATAAGCTACCATCCTTATTAAACCCAGTGCTTCTTAAGTAAGAGCACAATTACCTGGAATAATTAACAAATTAGGCGACATCCCAGCAAGTGGAGTGTTCGTGTTTTAACGACACGCAATCCCTGGTGCCGATGCTTTCTCTTTCTTCTCTGCTAATTAGAGAAACGATTTGGACAAAACATGAGCAGGCAGAAGAGGCTCAGTTTGCCAGTCTCAGTGTAGATAACTGATGCGAGGAGAGGGATGTAATTTCGTGACTACAATGAAATGATGTCAGACTCACAGCTCTAGCTAAAGCGCCTTGTGTTCTTTTACCTTCTTTACGCTCACCGTAATTATCGCAGCCAATACTACTGCTGTCATAACCACAACCACAACCATAACCACAACCCCCACCACTACCATCACAAGCATTGTTATCATTCCTGTACCCGTTTTTGTATTTTATGGATTTGGTAACTGATCTTAATGTTAAGAACGGAGATCTTCTGAGTTATTGCGTAGCGAGCAGTGGTAATTTCTTACCGACGTTTCGGTACAACTAGTCGGTCCCATCCTCAAATTTAAAGATTTTAATGTTATCATTTTACTGTATTGTAACAAATTAAAAAATTTATTTTACATTTAATTCTTTGTAGGTTGCGATTCTTTGTTTTATCTTGGGGAGTCGCGGTGGTGCAGATGGTGTAGTGACTAGGATATTGGCTGAACGGTTCGGCGTTGGATTTTCTTCTCCAAAACGTCCAGAATTACTCTGGGACTTACTTAGCCTCCTATTTGACGGGTGACGGGGTTTCTTTCCCTGGGCTAAAGCGGTTGGAAAGTTAAGTTGACCACTGAGCTCTCCGGATCTGATTTGTCTACAAGGGCACGATTATTGTCCTTTAACAGGACACAATCCAGGGTTGTCATTGGTCTTATAACTGGACACAGCACCCTGAGGCGACATTTATATGTAATGGGGCTGAGCGATAACCCCATTTGTAGGAAGTGTGGTACTGAGGAGGAAACCTCAGTTCATGTTTTATGTGCGTGTGAGGTCCTGGCTTCACTCAGACAGTCATATCTAGGCTCCTTGTTTTTGGACCCTGAGGATATTAGGAAACTAAATATAGAGGCCATCTGGAACTTTGTTAAAGGAACAGGACTCCTCTAATTTAGTAATAGAACATGGGGCACAAAGGACCTGTCCTAAGGCTTAGGTTCACCGGGCCCGGAAGACCTCGAACCCAAATACCATTCAGTTCAATTCAATGACCACTCAGCTGCATCCAGTGTCGAACTGAAGAATGGACTTAGCTATACCACTGCTCCTCTCTATGTTTCACGGCGTGTGCAGGCACTTGAGAGTCAAATTTATTTTTGGTTTGTTTTTGATTCCATAGAACTCTTTCAGTTTATGATTTAATTCTTTAGTCTTCCACAGAATTATATTTTTGTGGCACTGCATTATTGTAAACTTTTATGGGGTTCTATTTTCTTTGTCTATAATACTCACGTGTTTCAAAATAACATAGGCTACCTTCAGTTAACGTGTGAACTGACGTGGTAACACGCGGTGCTTGATACCGCGTATTTCATGCAGACTTTATGTATGTGGAAAGAGAAGGGGAAATGAAGGACATCCATGCTACAGATAAATCCGCTACGACCTTTAGTCTAATTTAGAAAGACGGAGGTAACCAGTGAATGAGACGTGAGGTAAAATGCCAAAACCATCATCCGTGTCTTTATCGGTACCCGAATTAAAATTATTTTTGAAAAATTTGTCGGTATGAAACTTTCAAAATTACATTATCAGACGAAAGATTTGTTAAGAGCGCCTATATAAATATAAAAATATTGTGTTCATTACTACAAACGCGACTTACAGTTGTGTCGGTCATATTAAATGCACTGAAGGCAAAATATATGGGAAAGTTGAAGGTAAAGAGAAACGTGACATTGAAAGATATGTGAAGTGAAGTATGGATAAATTAAAAATATTGAATCAATAGACAACGTTGTTATTGATATACTTACAAAAAAATTCCTCTTTTCTTGCAAGATGTTTTTTTCTAGGAGGGTGGTGTTTCCCTAGCCCGGACATCGTATAGCTGGAATTCTTGAGTCCTTCCTTGTCCAGCCTGCTACCATTTCATTCTCTCCAGTAATAAGTTAAAAACTCGTGTTCTGACGCCCATGCATTCAATTATCATGCTTCCTGGGTGTCTGATCTGGGGTTAATATCCTTTGATAAAAATGTGGAGGCAAGGTTATTATGTGTCTTTCGCTCACAGATCCTCTGTATTCCAACACATTGCAATAAGGCAAACACTTGTCACTGTTTCTTTATGTGTTAACGAAACCTGTTCTTTCTGGGACACATTCATGGCCGTCACATTAAACACGAAGAGCTAATAACGAGGAACTGGAAAGTATATTTAATGAACAAAGGAACAGTGTTGGCGGTTTTGTATTGTGATACAGTACAATGAAACATCACCATGAAAATAACTTGAATTGAAAGCAGATAAGCCGAATTTTCTTCAAAAACGAACTGGTCTTTCATACTCGTAAGACCATAACCTATTTTACTTAAAATTTCTACATTCGTATAAAGTACTTCATATTCAGTGAATTCAAACACCGAAGATCTGTTCTCTTTTTCTTTTAATGTTGGCATGTGAATACTGTGACTTCGAAGATTTGGCGTCTCTTGTGGCAAGAGTACTTTCTTTTACTTCTTTTCATAATATTATTTGACTTTTCTGCGCAATGTGTACGTAAATCACATGAAGTGTTGCTTCGCCCGTCTCACGAAACCTCCCTCCCTCCCCCCTCGCACGCAGCTAGCACATTGGTCTTTTTATTTCCTTCTAGTGTCACAAGCGCACAATATATCCATGAATGCATATGAATATGTTTCTCCTTCACTTTTTCCTTACATCTTATTACAAAGTTTCGTCTTTGTACAAAATGTAAGAAAAAGCCTTAAAAACGTTGGTTATGACAAAACGGAAATTCGTTAACTAACGAGAGACTCTAATGCACTCCCAGAATCTTCTCTAATGAAGTCAAATCGGCTCTCTGGATCTCAACTTCTTCAAAAAACGTATAGCAGTAACAAATGACGTCGGCCGATGTTTGGGCCCTTCTAATTTAAATGAATAAAGTCGATCTTTCTGCCTAAGTACGATGTGCGGTGTCATTCGCCTTCTGTAACGTAGAAGTTCTCAAATTCATTGAAATCACTGGACAGTAAAATAAGCCGATTCTCCAAAGAGCGGTTTCCACTCTGTATGTCATACTTTGTACAGCATAAATGATAATCCACGTATCTGTTATTACAGAAGTACGTAGAATTATAATGATTAATTTTAACACGTATTTGACACACGTAAACTGCAGGAAGCATTCAAAATTCAGAATTGCGTACGAGACAGTATGCAATCATTTGAATTTTAAGGCAGGTTTTTCTTTGAAAGGTCTGGGGCTTTAACGTCTGTTCTCCTAGTAAGTGGGATTTCAAACTCAAATCTTATTGGTCAATCAGTTTATTGAAATTGGAGGAGGAAGGAAGGGAAACAAGTTGTGACTCTCAACACTTAGTTGCAAAAAGGAAACACAATTTTGCGAAAAGCGACTGTTAGCCTCGTCATGTCTGTCCGTCTGTCTGTCCGCACAGGACTATTCGGCTCCCACTGGACGGATTTCCATGAAATTTGATATTTGAGTATTTTCCGAAAACTGTCGAGAAAATTTGTTTGATTAAAATATGATAAGAATAACGGGTGCTTACATGAAGATCCGTGTAAAGTACATTTATGATAATATCTCGCTGAATTCTTCATAGAATGAGAAATGTTTCAGGAAAAAATTGTAGAGAAAATCAAAACACACTTTATGTTCAATAATTTTTTTTCCGGAAAATTGTGGTATTTTTTAGAGAATGCGGAAAAATATGGTGGAACCAGACAGGCCACAGATGACAATCTAAGAGGGTGCATGCGCATTGCCTGCTGAATATCTATCGTTACAAACACGCACACAGAATATATAATATTTATTGCTTCTCCACGATAACTATGGTTGCACGAACGCTCCGCAATATTACGTTTATACTTACATTGTATATCTTGCTAAAAATATCCCTATACAGCGTGCAGCACAGCACAAATGTTTGTCTTTCCTTCAGTCTGGCCATCTATCATGCCATTCTAAAGACAGGTTTTCATTTGGAGTGAAGACATGAAACTCGATATAAGTACTGGAGTTTTTTTTGTGTAACAACAGATCGAAATTCCGGAAATATACATTCCCCGAAATTCCAGGTCAGTGATTTGGAAGTTCGTGTATCACATTTCCCATATCCCGAAGGTACGCGAAGAGAACAGCTTTCTATGAAGGATGGAATAAGTTGGGCCACGAAGTAATCCTTATGACATGTGCTACGAGATAACCAGTTGCTATACGTGTGGAAAGACATAATATCCTTACTGAGGATTTGCTGATTTACGTCCGCTCTTCCATACAAATTCCGGGACAGTTTCTTTGGTTAGGCATGTCTGCATCTTTCCATACATTCTAATTCATTATTCATTAATCAACTTTTTTTTATGCATTCAGGGGCAACGAACAACATTTTTGAGTAAACTAGAAACATAGAAACAAGTAAAAAAAAGAACAAAATAATTTTTTTCAGTTAAAGTAATTGAACTTCAAATTTATAACATTTCACAAAATATTTTAACAATATATGAGACATATTCATTTCTTAGATACTGAGAGGAAACGCAGCAATAAAAAATATATTTTTGTTTACATCTTCCATAAAACAAGGTAATCGTGAATTTCTAAAATACGTCACATATTAACTGACACGTACTTGCACAGGGACCATGAGACTTTATAAACAACGAAACTAAAGCAAGCAGGAACGAAAGTACTTCCTATGTTATTTCAATAAGTTTGTGAATTTTGTGGCAGCTACATTGGATTTCAGTTATGTTCAAGAGAAAATTATCTTTCAAAATTTGATAGTGTGTGTGATGAAAAAACTTTAGGCTAGTGTAAAATTAGAAGTAGTTACTCAAATATTTGAACTTGTAACAGCGACAAGCAGCCTCCTAAAATTCTTGTCACAAAAATACCTGTTCGTTCAGTCAGAGAGAAAATGGAAAAGAGAAGTTTTGGGTTTCGTAACCTCTTGTTGTTGGGAACAGGAGTGGGACTAAAAAGAAAGTGGATGAAATGGCCACAATATCTTCAACGAGACTGACTTCAGCCTTAAGTTTGGAAAGTGTCTGTATAATCTTGAGGTGCGTCATCCCCGTTGTGTTGGATCAATATCAAAGACTGTACGTGTAGTACACAACATTCTTTGATAGTGTCTGTATGATCATTCTAGAGAGATCTGAAGACGATATATTGCATTAAGCATTGTCCATCATCAGACTTTAGCAGAAACAAAACATTTCTGAGATTGAATCTTTCTCCGTTTTCAGGTGGGGAGATTAGTAAGAACCCTACATTTTGAAGCCCTTAGAAAGAGATAGCACATAACATAATCAGAGAGGCTGATTATTTATTATAAGTCTAGTCGATGGAAAATATTTAAAATATCAGTAGATATGTTATAGAATTATTATGTTAGCCGTTATGAATAAGGGTAGAGCTTAGTCTCTAGCACAGAACACTGCTGAGACATCCCGTCAGAAATGCATTCCTTTTTAACGTTTTATTTAAAGGAAAGGAACGCATTACGTTTTTACGCATTTAAGTCGTTGCTGTGTTGCCGTTCCATTAGGCACTGTGCAGCGAGGAATCTCCTGAGCTACGACACCGTCGAGTAACAAGGACAATAATCTGCCGTCAACACATCTGGACGAAAAACCTAAAAATTACTGCCGCAAGTCAATGACGTTTAAATTGGTGTATAAGTATAAAAGTTTTTCGGGGAATACGTTGACATTTAGGCATCGAATTCCTCCAAAACGTGGATAATTCTATATCAATTGATATGATGTCATGCCAAAGAACACTGTAATCTTAATTTTAAGTATCCTTCCACATTTTATTGCCCAAGTTCTGAAACGTAAGATGAAGATCATGGTTGCACCTGCCTGTGCGGTATACTGAGTTCCTTCACCTTTCAAAGCAATACAATGAATATCGTAGCCATGCGATGTCTTATACAAGGGCGCGCGATTTTCTGCAGGAAACGACGAGAATTAGACCGCTTTGAATTTAAAACAAACAGGGATAGCTCCCGCTGATCCTTTAAGCCTTAAGGCTCCGTGTGACGTTTTGTTTCCGACCGTTAAAGTCCATTGAACTAATTCTCCCTTCGGCCGCTAGAAATCCGGGGGATGGAAAAACGAGTGCTTCGTCTCTGATCCTACTCACAAGAGTCAGTCGGGTTCTGCTACTGTGATTTCAACTTTTGCTTGCCGTGAACGGGATATCTCGTTTAACAAAGCGAACTTATTGTTCTGTTAAGGAAATATACGTTTCGCAATGTACGTTAGTCAGTGTACCGCGTGCTAGAATTGACTTTAAAATTACGTTAATTCATTATCGTTTTTTTGCTTTAACCCTTTAAACGCCGAGTTAAATCCCATCTGCCATTTGCTGGCATTATTAGGAGCTCACCCTATACTCCACATTAGCAGGATAAGGGTTAAAATAACATTGGATGATCTGAAACTTATTGGAGAAAAAGATAAACATGAAACATATTCACCTGGTATAGCACAAGTTTTTTTGTTTCCAAGTTTAAATAATAGCAACTTTAAACACTTGAACCTTTAAACTCTGTTCCACTCTTTGAACTCTTATGAACTTATAGACTTTTTGGACTTTATCCATCTTATGCATTGACATACAATACACTGCGTTTAGGGGCAGGTGCCGTCGACGCCTTTAAGTTTGCTACCCTTTCACTTATATTTATGTGTCTTTCTGTTTTTGTAGTAGGAGAGTGTAGAAAATTAATGAGAGATTTTTATTTCATGATGTTCATTCCTGACATTGTCGATCACATTATATTGTGTTAACTTTGACTTTCAGTTGACCGTGCATAGTGATAAACTCTGCTGACATATAACATTGCTGTGTGTACAGTGAAAAATTCCCGATGGTGTACAGAGGAAATGTCCGAAACATGTAGAGTTTTGTTCCAAAAATAAATTTGAGAAATTAGTGCATCTAGTTGGTTTTTTTTATTATAAGAATACTGTGTTAACTTCTGTTAAGTACTTAGGCTGCCCCCAAGATACAGTATACGAAGATCCAGTGCACATACATAACTGTTTTACAAATCATTGTCTACATTTCAACTATTTGATTCTTCGACTTAATGTCAATTGTGAATAAAAGCGACTATTTGCTTTTATGTATTGTTGCTTTGGTTTGGTTCCCTGAAGATGATCCCTTGTGGATCGAAACATGTAGGAATAATTAGTGTGATATTAAAATATAAATATCTGAGGTACAATATTGTGCATTTTTTTGGTTGAGTGTTGCGAATTCGGAGACCTATATTACTTACTTCACTGAGAGCACACGAGTGTGACGGTTCATATCCAATGTGGACGCTGCTCTTTGGTCATTTAAAAGTCTCGAGATAATATAACACACACGAATTGCTTGCACATTTTAAAATGCAATTTTGTTGGTACACTTCTGTTTATTTGCGGCTGTGTAGGCTCTGTTTACTCGACGTGCGCTGGCCAGTTGTGCAATGAAACGCGCGATCACTTGGTCACAGGCACAGCTGACTTAAGAGTCTGGTTGATCACATTTACAGTATTGTTCGCCAGGCAGAAATACGAGTTTATGCAGTTCTAAGCTTTCACTGTGAATGAAGATTTGAATACTGGAAACGAAGAATTATGTTTGATTTGATTTGAGGCGTATGCAGACTTTTCGAGATATCGAAACAGATGTCCCTTGCATTCCACAATTGCTAATTAAAGAATGAACTACAAATTTAATTAAGATTCGAATTTGTTAAACTTCCGCAGTGGCGAACATTTCAAAAGGTCTAGGACGCGAAAAATGTCTAGAGCTTCTTTGCATGAAATCTACTGGAGAAAAAAAGCAAAAACTTTGTATTTCGTGCAATTTTGGGGGGGAGGGGGCATAAGCGAGTGATTAGGCTAACCGTCATATTGCTCTCTTGTCCTGCTGTTCCAACATGCTCCTGATAATTGCTAGAAAAATCATGTGATCCCTCAGGCAGCCGGTTTTTTGATCCAGAATCGAATTTGGCATTTGAATGTAAAATAGGATCGGGAATTTCATTAATGATGCTTATTATGCAGAACAGAGAAACACATTTTACGACACGTTTCACGTTAATAACATAAAACGTGCATAATTTCAGATCTATTTTATTATCAGAATGAACACAGCACATTAAACACTATGCATTCATCTACCTTTTACGTCATGTTTCGGTCTCTGGTGTCGGTCATCACCAGGTCAGGTCACAGTTAAAAAGTTAAAATATATAAAATGACTATTATTCCCCATAAAAGAATAATATTAAGACATACAATTGCAGTTAAAATTGGTTAAAACATGATTATTGGGTTTTAGATGAAAGAGATTTCTTTGGTTTTATTCGTGGACTGTACAGCGGACGTGGTCCACGTAATCGGCAATGTCAGATCTTAGTTCATGTTTCATTGAGTTTTCCTGATAAGGCGTCAAATTTCTTTTTGGGTTGCGTTAAACATCCGTAGATGGTTTTCTTGCGTATGCAATACTCTCTGTTCCAGCGGAGCTTGTTGAAATCTATAGCCCTTATTACGGTGTATTTTTTGCCCTTTATCGTGGCGCTGGGGCCCATTGCGGGTCATGGTCCCCTCATTATTGAGGTTTCTAGATCACGATCAGAGACACACACACACACACACACACACACGCACACACACTCACTGGGGAAGACTCCTCTGGTCGAGTGATCAGCTCGTCGCAGAGATCTCTACCTGCAACACAACACTCCAAGCGACAAACATCCATGCCCACGGCGGAAATCGAACCCACAACCTCAGCAGGCGAGCGGCCGCAGGCCCACACCTCAGACCACGCGGCCACTGGGACCGGCTTACGAAAGAGTTGGTATTAATAAATTATTAAAAGATGCTCACAGTTATTGTAAATATAACGTAACGGCTGCATGTGTGCCAGTTTTGTTGTGATGGATTATGTGTTCTTTCCAGTACTGAATGGGGAAAATGGGAAGTAGTTTTAGGTCGATTCAAACGCGATAAAGTTTGGGAGACCTCTACGTCAATACTTTTCCATTTATGTTATTGTGATTCTACCTGATGATGGCCGACACAATCCACCTAAATATGTTGTGCAAGATGGAGGAATGCAGAGTATTTAAAGTGTTGTGCTCATTTTGATAATAAAAAAATTATCGTATAACATGCACAAAGGAATAATGATACCAAACTTTGTACAATTTTACATGTGTGTAGTTCACAATTTGTGCACGATATTTGGGTTTAAGAGGGACGAGTTGTGTCTGCTACGAGTTGGTACTTAATGCACGTGGCGCCTCATGTTTCGTGAATCACTGGCATTAGAAATGATAGTCATTCTTTACGTGGTCCGCTTTGCAACGGGTCCACAGCCACTAACTAAGCGACTGCTCCACAGAGTGCAATGTAGTGCGTCTTTTTTCCAGCTCCAAAAATCTTGTCTTTTCCTTAAGGTCATTCAGTAGCTCTTTATGTCTTCTTCTTCGTCTTCTGTCCATTCTATCTTTCTTTCAATAACGTCTTTTAGACGGGAGTTGCTATGCAAAATGTGATCAATCCAGGTAATCTTTCCTTCCTTACTACCTTCCTTCGTTATATTGTATGTGGGATACTTCTTTCCTTATTGACTCTATGTACTACTTTGTTTTTCACACGACCGCTCCATATAAATTCCATGGAAGTTAAGATTTTTCAGAATATTTTCATTAGCTTTCGATGTATCTCTTTTCCTCTTCCGTCGTCCAGCTTCTGACTCAGTATAACGCATTGCCTATGTAATTATAAAATAACGCACTTTAACGTGAATTTTGTTCTAAAAGAAGAACCTAATTCATTATTGTCCACTTTATCCCCTGCAGTTTCATAACATAATTTAATTAGCGAACGTTTGTTTACATGTGGCGCAACAGGGGCTGTATGCTGTATGCTGGCGTCCACTGTACTGGAAACTGTAGGTAGGTGTTTATTTGCAGCGTGCCTTTTGCCTCCGTTTGCCGCCATGTTTATATTTCCGGGTTCAGGACGACATGAAGGTTGTAAATATTTCGAGGTTATCTTATGTTTGGAATTTGATGGATGCACCACCAGTTGGCAGGATTAATAAATCACTTTTCATTTCGTTTTGCTACCTGTGTGCGCATTTGTAGAGATAAAAAATGCGGCTGTTCATAGGTCAACGGAGACACATTTGTGCAGCAAGGGTTACATTTCTGTTCAACGGGCTTTAAATATTGACACTGCTTTTACTACTACTACTACTATTAATAATAATAATAATAATAATAATAATAGCACTACTATTATTTTTTCTGCTGCTGCTGCTACTGTGCTGCTATGCCGGAGTATAGTAAGTTTAAAGTTACAAAATGGGTTTTATCGCTATTTTACCCCCTGAACTAATTCTCGCATTATTTGTTTGACAACGTAATCTTACTCTCAATTCCGTCATGTTTATTAACAGGGTACATTAAATTGCAAACGTCATGCCATTTCTGTAGGAAAACTTTGCTAAATCAATAAATGTTGAATAATTAGTAATAACATTTGTCATGGAAACGAGATCTAAATCACTATACTTTCAAGGATTGGAAGAAGAGGAAATCTAAGACGTTTATAGAACGATGTGCTTGATTCAACTCTTCATTTTGTCATTTTATCACTGAGCAGAGAGTGTGTTTTTAATGACATTGACTATAACACGCGACTTGAACATTACATTCCTAATATCACAGGACTGTTTCTCTTTACTTTACACGATACGCCCTTTATTTAGAGATAGTATGATTCTAACATTCATGTTTAGTGAGGGTATGATTAATGGTCTTTTGAGTTTATTTGTAAAGTATATTTACCACATCATATCTATACTTTCCGTATGAAGCGGAAAATGTCCCATAGCAGTACGAAATGAAATTACGCCCTTCCTCTGACAAACTCGTTTAAAGACTTCCTCATGTATCGTTCAAACAACGCATAGCTTTTGCGCAGGGCACAAATACTGAGATTTCTAGAATTACTGTCTTCTGCGTTACATCTTCTTCTCGACTTCATCCCTTGTTTTTTTGACTGCTTGACCTTGAAGTTGGAGACATTAAAAGTCTTCGATACGTGGGTAACTGTTTACAAGTCTGTACGGCATAATATCGCAGATAACTTGAATATTCTTCAGTTGCGCTGTAAAAACGTCACATCCTACAAGTCTGTTGTCAAATTCGAATGAAAATCTTGTTTATTATAGTCAGGACTATATTTTTAATTTGTTGTTTTTTTGTAGAATTAATTATTGCATTACCTTGATGCGTGCTTGCCTGTAGACATATTCCTCTTCGAATTATGTAAGAGCCGCAGTTGTATATAACTTTCTTTGAAAGATTTTACTGTTTAACTTGCGCTTATTTCAAACAGGATATGCGAGTTAAACACACCATGCAGACGCAAACGATCCTAAAATAAAATACTGATTATGCTTTGAATATTTACCAAATTTAGGGAGAAAAGTAAATCTATCCGAAATTATCTTTTATATTAGTGCCATCTGAATTGATTTTAAATTCAATCGTATCTTCTCCTGCTGGTCTGCAACATCACAACACTCCCATGGTTCTTAAAATATAGCGAATAAGCTGTTTTTTTTCAGTGCATGTATATCCACAAACTTATTGTGACTAAAAGTTATGGTATTAATACATTATTAAATAATGACGCAAGAATACTTAACGGCAGTTACCAGTCTGCGATAGCAGTCTGCACGTGGTTCTGAGGTTAGGCCGTGAAAAACTGATACCAATGTTTTACGCAGCCTCGTATTACGTACATTTTCTCTGCATTCGTAAAACAATGACAGCGAGTACGAGAATATCAACGCCAATATTTTCATGGTTTTGAATACAAATAAGCTACTAGAAACTGTGGAAACTATGTACGCAGCACTGGGCTTCATATTGAAATTCCGTAACATATATACTGTGGATTAACACGTGCAAACCTAAACAATCAAATACTACAGGTGAACTTGACTGGCATGCTAGCAAGCGGTCATGTAACTAGATAGGTGGATAGATAGGCAGGCGGGCATTCCGTTAGATAGACGTGCGAACAGGTGGACGAACTTGTTTGATTTGAGGTAGATACAGGAGTCGTTATGCCTTGCTAAGCGACGCCATAAAAACTTTGTATCCTACTAACAACTTTAGATTAGACACTGGAGGAGTATGTCTGGTGTTTAGCGCTGAGGGATTGTCAATCCAGAAAATTATGGCGTCATTTTTCGAAACGTTTTCTCTACTTTCATATCACTGACTGATTTGTTTCAATAAGTCATTCTATCAATGCACTGTGTATGGACGATTTTATACTTTTAGATGACAGATCAACAAATGCACGTTTCTAAATATGTTCAATCACACTTTCTTAATATTATTTAGAATATGTGATTGAAAATGTTTATGAACGTGCATTTATTGGTTCATCATGTATCTTAGTGTTATTAAGAATATGTGATTGGAGAATAGAGTCTTTCTTGAGAAGTTGACAGTTTCTCAGCTTGTCAAGAAATTCCCCACAGTTTATTGAATCCGGAAATACTTTACCGCATTCACAACAGCCCGTCACCTTTCCCTATTTTGAGACAGATCAATTCAGTCCGTGCCCCCCTTTCCACTTTTTGAAGAACCATTTTGTTATTATCCTCCCATCAACGCCTGAGTCTTCAAATTCTCTTTCCTTCAGGTTTCCCCACCAAAACCCTGCATGCACGTCTCCTCTTCTCCATACGTGCTATATACCCCGCCCATCCCACATGTGATTGAACATATTTATAAATGCGCATTTGTTGGTTTATCGTATAATGTAAAACATTCCTTCATGCACGGATATAGAACACGTATCAGGGCAATTTTCTTTGTTTCTGTTGTGAACTTCTTGTATTATGAAACTAAAAGTTTCCCTGAATTCCTGCTCGTTATTATTCCTTGTAAGAGGACAGGGGTAACTAGACATAACACTAATCGCAAAAAATGCTTTAGAGTAGGGGCGTCTATCGATGGTTTCCGTTAGCGAGACTGATGGGCTGTTTTTGCAGACGCCATGTAATGACGCTCCTAAGTCACGTCAGCTATCGACTCAGTATGCAGATAAGTAAAATAAAACATCAGTCCCATTACAGGCCCGAGATGCCCAGAGGGTTCCAGGGAGTTAAGTTTCCCAGATTACGTGACAATGGCCCAGGATGGTGGTAAAGTTGTCAGCCTTACGCACCGGCCACTTTTACCCCCAGGAAATACTCCTGGTACTCATTTCTGTTAGAGGCTGAGTCGGCCCCAGGGCCATAGTGCGATCGGAAGGATTATGTCAAATGAAACCTTCTGGAATCGAACCAGCGACCCTCCGATTTGCAACGCAGCACCTTAACCACTGTTGCTACCGCTGTCCTCAGTATGTAGATAAGTACGAAGATAAAACAATAGACAACCAGTCACAAATATTTTAGACAGTAGAATGTTAACCTTTTGTCGCTGGAATTATTTTTTTAAATTTTAGCACACCCTGTATATAAAATGTCAATAATATAGGAACCATATACGTTAGAATTATGAAACAAACTGCATTTTGAAGAGAAGAAAACGGAGAGTATATACCATGTTTAAAATATTAAGTATCTATATTTGTTGAATAAATATATAAAATGCAACTTTAGAGGTTAGCGGTGCGGTACGTCCACTATAGTTGACATTAGGTGTCTAAAGGTTAATGTCTGAAAGTTCTACGTTTGTTAGCTCGTGCCTTTCTAGTTAACTTTTTTTTTTTCGCTGTATAAAATTCCTGCCTCTCATACGTTTGAAATTCGGAACATGTAGCATGTTTTAGACAATAAAAAGGTGTTTAAAGTAGTTGTTGTTGACAGTCTGTTGGCTGTCAGCGTATTCACTCAACAGAACGAGATGCCCCAACGTAAAATTTAGACAAGTAAATTTGCAAAGACAGGCTGATTCAAAAAGATTGACTACATTTCCTACGTCTGGTACCGTTCAATTGAGTCCATCATTTTGAATCACTCTCTACATCTTCGTTCCAAATGAAGGGAAGTTTTATCCTTTAAAGAATGGAGGCTGTTATTTAATATTAAAGAAATACCGCGATATTCCCTACATACTCTATACGGTTCATAGGATTCCACGAATAAGCATTATTGCATCTCGAAGCAGGGCTAAACAATTGGTCTTTTAAATGAAGACGCTTTTGTTTTCTGTGTCCTAGGAACTGAATATATGTAACTTTAGAGCGTGTTTGTCTCCAGAAATAACATATTAACAAATATACGGTACTATATTGTATTTTATTCGTAATAAAGACAAGAATATAACAATCATTGACTAAAAACTACATTGCTATTGGACTTTATTTCTTTTGACGTGGAAAACATTCTCGGTTAAAACTCTCTCATTGTTCAAATTAGGTTCCTGACTTGTTGTTTGTTTGATGCAGGTTTTTATAATATTCCTGCTTGTGATGCATGGCTTGTCACGACATAAATGTTCGTTAGAGGAAATAGGCTTTGAAGATAAACCTGAACATTTTCGCGTATTCGCCTCTGATCGGTTTAGGGTCATTTTGAATGATGGTGTTGCTGTAAACTTTCGCATTTTCAGTTGAAGTGACAGTTCAGTATGTTTCGCTCCGAACCTAATTAATTCTTGGAAGAATGGCTTCATCCCCTGCGAAGGTGCCTGTTAAAATTTCTACCTTCAAAGAATTTTACGCATTTCCTTGATCAATAAACTTGTTATATTGTGTAATAAACGGATGTTTGGATGAAAATTCCCGACCAAATTAACCATTGCTTCCCCTTTCAATTTAAATCCATGGTATGGCATCCCCGATATTGTTGGAGCAGACAGATACAGTACTGAGTCACTCATTCTGTGGATCAATCGCAACTATCGAATCTGAACCGTGTAGTCGATTATTTATCTCATTGCAGATCAACTGTGCGTCTTGTTCTACCTTTAGTTCAACTTAATTATCTTCGTAAAGTGTATCGACGACCAATAAACGGATTTTAATTTTATTGACTTAATTTGACCGTAATATTATCACCACATGTTTCGGCCAGTTATCTGGTCTTCTTCGGGGTGATTTATTTGATACAAGAATAAAATTGTAATTAAACGTGTCAGAATCACCCAACAGTTAATAATATGTAGTGATTCTGATCAGTTTACTTATAATTTTATTCTTTTATCAAAGAAATCACCCCGAAGATGGCCAGATTACTGGCCGAAACATGTGGTGACAACATTACTATAAAATTTTGTCAATAAAATTAAAGTGTTTTTGTTGGTCTTTAATACTCCTTTTGGATCTAATCAATGCATGGAATATGGAAAATATTACATTTTCTTCCTTTCGTACTTTTTTCGTCTTCTATTGGGTATACACGTATTTGTAACTGATTTTGATCAATTCTTGTTTTTCACTTTAATCTTTCACTGTGAAAATATTAATGCTCTCTGTATATATTTTTACTTAAACAGGGAACGAGTGGAGCGGTAAACAATAAAAACAACTCGTAACCATGGAAACTGTAGTGTAGTTTGAGCCTTGCACACGGCACGGACTTGGCTTTGTATATGGGATTTATATGTATTTCTGATTGCAAATGGTAAAGTAAGTTACCTCTGTTTTATTCTCGTGACTAAATTTTTTAAATTATCTGTATACCACACGAATGAGAGGGTAGAATTTAAAGTATAATTTAAAACATCAAAGCCGGTCGCACAGAATTAGATGCTGAAAGTCTAGTGAAGTCCCTTCGTTTTGAATTGGGAGGAAATGCTACAGGGTGTGAACGATTGGTCATATACATTTTTTTTACGAGAATAAAAGGTCTATTCCTGTAATATTTTCATACAGAAATTTTACAGTGTACCCTTAAAATATCCATCCTGTGGATGTAATTACAGATTTCTGGCGTAAAATCGAAAGTTGTTAGTAGGAAGACTGAAGTGCATGATGCATAGAAAATTTTAGTGTTTAAGTAATTTTGGTTTCCTAAAGGTTGGCCTGCCGATACGAGTGGCCGCGCGGTCTAGGCCATAGGTCTGCGGCCGCTCACCTGCTGAGATTGTTGGTTCGAATCCCACCGGGGGCATGGATGTCTGTCAGTTGTGAGTGTTGTGTGTTGTTAGGTACAGGTCTCTGCGACGAGCTGATCACTCGTCCAGAGGAGTCCTACTGATTGTGATACGTCGTTGTGTGTGATTTAGAAGCCTCGTGAATGAGGAGGGCCTGGCCCGCTGGGGGGGTTGTTGCGCCAAAAACAAACCAAAAAAAAGTAGGCCTACATGAGCTACTCTTTGTAATTTTTAAGTTTAATGCTTAGTGCCCAGGAGGTTTTATCATTAGGTAATTTGGGTGTTGTTTTATTTCACGATGCTTTCGCAACTGCTGTTGTTTTTAAAGCGTCGAATGGGAAATGTTATGGCGGATATGAATGAAAATTTTGTGGCCTACTGCCTAGGCTCTTCACGAAATTTTGTGGCCTACTGCCTAGGCTCTTCACGAAATTTTGTGGCCTACTGCCTAGGCTCTTCACGAAATTTTGTGGCCTACTGCCTAGGCTCTTCACGAAATTTGCATTGAAGAATTCAAGAAAGTAAAACACATTTGTTATGGCTGTCGGTATTTCGGCTAATCTTGCATTTTGAAAAATTAATTATAAATTGTGAAGTTAAAAGTGATAACGTTATTTTTCCTAGTATGAATTAGCCAGCTATTAAATTAGCGTGTTTCAGTGTAATTTAATCAATGTATTCCCAGGGTTAGAAGTTTTACTCGAATATTTACATTAGCCATAATAAACAGTTAATATTAATTATCGTGACGCTATCTGGAATGTAACAGAAACGCTGGGATACGTGTGTTGGGTTGGAAAGGGACCGATGTGATACGAATTATTCCATCCGGATAGTAAACAATAAGTTTTGCGATGCAATCACAGGGGCCCTCTTGATCACACCTTGTTCAAAAACACACACTTTCTCATGTTCATATTGCTTTGGAATTGTCTGTAGCAGTCTAACCAAGAAATATGTTGATTAATTCCGAAACAAGAACTATATTAACAGGGTGTTCTGTAAATGTAAAAGAGTTGCTGTGATGGAGTTATTGTAAATAAGGCACACACAGATTTACCGAAAAATTAAACACAGTCAGTAATGTAATAATTTACGGGGCTTACGCTCGTAAATTATTACATTATTGGATAAGGATTATACAACATAAACTCTATGTTCGAAGACACTCTTCTACATATTAACTACTTGTACTAATGCATGTAAAACGTACCATACCCTAACTGCATATACAGCCGTCTTCCTGAAGATGAACCTTCGGTTTCGGAACATGTAGAAGACATCAAAATTAAAAATTAAAATATTAGTTTAGAAAATGTGCATTTTGATGGTTTATATTTTATAATTATATTATAATTCACGGCGCAAAAAACATAGAATAGGTAAGGATTATTTATAAGGAAAATAGAAAATATAGGGACAAATAACTGATCTGTACATTTCTTTCAATTCCGAGTTTTTAATACGTTGAACAGTAATGTAGAAATGGTCTTGTAAGTTTGGAGGGAACGCTGTAATGTCGGGTGAAAGGGACAGTTTCAGTATCTGGTCATTGCTAGGATTTTGTGTCGCCCTGTATTCATTATGTGAGCGACGCACAGCGAGCGAGAGAGAGAGAGAGAGAGAGAGACCCTGGCCATATTAAAACAACGTATTAATAATGCTGTATATTTAAAGTACTGTCATTTCTGTAGGGAACGTGGCCGAAACCCGGCGTTGCTAGGAAACGAATACGATATTAGACGCTGACGGAAACCTCGTTGCCACAAAGCAGTTCGCGGCTTGTAAATAAATTTTTAAGGATTCACATCGCTGTGTGCAGTTTTTGTCATTTTGCGTTCTTCAGTCCGGGTGCTAATTTTATACGTGGACAATAAAACCGGCGATATTTACCCTTGATCAAACACGATGAAGTACAAGGAGTTGCTGAAAATTTAATTTTGTATTTCGTGCCCAGGTTGAATATTTTCATCTACCAACTGGTGCAGCACACGTTCAGTAAGACCTTATACGTACGTATTTAGTTTCCACAGTCAAAGGCAGTTATTTTAAAGTAACTATAAACCAGTAGGTGTAATATAAAGTTAATGGTGGTGGTGGTGGT
>Ga0131853_10007853_pt1 | contig 19365 bp, 12 predicted proteins | sample TergutLab28metaG_FD_92764 | JGI IMG/M metagenome (GOLD analysis project Ga0131853, IMG submission 92764) | Labiotermes labralis P1 segment gut microbial communities from Petit-Saut dam, French Guiana - Lab288 P1 (version 2) (version 2) | ecosystem: Host-associated > Arthropoda: Insects >... | reverse complement strand
CTACATAACACCAGCACGCCTCAAGTCAGCCTACACAACGCAACAAGTAGTCGCAAGCTCCTAAAGATGGACGTATTAACGTCTGAAACATGTTGAGCAGTAGATAATAAAGCAAGTGTCATCAAGTTGGTCAACCTTTATTCAAATATCAAGATGATGCACGGTCCAATACGCATAAAAGACACACAATTTATTCTAACAGAATCGCTGATGATATATAACAGGCACCATTAATTCAGGTTTCCGCGGTAAGTACGTAGAGGTTCACCGGGCACTAATACTACAGTACTATATATATATATATACATATATATATATATATATACATATATATATATACATACATAAACATTATTGGGGTGTCCACGCTAACTACGGGCAACACCACGCAAGTGTAATACAGATACACACACACACAATCTTCAGGTAGTCATGGTAACAACGTAAATGGATGTGCCTAGCCTGCCCGGGTCGCCGGGCACCAGCACCCTAGTATATAATAACAGAAGTACGCATTCGAATGCCGCTTACGGATGCCAGCTGGTGGCGTTGTTAACTGATATATTCGTGTGGCTTCGCTGGAAACGAAGGACAAACCGACAATTAAGCGCTTCCCTGACATATTTGAGATTCGGATACCGGTGCTGCTACATTTCTTCCGGAATATTACGCCGTTTCGACTGGTAAATATTTTTTTTACCTTTCCGAGGATTGTAGTACCTTCAACATCAAGGTTAAGCAATCCAAGAACAGACCCTGACTCTTCTTGGACTCTGATGATTGTCATCCCGTTGTGCATTGCACTATCGTTCAATTGGGATCGAAACATGTCGATGAATAACTTGAAACATACGCGTTATATATGGGCTAAACCTTGAGTTTCAGTGAACGATAGACTTCTCGGACTGCTTGACCCCGAAGACGAAAGCACTACGATCCTTCGATGCGTCGGCAATTATTACCATTTGCCACAGTGTAACATGTCTGAAGAATGGAATCTGCTAGCTGTTCTTGCTTAAACTAATTACATTATCATTACAAAAATACGCAACATAACATATTCAGTTTAAAATGTTACGCATAAAATAATAAAAAAAACAATACTCGCTCTAACCGTGTTAAAAATCGAACAACCTCACGACTAACAAAAAAAAAGTACCACAAAACATGCTGACTAAAATATCAAAAGCTGCATGTGCACGCACGCACACATACGCATGTACAGTGCTGTTTGTAGTACCAGTGCCGCGTCCACCGGACTTTTATAATTCACAGCGAGAACTAGCCTCTACTCTTTTTAAGTTGACTACTACCAGACCATACCTTGCAGTCAGCTGACGCTCATTGATTGCCAACGAGCCGTCTGCTCTCTCATGCTGGAGCAGACTACTGCACAAAGCGGTGATCGATGGTTTGGATGGAAGACTGAAACTTAGGGTAGTTTGTGTGTTGGAGGGGTGGGGTGGGGGGGAATAAGGTGGTTGTGGGCGACTCGGCCACACAATATTGCTGTTCTGCTGCTCCAGTTGCTTCGAGAGGTATGAATAGTCGAATGGGGAGAAATGTGGAAAATAACGCAAACTATGATGCGGCATTCGAACAGGAACTGTCAGACGCAAAATGGTAAAACAGAAATGTTCTGTCAAGTTATGAAGGCGAAGAATGGTGGACACGCAAACTCCAGTAATTTTCAATGTGTATCATCCCCGCTGTATGAATACAATACGTAACAATAAAACCGTCCATACACAACACTTCATTATAGTAATCCAAAAAGCTACACGTTTCGGCTGCACGAGACAGCCATCATCAGGCTTCGGGTTTCCGAAATATAAAAAAGAAATTCATACGCTGCAGCTATACATACAACAGTAAAAATTACGGCCGAGACTTCGCCCTTACATAAAGTATTTGTAGATATCACGTTTGGGAAACATTATTACAATATGTAAAAGTACTGTAAAATATTATTAATTAGGATGAGTAAAGTTTAAAAATCATTTTAACCACGCACGTTTGGCCTACCAATCAATGTGGATTATTTCTAGTTTTTGGATTTTTACACTTTACTCATTCCAATTAATAATGTTTTACAGTACTTTTACATATTGTAAAAATGCTTCCTAAACGTAACATCTACAAATATTTTATGTAAGGGCGACATTTCGACCTACGTTTTTACTGGTGTATGTATAGCTGTCTCGTGTAGCCGAAACGTGTAGCTTTTTTGATTACTATAATAAATCGCTGTGTATGGACGGTTTGTTTTATTGTTACGTCCAATATTTCTAGGCCATGGGCGCCGGTGGAGGAGGGGATGCAGGACATCTGCCCCTCCCCCGCAGTCCGGAAAAGAAAGACTGAAAAATCTTAATATCACTAAATTTAACGTAATTCAAACCACAACGCAAGCAAAGCTGCTAGCTGTCCCAGTCCCCTCCCTCCATCCAGAAAAATCACAGCAGCAACCATGTTCTGGATTACAAAGCACGGCCCCTGTGAACTGTAACATCTGGCTTAGCACTGGGATCGCAGGTTCTAAACCTCCTCTGTATATGGACGTACTTTTGTTTTGCGCTGACCTATTACAAGCACAGACCTTGTAATGGTCTGATTCTCCATTAAAGGAATTCTACGGCTCGTCTTAATAACGATTTTTAGAAATCCTCTAAAACAGACAAGATCGAGGCTAGAAACATACTGCAGCACTATGACGAAGCTGCTGACGGTTGTGACCTTGCAGTTGTCTGACGCGACATGACTAACCCCGATTTGCAAGTGAGGTCACCAGCCATTTCACTGAAAATACACACCGTTTCTCTCGGCGAGATCACTTACTTTTATTCAAGTATTTCGAAAACCCACTACCTACGGAATAAGCTATTGGGCATGAAGATTCGTTTTTCTTTTGAACTTTTTCCACCTTTACCAACCGGAACATTTCTTCGCTCTGATAAATATTTGAAGAGTTAACGCTCCACTAGATTAGCGCTGAGATAACAGCCTTACAAGTAATTGGATGGCATGGGAATGGCTGGATAGATAAGAAAGAATATATCTTACTGAATGATGAAGAGGCAGAAGAGAGAGGAAGAAGTGACACTGCATTTGTAGTGCTAAGAAGGTTATGCCAATTATAATGGGATTTGAACATATAAGTAACAGAAAATCAACATTAAGCATTAAGGAATATTTCTATAACACAACTATAATTAATGGGCAAACACCAACAGAAACAGCTGACCGGGAAGAAAATGAACAGTTTTATGTTGAACTATGCAATGTATATCACACTGTATCAAAATATGATTCTGTAATAATAATGACAGAGTTAACGCAAAAATCGGGAAAGAAATTACTAATGAGGAAGTGGCAGGAAAGTACACACTACATGATGTGACAAGTGGAAATGGGCAGAAATTGATACAATTTGCACAAATACACGGTATGTTTGCAGTGAGTACAAAATACAAACACAAAACGATACATAAAGGAACACGTATAATACCTGGCAACATGGAAACAAATCAGATAGATCATGTTTTCATCAACAAAAGAAGATTATCCTCAAAGATGTTAGAGCAATGCAAGAACCATACTGAGGTTCTGATCACTTTTTAGTATGAGTGCAACATAAACAGAAAATACATGCTTATAAACATAAAACAGAAAGAAAGGAAATGAAGAAAAACTGGATAAACCAAGTTTCACTAAGGAATACAGAAAGTATGATATGGAAAATGGTACAAATGGGATTAAGTTATGAAGTAGAAGAACAATGGCAGAATATTAAACAAAGTATTATAGAAGTAAATAGGGAGATGATTGGTGGAAAAAAAAAAAAACAGAGAAATGAAGAATGGTATAATGACGAACGTAGGCGAGCCACAAAAAACAAGAATATCGCAAGATAAACAATGGCAGACATACAGGAATAAATAAAGAAGAGTATGATAAAAAAGAAAAAAAGCATAGAGTATGTAGAAAGAAAAAAAAGACAGAAATGATGAGGAGAAAAGTGGAGGAAATACAACAATATACTGTGAAGGAATATAGGAAATTTTGTAATTATGTCAAGAATTTAACTAATGAATATCAACCACGAAATTTAAATGTATTAAATGTGAATGGAAATTATCTGAAAATAAAAAGGCGATAGATGGAAGGATTATTTTCAAGGAAACTTAAGTTATCAGGATCAGTTAAATACATAATTTGACATGGAAGAAGCTGATTTTAATGTGATGAAAAAGGAAATACGTGAAACAACATATGTGAATGTAACAGATATAACACTAAAGTTTAAACAACAAAAATCACCAGGGACATATGATATACCTACAGACATTTTAAAGGAAGTGGGTCCAACTTCATGATGGAGGATACATAGTTTTAATTAAAATAATATGGAATAAGGAAGAAATAAGGTTGGAATTGCATTCCTAATATATAAAAAAGTGATCAGAATAAATTTGAAAATTACAGAGGAATAATGCTTAAAGTTGTATATGCAAAGTACTATCAAGTATAATATGTGACTAACAGAATATACAAAAAAAAAAAATACCTGGTGATTACCAAAAAGAAGGATTCAAAACAAATAGGGGAAGAAACAGTAATATACATATATTGATAAAAATAATAGAAAAGGAATATGAGTATACTCTACAGATAGATATACTGTTAATAGATATTAAGCAAGCATTTGATATAAGTCCTAGACATAAAATGATAGAAACATTACAACTACAAGAAACAACCAGTAAACTTGTAAGATTAAGAAGGATGGTGCTTGAAGACTCTCAAGCAGAAGAAGTTATAGAGAACTACATGACAGAGAGTTTTAATGTAAAAGTAGGAGTAAGAATATGACGCACTCTCAGTCATACTGTTTAAGTAATGGAATATATTATAAAGAAATTAGGTATCAGAGGAAATGTATCAACTAAAATGGTACAGATCAATGCATAAGCAGATCATGTGGTCATAACATTGAGGAACCTCAAAGCCTTGGAAGAAGCACTGAAGGAATCAGGTAACAAAGCACGAAAAATAGAACTGATAATCAATCAAGAAAAAAACAAAATACATGAGAATAATTAAGAAGGCAATTGCAAAAGGAGGATACAGGTTTTAAAGTCTCTAGTTTTCCTTATTTAGGTTAAAAAACAAATGATGATAATAGCACGGCACCATAATAACACACAGAATAAAGAAAAGAAATAGAGCCTATTTTGCATATAAAGGATTGATCTCTAAATTAATTAACAAACATACTTAAAGGAAGGTGGACCGCGGTGACACAGTGGTTAAGGTGCTGTGCTACAAATCGGAAGGTCGCTGGCTCGATTTCAGATGGTGTCACTGGAATTTTTCATTGACATAATCCTTCCGATCGCACTATGGCCCTGGGGTCTACTCAGCCTCTAAGAGAAATGAGTAATAGGAGCATTTCCTAAGGGTAAAGGCGGCCGGTGCGTAAAGCTGACAACCTTACCACCATCCTGTGCCGTTGTCATGAAATCTGGGAACCTTAACTTCCTGGAACCCTCTGGGCCACTCCAGGCCTGTAACGGGACTGCTTTACCTTTACCAAAAGGGACTGATATTGACAAGGTCGGTAGTGGCCTACGAAAGCAAAACATGGACATTGTCTGTGAGGACATAAATAATTTATTAGTTTCTGAAAGACAAATACTAAGGAAGATATTTGGTCCAATTCAGTGTAAGGAAGGATGGAGAATATGAAGTAATAACGATTTGCAATAGTTGATATAAAAAGGAGAAGACACTTAAATATATAAAAGCACAAAGACTGAAATGGTGGGACATCTTAACAGAATTGGAACATACAAAGCTAGTTAAGAAGAATACTGTTTGGAATCCTACAGGAGTAAGAACCAAAGGACAAGAAATAATAAAAGATTTAAAGAAGCTAAAACTAAGAAACTGGAGCCAAATCGTCAAAGATAGAAAAGTCTGGTATTATCTGGTGCACAAGACCAAAACCTACGTGGTGTTGTACTGGAGGAGGAGGAGTACTGGGGTGGTGGTTGTGGTGGTGGTGGTAGTAGTAGTAGTAGTAGTAATAGTAGTAGTAACGATGATGAGCGCTGAGAAGCATGCAGTCTTCATGTAAAACGTCACGTTCGCCCATTGTTAACCAAAGCTACAATATGCCCACAAACAGTAACACGACCATCCAGTATCAGGTTTCATAAAATACGTCATGGGTTCTCCGTTGTTGCGCGTAGGCAGGCAGGCAGATATGGCTAAGTTAACAGGAGCACCTTTACAAACTATTCGTTGCGAATGCCCGCAGCAAGACATGGAAACCTTACTTTACGCGTCAAGTTTCGCCTCAACATTGGACTGCCTTCATTCTCTCTTCTAGTGCAAGGAATGAACAAAACATTTCACTCAAACGCATGCCCACTTTTTTGAAGCGTATTCTGAAACAATCACATGGAAATGTTATCTGAAATTTGTACGTCCCAAGTGATGGTCAAGCTGTTAGTTGGGAGGAATCAAGAGCTATTACACAGACAATGAATGTAACCAGCACTTTAACACGGACATGGAGATGCAATGTAACCGCTGCTAGCGTCCGAGGAAGGACACAATGCAACTTCCATCTTACGCAGCATTTGGCATGACAGCACATCCCGAACACTGCACAGCCTCTTTACTCTAGGAGGTGGCACATGATGCAAGGCATTCTAACAAGAATTCTTAGGACTAAATTTCACATTCTCTCGCATCGTAAATTTCAAGCCAAATTACCGGCGTCCTGAATAATGTACTGATTAAAGTTACGCGTGTATCTCAAAAGTACAGGAACTTTTGGTTCGCAAAACGGCTATCACGCAAGGTTTCTTTATGACGTTCCTCTATACACGCAGGTGCATATGGAAACGGCGTCTTAGAACCCACGACCGCGGCCGCTCTGTCACTGACTCCACAGTTGGAATCCGACGTTAAAGGATCAACAGCGGACGTTTCAGAAGCAGTCATAACTTACCCTACGTCACATGGTAGTGAAGTACAGAGATTCTTCGGTACACAAGTTATCGGATTAGGTGTCTTTGGTCACACGAGCTTCTTCCTCCGCAAAACCGATCGCTGCTCCCGGCGCCACTGTTCGGCCGTCGCCGGTTCTCGTAACTTCTCCAGTGCGCAAACGTCACGGCTTCCCTGAGCGGTCTGCGAAGAAGCAACAGCATTGCATCGACTGTCACTGTTCTCGTAGCTTTGCTGTGACGTTCACTCTTCTTGGTGCTAAGCATCCCGCATCTATTAGATCTTGATGGATTTTTTGGATATCATTTTTTTGATGAAGATTTATCTAATTCGTATGCACTTTCCCCACAGATTTACTTATGACTTATTTATACATCTAAGGTGTGCATCTGCGGTCCCTCGCGTGCTGGGATTGTGGATTCGAATCCCACCGGCGGCGTTGTTCTCAGATAGTAGTCTCTGCGACAGACCGATCCCTCGTCCAGAGGAGTCCTCTCAACCATACGCGCTACATGCCCCGCCCATCTCATTCTTCTCGACTTTATTACCCGAACAATATTGAGTGAGGAGTAGAGATCATTAAGCTCCTCATTATGTAGTTTTCTCCACTCCCTTGTTACCTCGTCCCTCCTAGGCCCAAATATTCTCCTTAACACCCTATTCTCAAGCACCCTCCGCCTTCTTTCCTCCATCAGTGTGAGCGACCAAGTTTCACACCCATAAAAAAACAATAGGAAAATTACAGTTCTGTATATCTTAATCTTTAAATTTCTGGATAGCAAACTGGAAGACAAAAGAATCTGCACCGAATTATAGCAAACATTTCCTGACTTCAATTTGCTCTTAATTTCTTCCTGAATAGAATTTTAATGTGTTAAGGTTGTTCCCAAATATCTGAACTCTTCCACCCTATCAAAGGAACTATTATCAATCTATATACTGTGGCTTCGTCCGGCATTCTGATCGCGATACATGACCATGTACTTAGTTGTAAATTAAAATTTAAAGGAAATTAATTTTCATTTTACGAGTGTCTGCCTACAAGTTTTCGAATAATTAAGCTCGTTGACTGAGGTATTTCTGTAATGAAATAAACTTCCCATCTCACTATCAACGGAAGGGTGCGTTCCTTTTGCAGAAAACTACTGCACGAATGAAAGAATTTCAAAGCCCATCAATCGGACCTACATGCATTAAAATGTGTTAATAACAGCCCTGCTTAAACTGCACAGGTTATATCGTTCTATGGGGTAGAATAGCGTATTTTACTGCTTTCAATGTCAAGCTCAAGTAACAACTAATGACCACAATCCTCCCACGCTCACCGAAGGGTACTAACTTGTGCAACGCTGGTACATAATTTATTTACAGTATGAACACATCCTTCTACAGTTTTTGCAATAAACTTCATTTTAGCCAACAACAGTTTCCACAACCATTAAACCAGCTCAGTTATTCTACGTACGAAAACACACACATACAGAGTTGTTTAGACCAGCGGTTCCGGGCGTGCCTCCACGGAGTTCCCAGGGGAACGGTGGACACATTCCTGTAATGGCTACTTTGAAGTTTACTTATCTGTTCATTAAATTAATATTTTTGCTAAAAATAATCGAGGAACTTCTTTAATTGCCGATATATTTATTTCGTATGACAAAGAGTACCTAATTATGAAACTTCCTGTACCCACGAAGCGAGCGACAATCCTTTTAAGGTCGAATCTTGCAATGCATTTTTACGTATGCTACTGGTACATATTACTATCAAAAATCACTTCTGAGTTATCAGTTCTTAATTGTGGATATCTATCATCCGGACACTATTTTGACGTGAGCAAGATGTGAAGATCGCTGGTTATTTTTCGAAGCCAAAAGGTTTGGTAAACACTGATTTAGACTTTCGCAGCAGTGCAGTTGCCGCACCGTTCTTCTGAGATACTGAGCTGCGTCAGTGGGTGACTGGCACCAACCACTCAGTGACGGTACGCAATATACCAAAGAACTGAGACCTGAGCACAATGAGTTTGGGCGATATGAGCCACTTACATCACAGAGCAGTATGTACTTTACCTGCAGTATTATTTGACACTCACTGAAAAAGGCAAACAAATCAGCGTCACTATTCCCCGAATAGTTATCGACAAGGCAATGTGGAAAATTCATATAGAGTAAATTACACTTAAACTACGTGCCTCTTGGTATGCAATGAGATATGTCACAAGAAACATATGATATGGTTTATTATTCCTATTTTCATTCCACAATGAGCTACGGATTATTTTTCTTTGGGGGCCCTTACATATAGTGTAAAAATTTTCAGAATACAAATAATTAGAATTTTTATGGGCCGCATAAGTAGAGACTCATGTACAGATCTATTTAAGAAACTAAAAATTTTACCTCTTCAATCACAAAATATACATTTACTTCTCCTATCTGTGGTGAATAACAGAAGTCAATAAAACGTGAACTCCGAGAGTGACAGCACAAACACTAGATAAAATTCTAACCTTTATCTACCTTCATTAAATTTAGCAATATACCAAAGGGGAATCTAGCTTTTCAAGTCTCCCTTCGCATATTACAAATTTGTCCGATAATACCTAACAATTTAAATAAGTCTTTAAAAGTTTCCTATTTCCTAATTCCTTCTGCTCACTCGATGAATACTTCCATGCAAATAAAGAATGAAAGTTCAAGGCTTATTACCCTAATAGTTCCCTTTTTATTGCCTACTGTTATTTTAACATTTTCTTTAGCAATGACTGGTTTGAACCGAAGGATACTCAAACTTGTACACGCTTTCTCTGATTTTAAGTGTTTGTATTATGTGTCATTATATCTACTTGCACTAATGTTGATATAACATTTAAATTCTACTAACGATTTTTTAATTCTGAACCATGATAGTTAAAATCCATTTCAATCTATTTGCTTGTTGATTATTATGTGTAATATATTTGCCTATTGACTTCCTTGTCAACCTCTCAACGATTTCCAGAACGAGATAAATAAATAAACAAATAAAATATTTGAGCACTATGAAGATTAAAGTCTTCTGGGCTGTGATACCGTGCAGTCTGATAGAAATTACGTAACGTTTCGGGGTCATATACTGTCCCCAGCTTCAGGGCAGAATGAAGTGCGCTGGTAAAAATTGGTGCAGTATAGGGAAAAGAACCAGCAGCCAATAGCATTCAGCTCCTTATCTTGACCTCAAATTCCTCCGCTTTCTATCCAGCCTCCCCTCCCCCCCCGATCCTCTGCATCTATCACATTATCTTCTGCCACATCTAATATCTACACGTATTTCTCACCCTTTTTTTCTCGATTCCTATACATGCTCTGCCACAGCCCCCACCCCTTTGAGGGCCACTGTCGTCTATTACGGCACCCATATCCCCCGGTTGTCCTTGAGTATCCCATACATCACCCCCTTCACCACATACTTACTTCTACACTCAAGATGAAGGCAGCGGAGGCCTCTGAAACGTTGGTAAATTCGACCAACCTACACAGAATCACATCCTACAGGACACTAAATTCGCATATTGAAAAAAAAGACCATCATGCCAAAATATACCTGCATGTAAGTGTTCAGTATTTGTAAATGGTACTCTTCAGGGTTGTCAATTCAGTTTGCTTTAACATGTTTGTAACTTATACAAAAAAAAAAAAATGAAGTAGGATTACAGCCTACACACAGCTTTTATCACACATGTAAAATCAGCTACATGTTTCGGCTGTACATATGTTCCCATCATGAGGCTGGATACAGAACCTTGAATAAGAAAATTTTTTGTAGTTTTACTTATTCAAGGTTCTGTATGGGTTCAAATGTACAGCCGAAACATGTAGCTGTTGTGTTACATGTAGAATAAAACTTTTATTCTATTTTCGTAGTTTTTCCTATTCAAGGTTCTGTATCCAGCCTCATGATGGGTACATGTGTACAGCCGAAACATGCAGCTGTTTTCACATGTAAGATAAAAGTTGCATAAAGACTGTAATCCTTCTCCTTTTCTTTATATGTATACATTTGAACACAACGGGGATGTCCTTTCCACACAAAAACCTTTTTTTATCTCAGTAATTAACCAACTTGATGCACAAAATTTTGTTTCACAGTAAGGATGTGCTCGAAACATGTAGAGGCATGAAATAAAACTTATTGTAAAACAAAATTTTGTGCAGCAAGTTGGTTAATTACTGAGATAAATATACTGATATGCACGGTCAGAAAAAAAAAAACACTTGTTTGTAACTTCATGACCCCTGCCCCCATGATGGACATGTTAATGTGCAGGAAATACGGAACGAGTTCTAAAGTTCCTAATATTGATATAAGGGTTGTTTGCTAAATAAGTGGACATGTACTGTGGGTTATGTGTAATGTAAAGTCAGTGATTCCTCATGAAACTATGGGATGCCTGTCTCAACAACCATACGACATATGCCGAATAACCTGGTCATCACAATGCCTGGTGCGTACAGTTCGCTTATTTATCAAACAACCCTTATAATAAGGCTTATGTGATTTTACGTGAAACAGAAAAACAATGAAGAAACCTTTCATATTTTAACAAATACTCAAATTATACTTCATTATCTTCAGAGCGGGCACGTGGTGGCGCATTTAGTTGAGGCACTGCGTTACAAGCCGGAAGGTCGCGGTTTCGATTTTTTTATTTTTCAATGAACAAGCCTTTCGGCCGCGCTATGGTCTTGGGGTCGACTCAGCCTCTAACAGAAATGAGTACCACGAATATTTCCTGGGGGTAAAGGCGGCCGGCGCGTAGGGCTGACAACCTTACCACCATAATGTGTCGACTGTCTTTAAATCCGGGAGCCTCAACCTCCTGGAACCCTCCGGGCCTGTAAAGGGATTGCTTTACCTTTTTAATCTTTTATCTTGTGCTTTTTAAATAACACTACTGTGCATATGAGGAAGAAATGATTATGTAATATCATAACTGCACCATACTGAAATTAGAAATAAATTCAAAAGTGGGAAAACCTTAGCCACACAGATTACTTCTGAATGATATGCAGCCTGGAATCGACCTGTATGACAGTCCGCACGGTAGCCAGAAAAAAGTCTAACCATTTCACACAAGGCCATGTTGCCTATGGATGGTCCACAGGCCATCACAACTGCCATGCTTCAATTTACACACACAGGCCTTACTCATAGCTCTACTGTGCCACAGCCTAAGAAATCGCATCTGAAGTGGTCCACAGGGACACAGTCTGGATACAATTCGGGTAGCGCTGCAGTCCAGTCCTGCATGGGTGCGTAGATTAGCCTTTACTCTCCCATGTTCCATCCTCTCAGAAAGCAGAATCAATTACTACAAATGCTGTGCCCTTTATTTGCAGTCTGAATCTCAGCCAAGGTCCAGATTGTCATTTTTCAAGGTTTTCCTCAGCTCCTTACCTTCAAAACCATCCTGTATTCTTACAGTACTGTGTTTGGGTAATGTAACCCCTCACATAAACATACCCACAAGTTCAATAATGACCCTTCGATTTCCGGTTAATTGAAAAACTTCAGAACAATATGAAAATCAGGTACAAGCTTATCACCAGCATAATGAAAAATACGAGTAGTCACAGTCGGATATACCCACACAGTAACCGAATAAAGTAAATCAGGATGGAAGGTGGATGCAAACACAGAACAAAAGAAGCAGGCAATAAGAAAAAAAACTGTAAACATGTGATAAAAGACACAGGACATTCCACCATGTAATGGCCGAACTTCAAAAAAGTATTCTAGAGGTCATTTGCAGAAAAAAGTCTAACATATTACCTGATGTTTTGATATCATTATCAAGTTATGCACTAGATTAGTGTAGCAATGAATAAAAATCTCTCTTCAAATCACCATTTAAATATTTACAAGATTGAACTCTTGAAGTTATTGCAACACATACTTGAACTGCCCATCATCACACTGAATGCTGGCAGGTGTTATGCACTTGAATTCTGTCACTGTGTGTGTTCCACTTCATTTCTGGAACCAATAGTGGCTTCATTTGCAGTCTCTATCAAATTACGCTTGCCCTAAAATTCTCTCAACATCATTCAACCCCAAAGACAGAAATAATCATTGGGTTTCAGTCAGCCGACTGAGCAAGTCACCAGTCCAGAAATCCACCTTCATAAATTTAGTTCACAAGTTTCATTATCTCTCTGTTGAAATATGGGTGCACTTCTTCAAGTTGCCACCATGTATATTTTCATGCTGCAAGAAGCACATCCTCTAAACACAGCAGTATTTAATTTTCCAGAAGATTGCTGTAATATAGAGTTGTTAATTGTCACTTGGTAACAAGAGGTCCTATCATGTTATTGCCTAATACTCCACACTATATGGTAACTGCAAACAGGTGTTGAAAATGACACAGTGCTATAAAATGTGAATTATGCTGTATCCAAGAGCATGAATTCGTTGTGATCATGGTACCATCCTGGGTAAATTCAGCCTGATCCATGAACAGAATATCAGGCAGAATTTACAGTTGTGGCTGCAGCCATTCACAAAATCATAAATGGTTGGTGTGATCTCCTGGTAAGAGAAGTACTGCTTCTGCACACCACTGTTGTTCACATTCTGCATTAACTTGTGGGGAAGAACCATTGTCCCTCAAAGTTCTGTGTACAATCTCTAACGTTTTGTGATTTGAAATTCTGCAAAGCAGCATAAGTGCCATTGCAGCCCTACCATTTCCACTGCAAAAACTGAAAACAAAATGCATGTTGGCATATCCTGCATTTGTAAACATGTTCGGTATTTTGACTACACATCACCATGGCAACTAGCCAAGACAGTGTATAAGCAGGCACATGATCAAGTTCCAACAATGCCAACTTGCTTCACTGGTGTGTAACCTCATATAAACTATAGTTAATCTGACACTTTTTCCTCCAAAAGGTCTGTAGAACACACCCCCTCAAGTATGGCCATTATGTACAGGTTCTGAAGCTTTCATACCAAATGTATCCACTGAGTCTTGTAGTGTGAAACTGATGCCAACTTGTGACACTTCAGATGCTGTCTCTGTCTCCATTATTACAGGTTGATGTTATGAGTGACACAGCTGTCTGCTCTATTAATACACATGTCCTGTCTAAGCATGGGCTCCTATGGGACATGTATTACTCCCCACATAAGAAACACTCTCTAGAAAGGTCAGATGCAAACTTGATTTTCACACAAGAAGTCCCCAAGTTAAAGACTGATTATGTGACTATGTAATAGTGTGCTGCCTGGTCAGGGGTAGTGGTGGAAGAGACCTGAAGAAATTAAGTGAAAAACTTGGTCCCCCAACTTAGGTCTCACAAAGTCACCTATGATACAATCTCAGCTCCACACTAAGATGCCAGTGTCCAACCCCTCTGCTGTGTTAATGTCTGCTTTAAATCTAACAGTACCACAAATTCTGAACTCTTGCTGGTAACAGTTTCCTAGGTCCTGAAGCCTGATTCAAACTTGCAAAGAAACTCTACCCTCCGGTTTCACTCTTTGTAACGTCTAATTCCATTTTTCCCTATGGATGGTAACAATGGGGAAATAACTAACTGCATAGAAGAGGTCATCATCAGTCAATAAACTAGTCATAAAAGCACATGCTGTTACATTTCCACATAAGTCCTGCATTGCAGCCTATTCTGTGGCCATCTCAATTCTTTCAAGTACAAAACACCCTATTCCTGTAAGATTTATTTTAACATTACTTATTTACCTCCTTATCTGCTTCATTCTCTCACCAAAATTCCACATAGCTATGTCTGGTTCCCTTTCTCAAGCCCCACAGTCAGCTCAAAGTAAACTCAACTTCACTTCCTAATCCACATGACTTGCATATTCACAAAAGTCATCATTATGTAACACTCTCTAACCGTTTATTATCTGGTCCAAATATTTTCCTGAGTACACAGCTTTCAGGTATTTTACTATAGTTTTAAAGTTACTATTAAAAGCAAGACCTACTCACTGTTATGGACCAAGGGCCAATTCTACACTTCTGGGCTCCTCCAACATTATCACCAAACTTTCCATCTTTCAACAGTCATGGAACACTGAGGTCACCGAACCATGATAAGCTTACACCTAACCATTCCTGTTTACCCACAGCTGATATCATATTACCACAGATAACATGCCAAACAACATACTACACAGCATCAACAACACTCTACCTCACACAAGAGGAGCACAAGTACTGGGCACCTGGCAATAGGTCATGGGGTGGGGTACTAAATTTTATATGGTGGACCCAATATTTATGGGTCCTCAGTACGCAGCCCGGAATTTTCCGATAATCTAGGAGCCACCTCAAAAATGTAGATGCCAAAGGATGACATGAAGCAAGTTCCATATTAAGAGCCCACAAACATTAGGAACCACTGCCAGGTCATGTGGTAGAGACCTAAACTTTGCATGGTGGATCCTAACATTTCTGGGTCCTCAGTAAGGAAAGTGCACTAAATTTCCAAAAATGTGGAAGCCTCTTCAAAACTGCAGTAGCCAGACGGGTGACATGAAGCAAGTTCCATTATGAAAACCCATAAATATTAGGAACCACTGTCTAAAATTTTATCACCCGTCTAACATGGCGCCCAGGATTTGTACACTTCTGTTTATCTCACCTATCTGGCACACCTAGATTTTTGAGGTGGCTCCTATATCTTACAAAAATTTGTACAACTTTGTCATACACCAAATATAATGAGAAGTTTTGCAACAAAGTGCCGCACCAAAACACACAAGTGGCACATCTATGGTGACTATTCATCTCTGCCTCCATCCTCAGGGTAATGTTCTCCTACAGTGCAGATGGAGGCAGAAAATTCCTTCAGAACATTGGTATCTACCTAACTCCATTGCATCGCATCACAGAACCCTCTAATTTTTACTGAAACTAAAAGTTAACAACTGGAAAGCATTCAAAGTCCTTAATTTGTGAACTAGAGTGGATACTTTGAAGCAAAAAAAAAAAACTTGTAAGATTACTCTGCTAACACACACACACGTGTTAACTTATTATGTTAACACAAACAAACATTTCATGCACATGTACATACTGAAATCATCAATGGACTGAAACAATAATTTCTAACTCACAGAAATCTGCAACATTCTTTAAGTCATTTATGTGTTCCATGTCCATGCACTAAAGTGTGTTATATTCCTACATATGTAATGAACCAACAAATTCACACTTATAAATATGTTCACGTATTATTATTCATCAATAATATGCGACTGAACATAAACGCGCATTTGTTGGCTCATTATATAAGTATGTCAATACACATTACACCCCCTTACGCAAAAGAGTATAATCTTCGATGTACCAATGACCTCACTGCACAAAACGAGCAGGATGATGGCCACTCAATACCATCTACGAAAAGGTCACGAAGGTGCAGATATATTATTCTCTTTATTCTTCGTCTATCTACTGACGCTTTCGTGGTTCCGACTATAAAGCATAGAACGGGAATGGGGCGACAAGAGAAACACGTATACGAAAATCTAATCAAAAGTGTTATTCATGTATTTGCTTGGACGGACTTAGGAAAACAACGCAACTTATCGGTCATAACAGCCAAGCCCCAGGCACAGATCTGAATTTTTCCAAAACACCAAGTACGCGTGTCATCCGTTCAACTGCGACGTTCCGTTGGCACTTGACATTCTTACAAAAAGAAATCATCCCACACATTAGTATCTCGCACTACACAATTTCTCCGCACACATAAATACTGAATTCCCCTCCGTGAGAATAAAAAACGCTTATTTCAATAACCGTTATTAATACATGTTACCACCCAAAGTATGCATAACATCTTAGTACTAACGCACTGCCGTCGCCCACCTGTTCGGGGACGCAGAGGGATTGGCATGTGTGTCTCGCAATATCATTTTGGTGTTCGTCCATCTACGCCCCAGTTACGCAGGCATGGCCCAGGAATGCCTTTCATCGATCCGTCATGATCCATTCTAAGGAATAAGATCGAATATACAACTGCCAACAGTCACTTTGGTAAAGTTCTGCAGTTCGATCGATATACAATATAACAGCATGCAGTTTCCTACCTTAATACAGTAATATCCGCAATTATATCAAATAAGAACAACGCACAACAGTAACCCCACTCTATGTCATGTCATTCGAACTACAACACAATCCTGGTAGAATGCAGCACCATTAGGGTGTCACAGATAACAAGAAAGATACTCCACGATTTCTCAGCTACGACGGTTCATGACCGAACTCCGTCTCCAGCAATATGCTAAATGGAGCGAACTAATTTTAATCGAAATGAACCAAAATTGCGTGAATGGTAACGTGAGATTGGCACAGAACTTGGAAAATTAAATCAAATAAGGCAATTAAGTTCAAAACATTTTCTGCCACTTGTATTTACTTTTCCTAATATTGTCTTTGATTTCGATCTCTCGTTCATGACCTATACGAGCAGGCACGGATTATTTCTATATGGGGTGCACTGCAGAAGAGTCAGTTCATGGAAGAGTTACAAGTTTAGCATCTCTTGTACGTCTGTGGTACTGTAGTTTGGTGTAGGGCACAGAGCATGTGTATAGGGAAGGGTAGCAACTCTGCGTTAATAAAAAAAAAAAAGTGCGCACTCTCGCGTAATTCGCGGTGGTGGTCGGGTGTGTGCAGTACGTGGATACAATGAACAACAATGAAAATGTGGAAGAAGCTACAGGCTCTTTGAAAATACAAGGGGGCAACGGAAATTGTTCTGCAAGCGAGAACATACGTTTAACAGCATCCCAAAAGAAAAGAATTGAGAAAAACAAACAAACTGCCATGCTTTTAAAACAAGCCAGACTCATACCTCATCCTTATGCTAAAATGTAAGTGTATCTTTAATGCCATATTACACTCAGTGGAGTTGGTATAGTTCATTCGGTACAGTACGGGCATGGGCATGGGCACGGCGTGTCGCAGTTCGATTCTTGGCAAGGACAGAAGGGAGGCCCCACAGCCTCCTGTTGAGTGGATACCGGAGTCATTGTCTCCCAAGGTAAAGTTGACCACTTAGCTGATGTAGTGTCGAGATTGAGAATGCATGGAGCTAACCACCACTCCCGCGTACAATTTCATGACGTGCTGAATTAAGTAGAGGGTCTTAGCCTTAACACATACTTAATATACAACTTGTTATAGGTTTGTATATTTTACAGTAATTTCTTGAAAATGTGGTTATTTGCTAAGTACTCGTGAAGATTACACTGCAGATGGTTAGCATGAGGCAACCCATTATAATTTATCTGGTTGCCACTTATAAATTAATATATGCTTTCTCATTCAGTGTAGCTTTTTATACACAATAACAGAATTCTGTCACTAAGGGTGGAGTTGTAAATGGTTTAATATTTAAGGTAGCAATGTGTTTATAATATGTTGCTGAATTATTTATGACTGTCTTGCTTTAACAATGTTTTAATGTAAGTCTAGTGATTTTTGTTGTTTTACAAGCAAAGTTAAAACAGTGGCTTTGTATTGCATTTTATTTCTAGAAATACGACAGACTGTGTAGAGAAGAGTGTGATTAAGGTCCAGAGTAGTAAGTTCATCGACACCGGCGGTGGATTTTTACTGGAGGAAAAAGTGGGAGAAGCTCTAGATGATGAGCCGGTATGAATAGTGGGCACAGGAGTTAAACTACCACTGTAAATTTACACCTAGTGCTGCATGCAACAAATACAGTACTGCCAAGTCAGTTACTAAGAAAGTGGTGTGGTTGAAATGCCATAATGTTACTTAGGCCAAGGAAGTAATTCCCATGGATCAACCCCCTCCACATCTCTCTCAAATCCCCCCTCCAATCATGTAGCCAGTTTGTTAATGTGAATGTTCAGTAATAACTTTCACTAATGAAAAGCATTAGTGTTGGTGGACATAGGCTAGAGGGAGTTTAAAAGGATAGCAACAACAGATAGGAAGAGAAATGTCTCAGGCTTCATCATAGTCCATACCATTTAGTTTTATTTTTACCATCACATAGTATAAATCCAGATAACTGACTTATGGTCTTGTAACTATTTCATCTTTTGTAGTAGGTATTGCTCTACAGCAGCCTTTACTTTGAAACTTAAAAACAAGTTTCATGTGTCTCTCCGTGTTTCAATTTCAGTTATCTTGAATATGAACTGTAAACCTGTAAACAATATTATGCATATTGGACCGTGCATCATCTTGATATTTGAATAAAGGTTGACCAACTAGATGACACTTGCTTCATTATATATTGCTCAACATGTTTCAGACGTTAATACGTCCATCTTCAGGAGCTAGCGAGT
>Ga0131853_10007852_pt1 | contig 19366 bp, 10 predicted proteins | sample TergutLab28metaG_FD_92764 | JGI IMG/M metagenome (GOLD analysis project Ga0131853, IMG submission 92764) | Labiotermes labralis P1 segment gut microbial communities from Petit-Saut dam, French Guiana - Lab288 P1 (version 2) (version 2) | ecosystem: Host-associated > Arthropoda: Insects >... | reverse complement strand
TGTCTTTTTCACTTTGTACTCCGCTATGGTTTTGTGAGGGGGGTAGGGGTTTTGGTGAAAAGGGCAGGGAAAGGGGGGTAAATGGGAGAGGGACGGGGGGCCGGTTTTTTAAAAATATCCGGGGGGGGGGGGGGGGGAACTTTTCGATAAGTTTCGTTATTTTAGCAATTCTGAAATTCAAGATGATAAGCTGGTTTTTAAGTGCTGATCACGAAGAGTTTTGAGTACAAAATGTATGAGATTTGTAACTCTTAATACAAAAGCTTGTACCTAATTCTTAACACATTCTGTTTTCCTTCTGGATTACAAATGATGCTGCCGTGTAAGTGAATAATCGTAGTTTACATGAGAATTTTTAAATCACATGACCCTTGCTTGGAGAAATTTGAAAAAAGGCAAATTACACAGGAAAAGTGTTTTCGAAAGTAATTAATTTTTATGCTAATAGTAATCGAGTCTATTGACACAGTAATTAGGAAGCATAATAACTTGTTAAATTTTCAATATTTCGTTTGCGGGGTAAATTCGTATTTCTTGCAGAAATTCAAAATTATAAGTTGTGAGAAATGCGTCGTGCTGGCCCCTTGTTGTCAATGTGCTCGCCGAAACGTTCAGACATACCGCAAAACAGACGACGACGCCTCAGCCAATGCGACACTACAGTCACCGGCTGTGCAAGTCTGAGCTCAAGAGCTCAAGTCACATAAAAACTTAGAGGCAATGTACGAAACTCAAAACCTCGTGAAATACGGGAATTTGCAAAAAGCCTTAATCAAAGGTGAAGATTGCGTGTATTCTAATTTGAAATTCTAGGCTGTTTAATTTTTTTAACGGTGGATGATCAGGATTTCCTCTCATACCGAACCGACAACAGTGCCATGACGTGGGGTGACGTTCATATTCAAGTTTGCCAACCTGTACAAATAAGTTAATAAGAGATTTGACTAGAAATAACGGGGATAAAATAAATTTAGCCTTCCGTTAAAAATTATTATATCTAATAAAAAATATTCGATATTGCGCACACCTAGTCTTTAAATCCTGCAACGTTTCTGGCTTATTAATGAAAACGTTTCACGTAATTGCCCTATCGCATGTCAGATATATTCAAGAGTCGCATCCGACAACAGCTGTGTGACCAACATAATTTTTTCACGTTAAACTTATGTACTAAACAACAAACACAAAAGGCTTTTTGTGTACTCTAAATTTCAATGGGAGGTTATATGAATAATTCTCTTATTCGTGACCTAATAATCACTGTCATATGGTTGACGATAATGACGTAACTTAGGCAACCAATAACGAATCTGCTTGTGTCAAGACAACCTAATACATACAAACTGTAGCGAGGATGTTTTGTGCCTTGTTTCTTGTCGATAAATTCTAAGAACACAGGACACAAAGCAACATGGCGTCTTCTATTGTGACTTAACCTTTTGGCGCCGGATTTTTTTTTTAATTTTAGCACACCCTGTATATAAAATGTGAATAATACAGGAACCAAATACGTTATAATTATGAAACAAACTGCATTTTGAAGAGAAAAAGACGGAGAGTGTATACCATGTTTAAAATATTCAGTACCTATATTTGTTGAATAAATATATAAAATGCAACTTTGGAGGTTAGCGGTGCGGTACGTCAACTATAGTTGACGTTAGGCGTCTAAATGTTAATTTCATGATTTACACCATCTATAATGCTCGTACCTAAATATAAGTTGATGGAATAAAATGTCTTGGTTTTGTTATATAATGTAACAGTTTACCCCCTTACGTGTAATTATACATTATCATTAGGGGTGTTTATAACAAGTGTCACATCTGGCGTATAAATATGAACAGTCACTGTGGCTACGGAATTACTCTCTACTATTAAAGAATAACAATACAATAAATATTAGACATGACAGCTGACTTTTGTAACCTTCTTGCAAACGGGGTCAAGCTGCGTTGAGCTGGTTTTATTCAAATTTCACAGTGTGTTTATAAAAATCTGTTTGCGACATTTATGTAACCCACAGATTAACAAAACACCAGTTCTTGCACTTGACAACAAATTTATCCATTCTCGTCATTTTGTATTCTAACATCAAAATTTCCGGAAAAAAAAACACTTTGCTCAGGGAACGACAAACCATCGCAAAGTCTCTGTACCCTGCGGACCATGCATAATTGAAAAGAGGCAAGGAACTCTATTGCCACAATCCCTGCAAAATTAACAGCGGCCGCTTCTAAAACAGAAACACTTAAAGAAGTTTTGAATTGTCTACACAAGGATTTTGACATCTTAGTGCCACGTTACAACAAACATGGTTACTTAAGTGACTGTATAAAAGTTGCTAATATAGTTACAAATATAACAATAGTTCTGAGAGTACACAAAAAAGTTCTCCATGAAGATGGCGCAATAAGCCCCGAAACATGTAGGAGAAAAGGGTGATAATCAATACATGTATTGTATTGTGTCAGTGCTTTTTGTTGGTGTATTACAGACATAATTTATGAAATATTTCACGGAGTGGAAAGCTTTAAGATAACTGGGTTGTTGATGTTCTGTGTGTATGTATTTTGTATGTATTATGTACATGTGTTTGTATACATATGTAAAGGTAAAGATCTCCCTAACATGCCATGGAGGCAAACAGGAGGAGTAGAGGTATGCTCCATTCATTCTTAACCTCGGCGCCAGATAGAGGTGGTTGGTTCACTCCAAGCCCCCACCACTTTACCGCCGAGAAATTTTACATGAGAACGGGTGGAGAACTGATCTGGACGGGGGGTGGTTAAAGGTCTCTTTCGACCGGGGGATTTGGTGCGCAACCCTGCGGGCCTGTAAGGATACGCTATACCGACAATGTCATCCCGGCCCCCGTATTTTCGTATTTGCTTCTGCAAATTAATTCACTGTATTCTGCAGTTATTGAGAAATATAGGGTTTAAATTATGCACTTTGAGTGACGCAGAGAATATCTACGAATGTAAGCTTCTTCTTGCTATAAATTATGCTTTTCGACTATCAACTGTGTGGACTTGCGGGACGGCGTCATGTCGGTATGATCGTGACAGGCCTTCGGCTTCTTGTTTCAGACACGCGCCCCTTTACAGACAGTATTTACAAAGGGAGGCTGTTCGTAAAAACATAATTCCTGCATATGTTCTGTACGACTGTCTGATGATGGTCAAGTGGATTGGCCGAAACATGTTGCAGTATTACTGTAATGAATATATGATATTCTTCTGCTGAGTGTTGTGTTATTCGGATTTTATACTGAATGATTATATTATACTGCAGTTACAAAATCACTTAAAACATTGAAGAGAACATGGCTGAAAATATTTCCTCGATCACCAAAAATCTGAGCTAAGATCTGCCCTTGGGTGCGGGGGGGTGGGTTGGGGAGCGAGTGCATAGTTCGCCTAGGATGCCAGGTTCTGGCGGCTAGCCTATGGTCTCCCTTCTTTCTGTACGTATCAGAAACAAAAAATTAATGCAGTTCTTGCAACAGAAATCCATTAATGTGAAGGTCTGAAGATAGCGAACTGTACACCGCTGGAGCTACTGGCTCCTGCTGATATCTAACTCATGACTGCCATATAGTTTGTACGTTTATTTTCAGTATAATTACATTTGCTTGTAATGCGAAGTGACACTGTCCAGCATATCGTTGCAATTCTATTACAGTGAACCTTGTGGCATCCTACCAAACGTCATACATTTTCTCGAAGTACCGCCGAAATACTTTTCAGGAACTGTGATGGGGCGTGGGGAGGACGGAGTAGGAACAGGAACGCTCTTCGCAGGTATAATTTTGGATCAGAAGAATTGCTAACAAGTACAACTGTATTAAGTAACAGAATTGTTTTAAGTGCGTTCGCATCCTGCTGAGTGCGTATAAAATCGTTCTAACCGCCCGTCTGTACGCATATAAGAAATCCAGAACTGCTGAACGGATTTTCATGAAGCTTGAAATTTAGGGGGAATGGGGGGGTGTTTCAGAAGATGATGCTGAGCAATTTGAATTGAGGTTATTACTGAACAAATGTATGGAGGACTTACGTGAAGACACACGGGTCTTTTTGCGCAAATCTCAGACGACAATACACATTTGCACCATTCTACGCGTGCAAGGAGGAAGTCTTTTAAACTACAGCTTTGAAGCATAGTTCTTCATCGACACTAACAGTTAGAGCTGAGCAAATGTATTGTAATAGGTTGTAGATCCGTTACTACGATGCTTATAAAATGTATAGTGTTTGTTTTGTTTAAAAATCCGAAGGACGCCTATAATACTCTTCTCGTTTTTACAGTGTTAAAAAATTATTGCAGGAATTGAGAATTCAAAAGCAGCAATAGACCGAACCTCCATTCCCGAATATGCCTTAATGGAGTTCATAAGGATGGCTTTATCGTTAACTTTACACACCAAAACCATTTGGTTATTGATATGTCTCCCAGCTTGTTTATCATTTTTTTTTTTTGATAGTGCAGGAGAAAAGTGAAGTGATGTGCTTTGTAGGTTATTGTTTTGTGGTGTTCTGGGGGAAATGTAATGGAATAGTGAAATGTAATGTGGGGCATTTTGAAGAATAAACAACAATGTACCGCGTTCATTTGTGAGGTTAAATACGGCATTCAGGGTAGTCTATTCTTGCTTACTAGAGAAAGAGAGAGAGAGAGTCGTTGATGAAGGGTTGTGACGCGGATAGGATTGTAGAAGAATCTGTTGTGTCAGTGCTTGAGAGTTATATATTGTCAGTACTTGAGAGTTATATATTGCCAATGCTGGAGAGTTATCTGTTGTCAGTGTTTGAGAGTTATTTGTCATTACTTGAGGGTCATGTATTTTATAGCTTGAGAATTATCTATTGTTAATGCTTAAGAGTTATCTACGAGTATTGTCAGTGCTTAAGAGATGCCTGTTGTCAGTGCTTGAAAATGATCTAATGCCAATGTCTGAGACTTATATCGGTACTTGAGAGTTATCTATTATCAGTGTCTGATATGCGTTTGTTTTTGGTGCTTGAGAGTCATCTCTTGTCAGTGCCTGAGAGCTTTTTCTTCTCAGTACTTTTTACAGGTACTGAGGACAGTCACCACAATGTCGTTGATTATAATAATGTACAGGTAGAGTCAAATTTTATGGTTATTTTTAGATATACGTTCCTATGTGTTACACCTGACTGACCTTATGACATCTCAGGTCCACTTATGACGAAAGGAACTGGCATACCCAGAGGTCTTCAGTGGTAAAACCATCATGATTATCGGTTATTATCTGAGTAGAATCTATTCATTGCTATTTGAGCTGCAGTTTCTGGTAAGCTGCACAAGTTAGCCTCGTTCACTTTGCCCATTTTTCTGATAAAGGAAGCATATCTTATACAGGTATGTTGCTCTAAAGATGTTTCGTTGTTGCATGTTTTGTGCACTTTTGTTTGCAAAAGCAGGACAATAGGCTTAATTTTCGTTTCAGTTTTGTGTGCAGCTATGCGAATAATTTAGTGTTTGCTATGAGGTCCGATTTGCACTACAGGGACGTCCCTTACATTCTAGTCATCAGTTGGTCTGTGTTTCATTGGGAGTTTCCATACTAGTTATCACGTGCCACGTTCCGTGCTGTGGGTTCAGATACAGGGAAAGAATATTAGATCGGCTCTTGAATGGAAGGTGACTGTCTCTGTAGTGTAAGCTGGGTTGTTCCTGTCAATTCGAGCTGAGGATGACAGTCACTGCACAAACACAAAGGTTCCGTGCACTTTTAGTGTCAGAACAATTATGAAGACGGCAAAACCAGAGGGGTTATGGTGTGACCCGTGGAACTAGAGCCGCGGTCACAGCGTCTACTTTCCGGTTATGGCCATATGTACTGTCTTGCCATACATTCTACGAACTAAGGAAGCATCAACAGAACTTAAACAAATGTTTGCCTTACGTAGGCCTACTATAACATCAAAGCTTCAGCATAAACTTTGACGTAATAGAAACATTGCAACGAGGGACGTGACAACGACACCCGACACCCAATATTAACTTCGGCTATGCCCGTTCCTACATCAAGGCTTCTGATCCATTATGGACCAACGGCCAAATAGACTTAATCTTGGAGTCTTGTTTTTGTATCTATCTCTGTTACTCCGCGTTTAAGAGCTATTGTCTGTTTACACCGTTATCCGTTACAACGATGTTCTTTCGCTTTATCTGCTGTGATTCAGTGTTTACAGGTATGGCAAATTAGAGCGAGACGCGGTTAAGCATTGCTCCGTGTATCCTGGCTTCAAAACTGCAAATTTTTGGCATATACAGATTGACAGATTGTGTCACACACAGTCAAATTAACATAAGGAACAGCATACCAAATAAAAAGAACGGCATTACATGGGTTAGGCTCTTCGTACTTTTCTTCGGTTACTCCACTGAAATGCCAGAATAGTGCCTCAAATTATGCCACGACCTCCTCCTTCCAAATCCTTTCCAATTCGTTACTCACCAATCATCTTAACATTCGACGCTATGATGCCAGAGTTATGGATAACGTTAAAAAAAGCTATAAATAAATACATAATGAATTAATTAAATAATAAAAATTGTCTTTGCACTTCAAACGTACAACAATTACGGGGATACCTTGAAACAATTCATACCAATATTTCTGAGAACTCGGTCTCGGTTCAATTAGTGCAGCCGTTTGGTTGTATCTCTCACTCTCATTGCATCCAATACGAACTCAAAGCAAACGGCTTTGTTGCCAGCTAGTGCTGATACACGCAAAGCTCATAGCAGCAAGTGTCAGAGTTGCGAATAAATGGCGTGAAATTCAAATCAGATGTGGTTAAAAGAGGCTCGATTGTCTACAGCAGCGCTTCTCAAACATTGTGTCGCGACACAGTGGTATATCGCGAGCAGTTGCTGACACTGTCACGAGAAGTGTAACCATCTACAACGCGATTCGCTATCTAAATACCGAAATTGTCATGGCACTGTCGCTCGCTGAACGGCATAACCTCAACTCGCATTTTTGTGGGAAACTGTGAATTATTCCATTCCCATATCTTCTACAGATGAAATACATTCGAATTAGTGCTACTGTTCATGTAAATCACAGTTCATCTGTTAACTGTGTGTATGGCAATTTTTAATTAGAAGAATTGTTGAATATAAGGTGAAGAGAGAGAACCAACAAGATGCAACTAATTCGATGTTTATTATCGAACTTGAAAACTTAAAAAATGTTTGAATGTTTCATTTACGCTTGTTTATGTCATTAAAATTTTGGTACTTCCAGTAATGTGTGTCGCGTCATATTTTATCAAAAAAAAAATGGCTAAGAAAACCTGACCTGTACTATAGGCCACGGATTAGAGGGTATATGACACGGGTGCGAAGAATAAGAAGAAGTCGAAACTGCCCAATTCGATTAAACGATCCTTGAGATTCATTACGTTCAGTCCGCTGCAGTGAATGATCCGGAAGTGAACGGGAATCAAGGTTATGTCTAAATTTAGTGCGACTTAATGGTGGACCGTAGAATGCAGCCGACAAAATTTGTAGAATAGAGAGCCGGTGTTGCTGTTATTTGGACGTCAGGTTCTGAGAAGAACGGGTGTTAAGGTATATAACACTAGCTTACTATGTATTCACTGTAATATGCAAGTACAATTTTAGTTAATTCTTTAATAATGACAAGTATTTTAAAGTCATTAGTTATATGTTTTTTCCACACGAAGGGTGCCACAGGAGGCAATTATTATTAAATGTATTAGAACGGCTAGTGCCAGCTAACTGATACAGTGATTGATTAAAATAACCGTTTTCATTAACAAATCTTTTCCTGTAAGCCTGTCAGTTTCAGTTTGTTCTTTTGTATTAAAACTGTACGAAGGTAACAGCATTCATACTTATGCATATTTAGTGGCAGTTTGAATTGGCTTGACAAAAATGTCAGTTTTTATTTCAGAATTGCATGTTTTGTCCATTCCATTTCTTCTCTTGCCCTTGAAGGCTTTGTTTTTCTCCTACTAGGAAAACCTTCAGGATATATTACATTAATGTCTTTTTCAATAGAGATACTTCATCTGCAAATAGGTAGAATGGGGTATATTGTCAGCAAATATTCTTTTCATTTATAGATGACTGTTTTCTTTTCCAAAATCCTGATTGCCGAAGACACTGCTATCATTCCTTCATTCATAAAAACCAACTCTAATCTACATAAAACAACAGTTTCATTGGCTGCTGTATGTAAAATAATTAAACCATGATGCACTGCATGGTGTTTTCTACACCACAGCAAGTGGCTGCAAGAAAATGCTTGGCATGGTTTATATACTACATAGATATGTTTTACTGTCACTTCATCAAGAAGAAACCGTTTTGAACCTACGCTGACTTCATGGAAGAGGAATTTTAGTTTCTCCTGTAAAATTTCCTTTGTGACTAACTGCCTTGACTAAGACCTATTTTCTACATTTATTGAGGAATGTTTTATGTATGTGAAAAGAGACTATATTACCTACCATTGACTTTAGTAGTTTATAGATCATTTCTAATGGTGAGTAGTCATGTGAAATTGTCTGTATATGATACGTACTAGTCTGTGTCAAATGCAGAGGTGTGTGAGGAAAATGTTAAATGAGATTAAATGATTAGCTGTGTTACACTACAAGCAGTGGTATATTTCAGGGCACCATCCTGGCATTTACACGAGGAACTTACAAATATTGAATACAAATCAGCCTGGTTACTGGTTGAGTAACGTGATTGACATGTTTATGTCGAAGTTACATTTTCTGTAGTGCCTCTGTGTGAGTAAAAATGTGACATCTTGATTTATCACTGCTTATACCACATAGGGTTGAACATATTCTTCTGTTTTTTCTGGAAATTCATTGCACCCAGAATCTCACAGTTGTAATGAAACAGGTGCTCCAGCAGCCGTCTATGCACATAGGTGACACTCCTGCACTGATTTTCTGAAGTTTTACTTCTAGTCCATGACTTTACTACATTAAAACAATGGAATATTTCCATAGCAGCATTACATGATTTACTCAAAGCTTCCCAGGTTCTAGTTACAGTGTACCCAAATACAGCACTGTTTTTCACCTGGAATACCTACTTGCAAATAGTTGTTGCTTACTGGCAAGCTTTTGAAAAGTTTCTGATCTGCCAGTACAGGCTAGGCTAAATCCATTGAATTACTGGCAAAAACAATTTTGGAAAAAAAAAAAAAAAACTTTTTTACCTATGTGACATAACTACACATTTCTTTACAAGTCTACATGAATTGTAAGTGATTAAGATGTGGAATTTTAAAATGATATGTCAAAGAGTTAAAAGTCTCATGTATATCTTTACAGTACATGCCGTTATATCAGGGCAAGTTATCTTACAATAAAACCAAAATAAACTAACTGGTTAGTGGACATCTCTAGGTTAGAATAACTCATGTTATGTTGAGCAGCTATAAATAAAAAACAAAATTCAACACCACATGCATGTGTAAAGTTATACCATTTCCTCCTGTATCAGATAGCACCCATCATCTCATGGTACACACAGTTATTTCTATTGGTATCAGCAGATCTTCATTGTGAACTTCATGTATTACATGTCCATGCATTAAAGAATGTTTTGTACTTGTATGATAAACCAACAAATGCACATTCATAAGTAAGTAAAGTCACATATTAATGATTCTTCCCCAGCATGTTGCAGTCACTCATGTGACTATCATCAGGGTATTTTACCCAATATACAGCTGCTACATATATTATATTGGTAGGATAATAGCCATAGATATAATATTTTTTATTACAGGATTTGAATAAACTATACACACCCAATAAACAACATAAACATACTTTATTTTTCTGTATTGTAATGACATTAAAATGGATATTTTATGACAATTAGGAACACTACGGGAAATCAAGTGGGTGTGTCATTCATTTTTGAGCAATTATCTGTATATTGATTATATTCTTGTTATAAGACACCCTGATGATGGTGACAGGAGTGACCAAAACATGTTGGTGAAAACTAATAATATGTGATTGGACATATTTATAAATGTGCATTTGTTGGTTTATCATTTAATTATACAACTGATCACCGCTAATATGGATCACAGGATGTGAAACAAATTTTATTTTAATATAGGATTATAATTTACTTGCCACTGAAACCCTTTCTGCTAGTAGGCAGGACTTTTCATACATTTGACCGTATAGAGGTGCAAGGTCCGAATTTTACAGGAATTGCCTTGGATGATTGTTATAATAATATCAGAAGTAATGGCTTAGTTGTGAGAACCAAAGCTTTTTGCCCATTGAGAGGAGGGGTGCAGACAAACACATACACTTTTTTCTGCAGATCTTTGTAATTCTAACATATTAAATAAATTTGGAAAGTGCACACATATTGTGCAAAAAAATCAGATCTTTTCCAATTTTTATTACAAAACAGATCCCATTCATATCAGTATGTATTTTGTGTTGTGCAGCATGAAGAATTTGTAGTAAGTTATTAGCATATAAATATACTAATGTAATCTGGTGGTTTGTTTGGAGTTTAATATTCCTTCTTGATAATATTAACATAATGTTTAGGATCTGACCTACTGGCATTGCTGCCACCTCAGAAACAGATAATATGCCCTTGCTAGAGTTTGCAGATGTGATACCGTAGAAGGTCAACTCGTACCATATCATGAGGCACTAGACAAATGTTAACAACTTGATAACATTGGGTTATGTCTGAGATTTTACCAACGTCTCAAGAAATAGGTTTTGAGGCAAACCCCAATTGATATACCATTTGGGGTGGTTACTCTTGGTCTAGGTACAGCCACTGGCTTGATATATTCTGCATCATGTACAGTGAACACTCATTAAGACACATGGCTCTTTTCTGTCCCAACATGTTCATCAAGATCAACAGTTTGACCATACACAGCACTCAGTTTGTCTTTCCAGCAAAGAATCCACAAATGAGCGGCTGTGACACATTGAGCTTAGGGTTATCAGTTACAGAAAAACACTGTTGTTTGTTCCAAGGAAACAGTAGGCCTACTTGTTCTGTTTACAGTAATAGGCAGGAATAAATCTCATTGCTTATAAAAAGGAGGCATTGAAAACCAAACAGCTGCAATTTATTATAACATAGCACACTGTAAATAGGAGTAAGTATCAGTTACGTACTGTCTTAAAAACAGAACTGAAATTGTTAAATGTGAATTCAATAAGAAATGAATCAAGAAGTGCTTTGTGTATTGTACACGAAACCTAGAATTATGGTCATGAAGTAATTTTAAGTGTGTTGGGCATGTAGCATGCAAAATAGAAAATGACAATGACTAATTCCGCTACACAAAGTACCTCTCAGTGGTCAGTGTTGGTTAGACGTTTAAGAGGCTCCTTGCTCGTAGGTTCTTCTTGATTGTTATTACCAAACAAATTTACCAGTGGACTCTGCCTATTCTGTGCAGTATGAAGGTTAATACAAGTGGAGCTAAACCTCCAGTCCCCTATATGTCTTCATGGTGTACACAAGGACAGCTTTACCTTACATATTCATTTTCCTACAGCAGCCATGTGCTGTAACATCCGTGTTGCTTAGAGCACTGTTGTAGTTTTGAATGGTTTTTGGTTGTTAGTGGATATGAATAAGATATAGTGGAGTCAGGTATTCTAGTTTCATTTATGACTTTAAGTAGAATACAAAGAGAAATCATAAATATGAGGAAAACATTAGAGAAGTATTGGAATAGATATCTAAACAGCAATAAGAGTGTGTGAAAAGAAGTGGTCATAAGACTTGGAAGGATTCTGAAACCTGATCACAGCTGTTTGATCTGTATCAATTGAAGGGTAAGAGAGGAAAATAGATAGTTTGAAGAATTACCTGTAACACTTGTAAGTGGATCAGACGAAGAGCTTCATCCTTAATAATAATGGTGGTTGATATTACTTACTATTTCCTTTAGAATACTGATATTTCCAGATAGTAACGTACAAAATCGCATTCACCATGGAAAGACATGTTTTGTATTATTTGTTGTAATTCATGAAGAAACTAAAGTTGATAGCAATGATAATTCAGAGTGTTCAGTTCAAAGATTAGTACACTGATAAAAGTAAATTCCTAAGAGTTATTTGACTCATTTCTTTTGATGCAGAAAATGTGCCTAACCAATCCACTACACAGTCGCATGTATTACAGCACTGTGCGTTAATTAGTGTGAATCAACTGAACAACTGTGGTGTGAATCAGTACTACATGACATGTTGTTTTACTTTCAGTTGATTGTCTGATATTGTCATGGAATTGTTTGTTTGATGTTTCTTCAGTATGTGGCCTTCTAGGCAGAAGACTGGAATTCTCAAGTAAAAAACTTCACCAATATACTGCATATTTTTCATATGCATTGCATGAGCCTTAAATAGTTTCTGTACCTACCACAGTAGAACAGAGCAAAATTAAATATCCTGTTTCATTCTTATTATACTGAAATGTAATGTCCCGTATGAAGATCACTTAATTTGGTGCATATACAATATGAGGGTATGGAGTGTTTACATGATACAGCAGCGGTGCAGTAGCATTTACCTCTATCAAGTTCTGAGAAGAAGAATGTGTGGAGATTTATCTCCATGCCTACTCTTTATATGTCTTTAAGGCTTGTTGGTTATGTCCAGCAACAACTGTCTTCATCTGTATGATCAAGATTTGTCAGCACTTTGTTTCCTTGGAATATCTTATGTCTTCTGTGTGTGTATTACTGCTACTCATTTCAAAGGAACTTATGTTTTACTTACAAAGTAGTCTTAATACATACATAACAAGAGTGCTTTATCTTGTTCTTCCCTTCTTGTAAAGGGTCAAGGGTTAACAGTTGCAGTTATACTGTTCTGTTGCTGCACTTCATTTGGTATTGCAAATGTATTTTAGTACTGAGGTGGGATTTTGGCATGAGTCTGCCATATTAAAATAACCGTGTCTAGACTGCACAAATAGTAGTATGTTAATTATGAACATCAGCTACAGAAGTAGTTCTATGTAGAATACTGTGGCTATAGGAATGATGCTTGACTGATATATGCCAAAATGATTTTTAGTAATTTTCATTATGAAATATATTGACAGGGACAAGACATACTTAATCTTCACTTCAGCACTCATTTTATGCTGTTTTTGCTAGGATTACCTAGCAGTGATATAAGAAGGTAGTGGTTATGACCTGTTTAAGGTATGACCACACTATTTACATGTAAGGACTGAAAAATGATATGAAACAATCCTCACTGAAAATACCCTCTTAAATGCAAACTGTGCTACCAATTTAATGGTGGACTGTTTATGCTTTAGCCAGTAAATTAATTTAATTTCAGTACCAAAAGAACACTTGGAAGTATGTAAGAAATGGCTGGTAATTTACTTCTGTGGCAGCACTTGTAGTCACCTTGACCTCTTACTTTGAGGATGGATGGTACTCTGTGGTCTGTTTCAGTATCTGTCTTCCTGTCCAGTTTCATCATACTTTTATGGTTTCCTTTATATAGTTATGTAATAGTGAACATGTTGGTGCAAGATGAAGCCTTGGAATCACACAGTATCCTCATACATTTCTAGCTTCATTATTCAAAACTCTTCAAGGATATTGCTGAAAGAAGTGAAGTTTTGTGTGCACAGTGAAATGTTACCACGCCTCTTCAGAAAATAAAACACTGAACTCAGCCTCATAGCATTAAGATGTATATTTCCTGTAACATTTTGTGCTTTGGAGGGAATGTAGGAAGGTGCGAAATCATCATGATATCAACATATAAGTTTATCCTAAACATTATCATAGTAGCATTTCTTGGAGCCAAAGGATGATTTAATGTGCTTGGCCACTCCTAAATGATTTATTTCTCCTCCACATGTTATCACACTGCCTCATCTCATATATTGTCATCCTTTCATATATAAAGCACTTTGACAAAAAGTGAAAATGTAAAATTTTCCCTGTACACATCATGAAGGCAATCAGGAGGTGTGGAGATATAGCTCCACTCATTCTTAACCTAGGCAGTAGTTGGAGGTGAGTGGTCAACATCATGTCCTGGCCACTTTAATCTGGAAAAGTATTCCAGTACCCATTGAACTGGAGGCAGTATGGCATCCAGAAATGTTCTGGACATTTTGGATCAAGGAAAATATCTTGTCTTTGCCACAATTCAAACCACTGGCACATCCAGCCTGGATGTAGTCATTATACTGACTGTGCTGTTCCAATTCACTTATCTGCTAGCAATAACTGAAGCTGCAAAAGTCTCATTTTACTTGTTTTGTTTATAGAAATCACAGCTATTTGATATTGGAAATGGGTTAAATTAATCATTGTAGGTACATGGCATAATTGTTGAAAGAGATGAGAAAGGTATATGGACATTGGTGCTAAAAGTGAATAGATTTTAAATAGAACTATGCAGTTAATCTTTTTAGAAGTTATTATTGTTGGAGGAGTAATTTTCGAGTAAGTTGTTTAGAAAATTGTAGGAAAAAGATAAGCAGATTAATAAAACAGTAATTTGAAAAGGAGTAAACAGATGTAAAATATTAACAAGGTAATTCTAAAGTTCTGTTCATTGAATTATTTTTAACAGGAGTATTTACAAGTCTTTGAAACATCTTGGATGCTATAAAACTGTTTCATAAAAAATTAGAAATGGGCTAATTTGGAAGCCTTTTGACGTAAGAGTAGGAAAATTTAAATTTATAGAATTTTAAAAACAAAAAAAGCACTTTATAAAGAGGACTGCCTTCGAGATATATGTTTGTGAACGTGATAAAAAATGTATACATTTTTCACTCTAATGGACAAAAACAAAAGGCAGGTATATCTTGATTGAATGTTAATAGAAAAGAGAACAAGAAAGATGAAAGAATTTGTGGATTATGACCATAGTTCAGTTTGTCTGAAATACTATACAAAGCAATGATAAACCGAGTGTTTAGGTACTGCCCCCTTGAAAAAAAGGTTTCACTTCTTCCAGCAGCTTGAAGCATTGTGTAATACAATAACATACAAGATTCTCCTTTACTGATGATGTAGCAGGAATGGCATGTTGTGTTTATTCATAGTTCGCAGACTCCTGCTGAACAAGTTTGAACCTGCGTGGGCTCTTGATGCACATGGAGCCACATTGCCCATCCAGTGACAAATGGCCTTTCATGGTCAGATAGCGCTTGATGTATCGGGACACAAGTTTGCGGGGTCTCTGCTGCCACTCATCCAGTACTTCCCTAGGTGCCAACACCTAAAAGCCAACATAACATAGTAAAATCACACAAACACCAGAACTTTTCTACATCAAAACTTTAACAAATCTGTGGAGTGATTTTATCACATTTTAGTACTTCAAAGGAAAAGTATGCATGTGTTCAGATTCTGCCTATGTGTGTGTGTGTGTGTGTGTGTGTGTGTGTGTCTTGTCAGTTGGCATGGTGACTCAGCAAATGACATATTTTATCTAGTAACTATGAGTTGTCACTTCCTGTCGACTCATTTATTGTATTAACATCCCACTCAGCTGACGTGTGATGGAGTAGTGCTGGAAAGTGACATGTGATCTTTTTCAGATAAAATAGGGTCATGGACAAACTTTGAGATTTCTATGCTGCTGTGACATATTGTGTCATGGATTATCCTGGGCATGACAGAAGTAAATGCATTTGTTTAGTGTGCATTTTTTTTTAACATTATGATAGAAGCAGTTAACAACAGCATCAAGACTTCATTAATAACTTCCTCATTTAGTGATAATTTGCATTTACTGGGCAAAGCATGCAAAAATATTCGCTCTTCAGTGTAATTGTGTTAGACACTGTTTTTTGTAAGTAGTACTCCTCTGTGGCACAGTAATGGAGGTCTGATGGAGAATTCGTGTGGCTGCCAACAAAGTGCTAAAAGAAGCACATGATGGCTATCTGGGGCTTAGTGATGAAATCTGGGCTAGCAGTGAAATGCTGTGTTTGAGTTAAAGGACTGATAATATAAAAGAAAGTGTCATAATAGACATGTAAGAATTGACAGTAACATGTTTGGAAATTTGTCCAACTGTAAATGACTATATCTGGTCTACAAACTCATATAGGACACTTGTTTGTTGATCATTAAATATTACTGCCATCTCACCAGTGCAGTAGTGAAGCACATGAGGAAGTCTGTACAGAATTCATGAGCAGCCAAAGTTAAAGAGAAACACACCATGAATTTAACATAATCCATATTCCATGCAGTATATCTATTATAGATTAAAAAGTTAAATCAGTCCCATTACAGGCCCGAGGTGCCCAGAGGGTTCCAGGAAGTTAAGGTTCCCAGATTACATGACAGTGGCCCAGGATGGTGGTAAGGTTGTCAGCCTTACGCACCGGCCGCTTTGTACCCCCAGGAAATACTCCTGGTACTCATTTCTGTTAGAAGCTGAGTCGACCCCAGGGCCATAGTGCGATCGGAAGGAGTACGACAATGAAAAATTCCAATGACACCATCTGGAATTGAACCAGCGACCTTCCGATTTGTAGCACTGCACCTTAACCACTGTGCTACTGCAGTCCCCTGATTATAGAGTATTTGATCCAAAAATTGCACATTCAGTAATATATAGTCATTTTTTAGTTAACATAAACAAGAATGAATGTGTCAAGATTCACAAAGATATTTGTAGGCAATGGAAGATAAAATATTGTTTAGAATTGCAAAAAATATGTAGTTGATTTGTATTTTAAACCTTTTTAGTAATCTTAGGTAACAATACTGTATTTTAACTCCATGGAAGAGCATTTTTGACAGAATTGCTGTACTTTTATGCCTTTGTAGTTACCTCTCTTATATGACCTTGTAGACATCGAAACAATTAGCAGGAACATAAATGACAAATGATTATTTATTAATGATTGTGCAATTTGTTGGATTAAATACTGTAAAAGTGTGAATGTTGTCGTGTTTTTTGCAGGTCTTGTTGTAAAAGTGTGTCATTATAGACACAATAAAGTAGGTCCTTTGGAGAAATGCATAGGCATATTTATAAAAATGGATGCAATATGGAAACAACATGATGTATTCGGAGTAAATTTTATTGTGGATTGGTGATTATAGAAGATTGCTGTCTTTATACACTGAACAACAGTGAACAGTACTCATTACTGCCATGCTGAGCAACAGATCTTATTTGGTTTCACTGACTGTGAAAAACTTGATAGAAATAAAGAAAACAAGGAAATGAGTCCTTTGCATGTTGTTGTGTGTATCATGAAGGGACTGAAGAGAGTGAAGACTGCCAGCATAGTCAACATCAATAGGATTTGACCGGACTCTACATGGGAGCAGCAGACATGAAGTCTAAAGTTGCACTTGATCAGATGTGCAGCCGGAAAACTGTGTAAGTTGCAAAGGAAGAAGAGCCATATTTGTGAATGGAGATTAGAGAGGTACATAAGGTGGAATCAGGCTCAGCAGCAGCGACATAATAAATGTATGTGTAATAAATTATTTATGAGTGTCCCAAAATATAAGTATTTCACAGCAACATTTAAACAATAGAACTTAAACTTGTGTTGTACTGAGGACAGTAAGTAGCTTCTGGAAATCCTTGTTGTTATTCAGTTTGAAAAGACACTGTAGTTGAATGAGTAGCATCATTTTGGAGGTCTGAGGTTGAAGTCTCAGTTCAGAGACAGGTTGTTGTGACTGAAGTGCCACATGGTTTTTGTCAGCCTCTCCAGGCAAATTACAGGATAATGGAATTTACCTGAAGTTAGAGCATAACCACTTCCTAATTGTCAGATTTATTGTGCAATATTTATACTACCATTAGACACTGTGTCATATGAGCTACTGACAGCATCGTTACGTGAAGATTAAGAAGTAAATTATTCATTTTGGGGACTGTATTAATTCTGCCTGCTTTCTATGCTGCGAAGTCCAGGAGACACAAAGCAATGCATTTTGGTGTTTGTTTTGTAGGAAATGTTTGAAAATAATGTGCCCAAAAATCATTTGAATGTAATAAACATGTTATTTTATTTACAGTTTACTGTACAACACTATCAGTATCACTTGTCTAAAATGTGATGATTGGTGATGTGTGTATTAGAAAGGATTCGAGTCAGTGGTGTCCTGGCCTAATTTAGATAGTAATGCAGCATTACTTGCCTCAGAAACTGAAGAAAACTATGAAAAATCTCAGGAAGGATAACTTGTGTCCTGGCTGATATTAGAATTAAGTAATTCCCAGATACAAGTGAGGTGTGTTACCACTTCATGAACCAACTCATTCATTTCAATAAACACAAAGAAAATGAGTTTATATAAGCACTTAATGATTTGCACAAGTTCTTTAAAGTTGACTGAATAATTAAATTGAGGTGGTTGTGCTTGGTTGGCCATATGGTAGGGTAGAGAAGAGCAAGACTAGAAGTTGACTTTGAATGCTTTTGAATACTGTGTAATGCAATGCTGAAGAGAGTTATTTTGAACTTCGTCCATCATGAGAATTTATTACAACCAATACACTTCAGAAATCGTTTCCACCTCCATCTTCAGGCGTTTATGTTGGAGGAGAAAATCTGTTTGAGGGGAAACTGAGTGATCCTACATAGTTGGTTTCTGTCTCATCCTAAAGAAGGGAGTAGAAGAGATTGTCGAAACATAGTGGTCGAAATCACTTTTTATCATGGATGTGCTAAAAAAGTAATGTTCATAATTGGGGGATACAGATCTGTTGTGGAAAATGTCCACTCTGGAAGGTAGAGACAGTCAGAATAATTTTGACATGGAACTGTAAGAGGGTGTATGTGGATTGGGGATACATGGGGCTGGCTCACAATCATAGCTAATGGTAGGCTTTGGTATTAGTACTGATGAGTGTGCAGCATTTCCTACCACATTGTCACTGTAATTAGGACAGTAGAAAGGTTGAGCCAGTTGGGCTGCACATGCGTATCTTTAATTTGTGACTCAGCTGTTCTTGTTGCTGTAAATAATCATGAAGATAAATGGCACCCGCCGAAAACCTCACTTGAACCCTAGGGGTGGGCTAGTTTTACTTCATGCATTACATTCATTTAATTGGAACAGTTTCAGAGTTAAAATATATAATGTATGTCGTCAATGAACATTTAATTTTTATTTTTGTATCGTAGCAGTTTGAGGACAGAAGGCACCTACACCAACCGCACTGGAGCCCTGAGACATAGTTAGCTTTATTTCATGCATTACATTCATTTCAATGGAACAGTTTCAGAGTTAAAATATATAATATATGTTGTCAATGAACATTTATTTTTCAGGTGAGGTAGCAGTTTGAGGAGAAGG
>Ga0131853_10007851_pt1 | contig 19366 bp, 15 predicted proteins | sample TergutLab28metaG_FD_92764 | JGI IMG/M metagenome (GOLD analysis project Ga0131853, IMG submission 92764) | Labiotermes labralis P1 segment gut microbial communities from Petit-Saut dam, French Guiana - Lab288 P1 (version 2) (version 2) | ecosystem: Host-associated > Arthropoda: Insects >... | reverse complement strand
ATTCCTGAGGGGAAAGTTGCTACATACGGACAAATTGCTAAGTTAATAGGAAAAGAAAAAAATTCTAGACTTGTTGGGAGAGCTTTGCGGTTCTCTTCGCTTTATGAAGATGGCTACCCTTGTTATAGGGTTGTGAATAGCTCTGGGAGATTGGTTGTTGGGTGGTATGAGCAAAGGCAATTATTGCTAGAAGAAGGTGTTTCTTTTAAGGATAATGGTAATGTAGATTTGAAAAAATGTCAGTGGGAAGTTTAGAAATTAAATGCTAGGGGAAGGTATTATGGGTAGTGTTGTTATAGATAAATATAAAGATGAATTTAATGCAGTTTCAAAAGGTGGGACAACAGCACCAACGCACTGGCTCGGTGGTACTGGGGACGAAGAGCTTGGGCGAGTGCGAATATTTACTGAAAAAGAAATTTTTGGTATAGCTTTTGGACAAGAAGATATGACCGATTTTCTTAGTGATATGCCAAAGTTTAAAGAGCAGATTTCTAATATGTCTAAAGCAAGTGCTAGAAATGCTTTTGAATATTTTTTACAAATGAAAGCTGGTGATAAAATTGCCCTTAAATCAGCTTTTGCAACGAGAAAAAGCGAGAATTTACTTAGAATAAAGGCTATAGGAACTATTTTAGAAGATGTGGAAAGTAGTTGCTTTTATGACGACGAAATAAAGCATCATGTCATACCTGTTGATTGGGAGGTTGTTCTAGATCCATACAAAGATTATAATACACCAGATAATAAGTACTATGGAAATACAATATACAAGCTTGATAACAGAGAAATGATAGAAATGATTTTTAACAATAAAAGTTATCCTAATGGAAATTTTGGTAGTGAGATAGACATTTCTGTGGATGAATGGAAAGAAATGCTTAAAGATGAAAAGATTTTTGATAGAAATTCCACAGACATGATACAAAAATGGTATTTTCAGCCTGGGCATCAAGCTACTAATAGCGAAATACTAGAAATATATAGAGATGAGTATCCTCTACATAGTGATATTCCTTTTGATGAGACCGTAAGAGCTTTATCTAAAAGGATACTTGAATATATAGGTAGATTGGATATGCTGAAAATAAATGGAGAAAAAGCATATTGGATTGTGCCTGTTCAAGGAGGGCGTGATACATCTGATGTGTTTGTGTGGAAATTAAGAGATGAACTAGTTCGAGCTATTAAGGAGCTAAATTTATTTAGTTACTCAGTTGATGATTTTCTTTCTGATGTTTATATGGATTCTGAAAAGTACGATAACATAATCACACTTCTTAATCGAAAAAAGAACATCATTTTTCAAGGTTCACCTGGTGTTGGTAAGAGTTATCTAGCAAAAAAACTTGCTTATTCGATGCTAGATGGTGAAGATAAAAGAAAAATAGAAATGGTGCAATTCCACCCAAGTTATTCTTATGAGGATTTTATAGAAGGCTTTAGACCTATTGAGAATGGTCAATTTGCTATTAAAAAGGGAGTATTTCATAAATTTTGCGAAAGAGCAAAGAAAGACAAAGCTAATAAGTATTTCTTTATAATCGACGAAATTAACCGTGGAAATTTGTCAAAAATAATGGGTGAATTGATGTTATTGCTTGAACATGATAAACGGGGAGAGGAATTTGCTATTCCGCTTGCGTATTCGGGTGATAGATTTTATGTTCCTAAAAATGTTTATATAATTGGGATGATGAATACGGCAGACCGTAGTCTTGCTATGATTGACTATGCTTTACGCCGCAGATTTGGCTTTGTTTCTATAGAACCTGCTTTTTCTAATGAAAACTTTAAAACAAATTTTAAGTATGATAAATCAAGTGAAGTTATAGAGATAATAAATAAGCTTAATGCTTTAATAATCAATGCACTAGGTAGCGGCTATCAAATAGGGCATAGTTATTTCTGTTCAAATGAGCCTTTTACAGAGCAAGATATAAAGAATATTTTCAGTTATGAAATTGCAGAATTATTGCGTGAGTATTTCTTTGATGATGATAGTAAACTTGAAGAAGCACTAGGATGGCTACCATGATTACCTTGAAGACCGTTCCAATAAAAAATGTGTATAATATGTTTGTTTACGCTTTTGAACTTTCAAAACTAAGAGAATACAAACGGCTTGATTATGAACGCTGTGAAAATATTTATGATTTATTAGCCTCTTTACTTTTAAGTGGAACACAAGCTTTAATCAAGCGAGGATTGCTAAAAAATTATATTAATCAAAATGAAGAACGCACTTTTTTACGTGGAAAAATAGATGTTAGTAGCTCTATTCGTAGGCTGTCATTTCAAAATGCAAGTGCTATATGCGATTTTGATGAGTTTAGTGCAAATATTTTGTTTAATCAAATCTTAAAGGCTGCTTTGTTATATTTGAGCCATCAACCTTTGGAAAAAAACATAAAACGTGATATATCAAAAACTTTGATGTATTTTAATGAAATTGATACAATACAAATAAAGACATTTAAATGGGATATTTTAGTATTTAATCGAAATAATTTTCATTATGATACTTTGATGCATTTTTGTAGACTTATTTGTGAAGATTCCATTGCAAACGAAGATAAAGGTGAAAAAATTTTTAAAACGATTGATACAGTTTTGTCAACACTATTTGAGAGATTTATATATGGTTTCTATAAAAAGCATCGTGCAGATTTATATGTTAAACATGGTAAACTAATAGAATGGAATTCAAATGACTACAGTGGTCATGATAGACCACCAAGAATGAAGTCAGATATAATGATTGTGAATGATACATTAAAATTAATAATAGATACTAAATTTTATCGAGAAACACTAGATAAGATATCTGAAAATTTATATCAGATTTTTGCTTACGTTAAAAATGAAGCTGCTGCGGATAAAAATAGAATGCTTATGGGAATGCTTTTATATCCGCAAGTAAATGGGAAAGTTACAAGATTATATATGTTAGATGGTCATAAATTCTATGTTCAAACTGTCGATTTGAATCAAGAATTTAGTGATATAAAACGAGAGTTGCTGGAGATATGTGGGTTAATTTTTGATTGTCAAGCAGTAAACATCGTTCCCATGAATGCTCTACCTATAGCTATCTCGCCTTAATCTTCTATATATTGCATTAGCATTATTTTTTCTTCATTTTCATAATCTATTGTATCTCTATACCAGTCTGGGGCTATATTATATCCTTCAAGTCTCTTTGTTTTATCTTTTTTGGAGATAAAAATTTATCCTTGGAATTATCAACATATACAAGGGGTTCGTTAGAAGCAAAAAATGTACAAGCACTCATTTTAAAATTTCTTTGTTATTTCCGAGGCAAAAAATAAACTTTGCTTACATCATATTCTTGCATAATCCAATTTGGACCAAATATTCTAGCATCTATAACATCTTCTATTGCGTTATTTACTATGTAAAAATAATAATTTTCAGTGAATAGAAGGCATTTTGTACTTTCTTTTTTGGCTATAGATTTGGCAACTTCAATTTGCTTAAGCTTTAATTGCTTTGGTTTATTTTTAAGCAAAGGAAAAATATTTTCGGAACGAATAGCGACGAGGATTGCACAAACCTCATCGCTATTTTGTTTGACTATTTCATAATCTTTAATATAGTTTTCAGATATATGAAAGTTTCTATGAAAATAAGTTTCTATAATTTTGTCCAATTCTTTTAAACTTCCCACTTTAGAGAAGGCAGCATAGCGAATTGTTGCATCTAAATCTAAAATTAGTTTATTAGAGCTCTTTAAAAAATTATTTTTAAAGTAAGTGGCAAATTTCTTTTGTGTTTTCATATATTTTTTTATATTCTTTGTATAGTTTTTCATATTTTTCTACATTTTTAGGATTAGGTTTTACGATATCTCCATAACTAACGAAAGTTTCAGCACACTCTAAGGTGTTAGAAAACCAACCTACACCAACAGCTGCAAGCATAGCAGCACCTAAACCTGGGCCTTGCTCTACTGTTAATGTTTGTATGTTTGTATTAAAAATATCTGCTTGCACTTGTAGCCAATCTTGATTTTTAGCACCGCCACCTACAGAAATTACAGTTTTAAACGCTTCTCCTTTTGCTTCTTCCATCATATTTTGAGAATCTTTTAGAGAAAAAGTGATTCCTTCTAAAACAGCTTTTGCAAAGTGCTTTATCGTATGATTTGTGTCTATTCCTATGAAGCTTCCACGAATTTTACTATCAACGTGTGGAGTTCTTTCGCCAACAATATAGGGAGTAAATAGTAAATTGCTTTCTAATTCTGAAATTCCTGCTAGAAGATCGGAAAAATCTTCTCCTTTAGCGAAAGTGTCTCTAAACCAAGCCAAGCTATGACCAGCTGAGAGTGTAACTCCCATTGAATAATGGCTATTTTCAGCGGCGTGGTTAAAGAAATGGAGCTTTCCACTATAATCCTGGATCTTATCTTCATAAGTTGCAAATACTCCGCTAGTTCCGATACTAGCCATTCCAATTCCAGGCTTTACAAGACCAGCCCCAATTGCTGCACAAGCATTATCAGCACCACCAGCGAAAACTTTTACTTCTTTTTTGAAGCCAAATTCAGATTTTAAATTTCCTACGAAACCAGTAGATTCTAATAATTTAGGATAAATATTAGCAGGGATATCAAATGTTGTTCTTATTTCTTCGCTCCAATCTTTTTTGTCAATATCTAGCATTAATGTTCCTGCTGCATCTGAATAGTCCATACTTTTGTTTCCAGTTAAAAAGTATGCCAAGTAGTCTTTAGGAAGGAGGAAGTGCTTTACTTTTTCCCAAATTGCAGGCTCGTTTTCTTGTACCCAAAGAATTTTAGGTAGCGTAAAACCTTCTAATGCTATATTTTTTGTTATATCTACTATAGATTCAAGCGTGTTCATTATTGTTTCACATTGTTTAGTTGTGCGGACATCATTCCAAAGGATGGCATTTCTTAGCACGTTATCTTTTTCATCTAAAAGAACTAAGCTGTGCATTTGACCTGAAAAACTTATTCCTTCAAGTTCTGCTTCAAAGTCAGCTACTTTTTCTTTAAGAGCTTTTAATACTTTATTAGTTGCTTCTGTCCATTCGCATGCGTCTTGCTCACTGAAGCCGATTTGTGGAGTGATTAATGGATAATCAGCTGTAGCAGTTTCAATAACTTCACCTTTTTTGTTCATTAAAAGTGCTTTTAGAGAGCTTGTCCCTAAGTCTAAACCTAATACGTACATATTTTTAAAATCCCCCAATTATAGTTTATATAATTTCTTCGGCATCTACCCATAGTCTTTCTAAGTTGTAGAAACCTCTGCTTTCTTCGCTGAAAATATGGACTATAACGTTGCCGAAATCTAGTAAAACCCAGCCATCTTTCTTGAAGCCTTCAATGCTTGTAGGTTTTACTATTTCTATAAGATAGTCTGTCAAAGCGTCTATATGACTTTCATTTTTAGCTGTTGCTATTATAAAGTAATCGCCTAAACTACTTATTTTGCTAATGTTTAGCACTTTTATTTCCATTGCCTGTTTTTCTTCTAATATATTTTTAAATTTGTTAACTAATTCCATAATTCTCCTTTAAATCTTGTAATAGTAAAAAGCAATTTGGGTGAATAAATTGTCCTTTCTTTATTTGCATTAAATACGTTAGTTGCCAGTGAATCGCCTTGTTTATATCTTCATAGGCTAGTTCTTTTAGTTCTTCTCTTTCTGAAAATTTTCTATTAGGCTCATATGCGTCTGCTATATAGATTATTTTCTCTAGCATTCCCATACTAGCACGCCCTATAGTGTGATAGCGAATAGCATTTAAAATGTCCTCATTTTGTATGCCTTGCGCTTCTGCTAAATCAGCTCCTATAAAGCCATGGATTAATGGTTGCTGTGTAATAGTAAGGGGAGGCATTTTTGTATTGTATTTTTTTATATGCTCTTCTATTTCTTGTTTTGTGTACTCTTTTGCTATATCATGAAAAAGAGCTGCTATTTTAGCCTTTTCAGGATTTATATTGTAGTGTGCAGCTAGTGAAATTGCTTCATCCACGACTCCTAAAACGTGGTTGTAACGCTTTTCTTTTAAATTTTTGATTTTTTCATAAGCATACTTATATATATTTTGCGAAAAATCACTTTTGTAAAGATTATTTTCTATAATATAGTCATAAGCTTCTTTTGGAACGAGATGGCTAAACTGTTTTTTGTCACTAACTAATTCACGAATTTTGGTTGAAGAAATTTCTAAATGCGGAATTTTCAAAATACGATAGTTTATATTTTTAGGTATTTTAAGTTCATAACCTTGCCTAGTTACTATTAAAAAAGTAACTAATTCTTTTAACTTATCGAAACCTTCCCATTTTTCAAGTTGTCTTAAAATATCTGATCCTATTACGAACAGTAACTGTGATTCTGGATATTGTTTTTTTATTTCTGCAACAGTATCACAACTGAAAGAAAGTCCTTCACGTTTTACTTCTATATCAGAGACATTATAGCAATGTGCTGATAATTTAACCATATTAAACCGATGCTCTTTAGGAGTTCGCTTTTGTTTAAGCGGATTTTCGCCAGTTGGTATAATGATTAATTCATCAATGTGCAAATCTTCTTTTATTTGAGATATTATTTGCAAATGCCCATTGTGTATAGGGTCAAAACTGCCACCGAATATCGCTATTTTTTTCATCCTAAATCCCTTTCTATAGCAAACGGCAGTAAAAATGTTTACGATACAATTTTTAATGTCGATTGCTTGCTAAAAAATTCATAAGAAAATTATAAACGAAATTTAGGAAAAAGGCAAGAGATTTTTTTATAAAAATTAAGAAAAAACATTTGCAATTTCTTCTGTAAAAGTGTAAAATAGATGATAGTAAAGCAAGCGACATTCAAAATCCAATCGCCTGCATTTTTAAATAAGCCAGAGTGTATCGGAAAGAAATCCGACGACCATAGGTTGGTTTTGCGAAGCAAAACTACTGAAGCCGCTCATTTAAAAATTTGTCTCTTGGTTTTTCATTAGTCGTTTGCTATAAAAAGATATTTTTTATAGGAGAATTGAAAATGTACAAAATATTAGTAGTAGATGATGAGAAATTAATAGTAAAAGGCTTAAAATTTAGCCTAGAGCAAGATCAAAACATAGTAGATGTAGCCTATGATGGTGAAGAGGCTATTTCTTTGGCAAAACAAAATGAATATGATATTATCATCTTGGATGTGATGCTTCCTAAAGCAGATGGTCTTGAAGTTTGTCAACAAATAAGAGATTTTTCTAATGTTCCTATAATTATGTTGACGGCAAAAGGCGAAGATATGGATAAAATCATGGGTCTTGAATATGGTGCAGATGATTATTTAACAAAGCCTTTTAACATTATTGAGCTTAAAGCAAGAATAAAGGCTATATTAAGAAGAATAACTGCGGGTGCTCCTCCTTTGCCTAATAGTGTTTTAGTTGCACGTGAACTTAAGTTGGACACAGAAAAAAGAAGAGTGTATTTGGATGAAAAAGAAATAGAGCTAACTGTTAAAGAATTTGATTTATTAGAGCTTCTTATGATGAATGAAAGTAAAGTCTATAGTAGAGAAGAGCTTTTAGGCAGTGTTTGGGGCTATGATTATCCAGGAGATGTCCGAACTGTGGACGTTCATGTTCGCCGTTTAAGAGAAAAAATTGAACAAAATCCTTCAGAGCCAAAATTTGTGTTCACAAAATGGGGAGTAGGGTATTATTTTAGATAATACTACTATAAAAAGTCCAATAAAGTCCATTTTTTCTAGGACTTTTTTTGTTAAAAAAACTTAAAAAAAATCTTGAAAATTTTCCTGAAATAAGGTAAAATATAATTTATGAATAATTTTGAAAACATAGAAAAAATTGAGCATGTGCCAGTTATGTTGAATGAGTGTCTTGAAAACTTGAATTTACATGAAAAAGGCACTTATTTAGATTTAACATTAGGGGCAGGTGGTCATTCTAGTGCGATTTTGCAAAAAGGGGTTCACAAGCTTATAGCTTTTGATAGAGATATGGATGCCATAAGAAATGCTGAGATTGTTTTTGAAAGTATTTCTAATGTTAGTATAGTCCATTCTAATTTTTGCAATGTTAAAACTATATTGGAAGAGCTTAAAATCGCTTTAATAGATGGGGTTTTGATAGATTTAGGTGTGTCTTCGCATCAGTTAGATACTACAGAACGTGGGTTTTCATATATGAAAGATTCGAAGCTAGATATGAGAATGAACAGAGAAGACGAAAAAACAGCACACGAAGTTGTTAATACTTATGAAGAAGCACAGCTTTGTAAAATTATAAAAGAATATGGTGAAGAAAAAGGTGCAAAATTTATAGCACGTGCCATAAGTTCAGCAAGACCGATTGAAACTACATTAGAGCTAGTTTCTGTAATTAAAAATGCTGTCCCTAGAAAATACGAAATGGATGCAGTGAAAAGAACTTTTCAAGCGATAAGAATTGAAGTGAACGGGGAACTTGAAATTATTGAAAATACTATAAATGACATTGTACGATTTCTTAAACCAAATGGAAAAATTTGTATTATAACATTTCATTCTCTTGAAGATCGTATTGTAAAACAAGCATTTAAAAAACTGGAAAATCGTTGTGAATGCCCTAGGAGCTTACCTTGCGTTTGTAGTAAAGAAAAAATTTTAACGGCCAAAAAGATGATTTTACCAACAGAAGAAGAGATGAAACGAAATAAGCGTTCTAAAAGCGCTAAACTTCGTGTAGGAGAAAAATATGCACGTACATAAAACTCCTCCAAATTTAAATAGGAGGCAGCCCAATAAGGGCCGGATTGCGAAGCAAACGCCTCGAAGACCCACCAGCAGGGGAAATAACCAAAATAGAAGACTTAGTGGCACAAGAACGAGTGATAGAAGACCAATACAGAAAAAACAGCCTAATCGTAAAAATCAGCAACAGCACTCTGTTTCTATTAAACACTCAGCACATCTTAAATCTCAAAACCATCAAAGGCTTAAGATTAAGCCTAACCAAAAGATTAAGCAACCAAGAATTAAATATGTTCAGGATGCTCCACGTAAGAGAGTTTCATTTACTGTGTATTTTTTGTCATTTTTTGGATTCTTTCTTGGACTTCTAACCTTAACTGCTGGTGCAAACGTAACTTTGCAACGTGTTACAAATAGTAATTTAGAAAGTGAGTTGACAGCACTTCTTAATTTAAATAGTAGCCTTACACTGGAGCTTTCGGGCGATTTGGATATGTTGGAAATAGAATATCTGGCAAGAAATCTCTTAAATATGTCTGAACCCCCCCCACATCAAATTAGATATATTAGATTACCAGTAGAAGTTATGCCAACTGTAGATTTCACAGTACTTCCTGAATATGAATCTAACTTTTTTGGAGGTGTAACAGGCTTTTTATCGCAATTTTGGAATTTTATAACGGGAGATACATAATGAGGAAAAATAAAGTAAAAATTTTAGCACAAAGAGCAAGAAAGCAACGACTTATATTGGCTGTGATTTTAATAGCTTTTTTATATCTTTTTTCACAAATACTTTCCATATATTTGGTATATGGTGATGATTATAGAAGACAAACCATACGCCAGCAAGCTTTGGAAGGTGGAATTGATCAGTTTATAATGCCAAACCGTGGTAATATAATGGATAGAAACGGTCAACTTTTGGCTATTGGCTCATCTGTTTATAATGTAATTATAGATGTTAGGCTTATGCATGATTCTATCGAAGGAAGACGTGTTCATGATAGAAATAGGGCAAAAGCAGCATTAGAAGTACTTGAAGAGTACTTAGATCTTGAAGAAGGAAGACTTGAAAGTTATTTTGAAATAAATCCAGAAACGGGAAGACCAGCTAGAGATACAAACTACTTAATTTTAGTTCGTCATATTAGTCCTGTTTTGGCACAAAATTTTGTGGACCATTTTCCATTTATAGTTCTAGAAGAAGATACAATTAGAACTTATCCACGTGGTTATTTAACATCTAATATAATCGGATTTTTGAGTGGAGATGGAAACCATTGGGGCTTAGAAAGAGAGTACGATATAGAGCTTTCAGGAATCCCTGGCAGACGGATTCGCCAATTTACAGATCGTGGAGTTGCCCAAACAAATGAATTTATGCCACAAACTGGACATGCTCTTCTAACAACGTTAGATATTAGGCTTCAAGAAAGTGTATTGGAGATTTTAACCGAATATGCTAACGAATATGAAGTGCGAAGAGCAATGGCAATAGTTATGGATCCGAATACTGGTGAAGTAATTACTATGGCACAATACCCAAGCTTTAATAATGCTGCCCCTAGTTATATAGGTGATGTAACGAGTCTTAGAATACGTGAAAGATTGAGAGAGCTAGAGGGTGCAGATCGAACTGAAGAATTTTTTAGAGTTTGGGCAAATAGTAATATCAATTATTCTTTTCAACCTGGATCCATGTTTAAGCCTTTGATAGCGGCAGCAGCTTTTGAAGAAAGGGTGATTACAGTAAATGACACTTTTTATTGTCCAGGTTATGTTATTGTTGCAGGTGAACGAATTAATTGTTGGAGTTATAACATTTTAGGTAGAGGTCACGGACATTTAACACTTTCAGATGCTATGGCTGCTTCGTGTAATACTGCTATAATACAAATTGGAAATAGGTTAGGACGTGAAAATTTTTATAATTGGCTTCGTGATTTTGGTGTAGGTCAACTTACTGGAATTGATATATTTGGAGAAGCAAGTGCGTTTACATTAACTTATACTTATAACCAATTGAATCCAGTTGAACTGGCAACATCTTCAATGGGGCAAGGTTTTAATATGACAGCTATTCAATCACTTAATAGCTTTAATGCTGTAATAAATGGTGGTTATTTGATGAGACCATTTGTCGTTTCGAGCGTTGTAGATAATGATGGAATCATAATTTCTGAAAATGAACCTAAGGTAGTAAGAAATCTTCTCTCACAAGAAACGAGTGATTTTTGGCGAACAGAAATGGAAAGAACGATATCTTGGCAAGGTGGTACAGGAACTGCCGCAAAAATGGATGGAATTCCAGCTGGTGGTAAAACTGGAACAGGTGAACAAGCTAGAGGTAGTGGTAGAGAGGAATGGGCAAATTCCTTTATTACTTATTTGCCAGTTGAAAATCCACAGTATAGTGTGCTTGTAACTTTGTATGTCGCAGAGCCTGGAGGAATTCCACAAAGTTTACCGAGTGGTGTTATTTCTTCTTTAGCTAGAGAAGTTATGGAGCAAATTGTAGTAATACGTGGAGTGAACACAGGAAATACAGTTCCATCATTTAAGACAACGGCTGTTGTAGAAGATTATATAGGGATGACTTCTGGGGTTGCTGTTAATAGAGTTCATGAAAAAGGTTTAAGAGCAAACATTACAGGAAGTGGAAATGTTGTAACTTCTCAACATCCAGCCGAAGGTGAAATGCTTCCTATCGGAACAGAAATTTTCCTCTTTTTAGAAGAAATAACAGATGATGATGAGGCTCCTAGAATGGTACTTGTTCCAAATTTAGTTGGTTTAGATACCGATACTGCAACGTATATCTTAATAGAATTGGGCCTCGAATACGCTATTTTATATGATCCAGATGCAGAGAATTTGCAAGGAATTATAACGAGTCAGATGCCAGCAGAAAATTTCAGAATTGGTGAAGGAACAACCGTTACTATTATTATAGAATAATGGACGAGAAAGGTTAATAAAATGTAAATACATACTTTAATTTTAAAAGGAGTAGTTACATGGAAAAAACTTTTTTAATCAATAAAAAATTATTGCTATTGCTTTCTATTTTTATATTTGCACTTGTGTTTATATTTTTCAGACTCATATATATTCAAGTTTTTATGGCTGAATTTTTAAGGGCAGAAGCTTATGAGCAACAAACACGTGATAGGCTTATAACGCCTGTACGTGGAACAATATTAGATAGAAATTTACAACCCCTAGCAACTACAGAGCCAGCTTTTGCAATTAGTGTTATAAACTCTCAAATTAAAGATGTAGAAGAGGTTGCTACGAAACTTTCACAAATTTTAGAGCTAGATTTTGAAAAAACTCTAGAAAAAGTGCAGAAAAGAGTGGCACTTAATAGAATAAAAGTGCGAGTTCCTGCTGAAAAGACTGAACTAATAAGGGGACTCAATTTACCAGGGGTAGTAATAGATGAAGATGTACAAAGAATGTATCTTTATGATAATCTCGCTGCACAAGTTATAGGCTTTGTAGGTGGCGACAATCAGGGTATTATAGGGTTGGAAGCGAAATATGATGAATTTCTTCGTGGTACTCCTGGTAGAATTCTAACAGAAACAGATGCAAGGGGAAGAGAAACAGAAGATTCCAAGCGTTTTCTTGTAGCTCCAACAAACGGATATCATTTGGTTACAAATTTAGATTTAAATATTCAACGATATGCGGAGCAAGTAGTCGCTATAACTGTGCAAAATTACAATGCTGCTCGTGGGAGTATAGTCGTTATGAATCCTTCAAATGGCGAAATTCTAGCTATGGCAAACTATCCAAGTTTTGATTTAAATGAGCCATTTGAAATTAACAATCTTGAACTTGCTGCGAATTGGGATAGTATACCGAATGATGCACAAATGAACCATTTAAACAGAATGTGGCGAAATTTTTCAATAAATGATACGTATGAGCCAGGTTCTACATTCAAAGTTTTAACAGCAGCAATGGCAATGGAACACGGTGAAGTTACTTTAGATTCATCGTTTCACTGCAATGGCTATCATACAGTAGCAGGACGTCCTATTCGTTGTTGGCGTTTTCCTAGAAATCATGGAAGTATTAACTTTTTAGAAGGAATGTTAGTTTCTTGTAATCCTGTTTTTATGATTTTAGGAGAAAGACTAGGAGCAGAGCGCTTTTACGAAGGTTTGCAAACGTTTGGACTTAAAGAAAAAACAGGTATTGACCTTCCTGGAGAAGCTGGCTCTATTATGCATTCTTTTGATAATGTAGGGCCAGTGGAACTTGCAACCATGAGCTTTGGGCAAAGCTTTCAAATCACGCCTTTGCAATTAATGACTTCAATTGCTACCGTAATTAACGGTGGATATGACATAACGCCGCATTTAGGTGCAAAAATTATAGATAACGAGTTTAATATAATTGAAAACCTTATCAGAGAAAAAGGTGAAAGAATAGTTTCTGAAGAGACCGCTGCTGCTTTAACTCATTCATTAGAGCAAGTAGTATTTAGTGGAACTGGAAATAAAGCTTATGTGCAAGGCTTCAGAATAGGTGGAAAAACAGCGACCAGTGAAAAACTTCCAAGAAGAAGTGGCAATTATATTGCTTCTATGGTGGCTTTTGCACCTGCTGAAAATCCACAAATTATAGCACTTGTATTAATAGATGAGCCACGTGGTGCTTATTATGGAGGTCAAGTTGCAGCACCAATGATAGCGGAGCTTTTTTCTAGCATTTTGCCAAATATAATAGAAGAAAAATATTATGATTCAGAGCTAGAAAAATTAACGCCGCAAGTTGAAGTTCCTAATTTAATCGGTAAAACAATTGATGAAGCTAAAGAACTTTTAGGAGAACATTTAACAATTGAAATATTAAGTGGAGAAGGGAAGACGATAACTTTTCAATATCCAGTAGAGGGAAGTGTAGTTAACGCATTTCAAGCGATATCAGTTTTCACAAATTAGTAAAATTTTTAACTTTCAAAAAAAATTACTACACTTAAAAGGGGAATTATGAAATTAAAAGAACTTTTGCAAGATATAAAATATAAAATTTCAGGCGACGAAAATATAGAAATAAATCATCTAACGATAGATTCGAGAAACGTAAGAAAAAATACGCTTTTTATTTGTATAGAAGGTTTCAGAGTAGATGGACATGATTTTATAGAGGATGCAGCAAAAAGTGGATCTGTAGCTTTTATTACTAGCAAGCCCGTGAAAGTACCTGACAATGTAACAGTTGTTTTAGTTGAAAATACTAGATTTGCTATGGCTTTCATTGCGGAACATTTTTATAAATTTAACAAAGAAAATACTCGTTTAATAGGAATAACAGGAACAAATGGAAAAACAAGTAGTGCTTTTTATATGCAAAATATTCTTATGAATATAGAGAAAACTGGTCTTATCGGTACTGTAGAGACTAAAATAGATGAAGAACAATTAAAAATAGATTTTGCAACTAGCACCACTCCTGATTCTATAGAACTTATGCAGATTTTAAATGTGATGGAACAAAAGGGTGCAAAAAATATAGTAATGGAAGTCACATCTCACGCACTTTTACTTCATAAAGTAGAAAACTTGCGTTTTGCAGTTTCAATTTTTACAAATTTAACACAGGATCATTTAGATCTTCACGGAACAATGGAAAACTATAGAGATGCGAAAGCAAAGCTTTTTGCACAAAGTGATATAGCGGTTATAAATATTGATGATGAGTACGGTCCTTTTATGGCGAATATATGCTCAAATACATTTACATATAGCATAAAAAAAGAAAGTGATTTTAAGGCTAAAAATTTAGTTTTCGCAGATAATGGTTCTACTTTTGATCTTGAAATAGATGACAAATTACATAATTTCAACTTGCCTATACCAGGAAAATTTTCTGTTTATAATGTACTTGGAATAATAGCAGCTTCTGTAGTTTTGGGAGTAAATATAGAAACTATAAAAAATGCTGTAGAAAACTTAAATTCTGTACCTGGTCGCATTCAAAAGGTTGAAAACTTGCTTGGAATAAACGTAATAGTTGATTATGCACATACTCCAGATAGCTTAGAATCTATAATAAAAACTGTTTCTGAATTTACAACAGGTCGTATAATAACAGTTTTTGGTTGTGGTGGAGATAGGGATAAAGCGAAAAGACCACTAATGGGTAAGATTTCAACAGAAAACAGTAGCCTGACTATAGTTACTTCTGATAATCCAAGAAGTGAAGAGCCTAGCACGATTTTAAAAGATATTGAAGTTGGAATAGACAAGGGCGAATATATTTTAATAGAGGATAGGGAAGAAGCAATAAAAGAAGCAATAAAAATTGCAAAAAAAGGTGATAGTATAATAATTGCTGGAAAAGGCCATGAAAATTATCAAATTTTTAAGGATGTAACAATAGAATTCGATGATGCACAAGTTGCAAAAACCATAATGGAGGCTCTATGAAACTAGATGTTAGAAGTATTTGTGAAGCTGTAAATGGTAAAGCTCATAATGTGTTTGGTAGTATAAATTTTGCAGGTGTAAGCATAGATAGCAGAGAAGATATAAATGGCAAAATATTCATTCCATTAAAAGGCAAAAATCATGATGGTCATGATTTTTTAGAATCAGCTTTTAATAAAGGAGCAATACTTTTTTCAGAAATAGAGATTGGTTTGCCACATATAAAAGTAGATTGTACGAGCGAGGCACTTAAAGCTTTAGCAAAATATTACTTATCTCTTTTCAATATTCCAGTAATAGGAATTACAGGAAGTGTAGGCAAAACAACGACTAAAGATCTCATTGCTTCTGTTCTTTCACAAAAATTTAATACGGTGAAAACACAGGGCAACTTTAACAATGAAATTGGTATGCCTTTGACTATATTTAATGTTACAGAAAAAACAGAAGTTTTAGTACTTGAAATGGGAATGAACCATTTAGGTGAAATTCATGAATTGGCGTATATTGCAAGACCTAATATAGCAATTATTACAAACATCGGTGAAGCACACATAGAATTTTTAGGATCTAAAGAAAATATAAAAAAAGCAAAAACAGAAATTTTAGATTTTAACCCAAAACATGTAATTTTAAATGGTGATGATCCTATGCTCCAAAATATAGAAAATGCAGATTATTACTATATGTCAAACGCTGAAAACATAAAACACAATGGTCTTTTCGGAACAGCTGCTATATTGAATTTAAATGGCAAAAGTTTTTCTATAGTAATTCCAGTGGCCGGAAATTATATGGTGTCAAATGCTATAATAGCTGCAAAAACAGGATTTTTATTAGGACTTTCTATAGAAGAAATTCAGAAAGGGATATATGAGTTTGAGTCTTCTGCTGATAGAATGAAGGTGGTAAAGTTCGGTAATCTTATAGTAATAAATGATACTTATAATGCAAGCCCTTCTAGTGTGAAAGCTGTTTTGGAGCTTTTGAAAGAGCAAGAAGGTGAAAAAGTTGCCATTTTAGGTGATATGTTTGAACTAGGGGAGTTTGCTGAGGAATATCACAAAGAAGTGGGGGAATTTGCCTTAAATATTGTTGATGAACTTTATACAATTGGCGAGCTTGCAAAATACTATGGTGGATCACACTTTGAAACAAAAGAGGACTTTGTAACTTCAGAAGAATTCAAACATTTAAAATCAAAAGAAGCATTTGTTCTCTTAAAAGCTTCTAGAGGAATGAAATTTGAACAAATATGTGATTTGTTCTCTAAATCACAATAATTGAGAGGTTTTAATAAATATGATTGAAACAGCATTAATAGCAGCATTAATAGCATTTACAGCAAATATTATACTATGCCCAATTTTTATACCTTGGCTTAAACGCGTAAAATTTGGGCAGAACGTTCGTGAAGATGGACCTAAATCTCACTTAAAAAAATCTGGCACACCGACTATGGGTGGAATTGTAATACTTATTGCATTTGTAATAGGAGGTATTTTCTTCTTGAGTGATAATGAAACTGGAAGATTAATAATGTTCGTTACTTTAGGATTTGGTGCAGTCGGTTTTTTAGATGACTATATAAAAGTAGTGAAAAAGCGCTCTTTAGGTCTTAAAGCTCTTCCAAAAATATTTTTGCAGCTTCTAATTTCTGCTGTTTTTTTGTATTTGCTTATACAAATAGATGAAGATTTCGCACGTTTCTATGTGCCTTTTATGTCTGGAGCTTACATTCATTTAGGATTTATGTTTATACCTGTCTCTATTTTTATAATTTTAGGAACAGTGAATGGTGCGAATTTTACAGATGGGTTAGATGGCTTAGCAGCAGGTGTAACGGTTTTAATTACAACGTTTTTTTTGCTAGTATCGTATGGAATGGATCATGAAGTTACAACTATCGCAGGGGCGGCAGCTGGCTCTTTACTTGGATTTCTTTTATTTAACACTTATCCTGCTAGAGTTTTCATGGGAGATACTGGGTCTTTGGCTTTGGGAGGATTTATAGCAGCAATTGCTATAGTACTTCGTATACCTTTGTTTTTAGTAATTGTTGCTCTTGTTTATGTTGTAGAAGTTTTAAGCGTTATGATTCAAGTACTGTACTTTAAGAAAACTGGTGGAAAGCGCTTCTTCAAAATGGCACCTATTCATCACCATTTTGAGCAAATAGGCTGGCCAGAAACGAAAGTTGTTTCAGTATTTTATATAGTAACAGTTATACTTATCTTAATTGGCTTTTTGGCAACTGGGGGAATTATATGATGGATTATTCAGGTAAAAATGTTCTAGTTGCAGGTTCTGCGAGAAGTGGAGAAGCCGCAAGTGCCTTATTAAAAGAACAAGGTGCTATAGTTATTATGAAAAATATTTCTGATAAACTAGAAGAAGAATATGATATTATAGTACAAAGCCCAGGAATTCCGCTTGAACTTGTAGAAAATGCAGCCCCCTATGTTATTGGCGAATTTGAGCTTGGGACTCAATTTTATAAAGGGTCTTTTTTAGCAATAACGGGAACGAACGGAAAAACGACAACAACAATGTTACTTCATCATATTTTAAGCTTTGATTTAAATCTTTATGGAAAGGTAAACATAGCTGGTAATATAGGTGTTCCTTTAACTAGTTTAAAGTACGAAAAATTTCCTTGTGTTGTTGAAGCTTCTAGTTTTCAGCTCGAATCTATAAAAACATTTAAACCAAAAATAGCTGCTGTTTTGAATATTTCAGAAGACCATTTAGATCGCCACAAAACTATGGAAAACTATATAAAAGCGAAAGAACGTATTTTTGAAAACCAAACTGAAGAAGATATTTTGATTCTGAATTATAAGGATGAAATTTGTCTAAATATGTCGAAAAAAGCAAAATCTAAAATAATCTTCTTTAACAACGGTGAGGAGCTTTTATTCGATAAAGAAAAATTAAAATTGCAAGGTAAACATAACATAGAAAATGTTCTTGCGGCAACTGCTATGGCAAAAGCTTTTGGTGTAACTGATGAAGTGATTAGGGAAGCTATTCACTCCTTTATTCCACCAGAACATAGGTTAGAATATGTAAAAACAATAAATGGTACGAAGTTTTACAATGATTCAAAAGCTACGAATCCAAATTCTACAATGCATGCATTGAATTCTTTAAAAGGAAGTATTACCTTAATCGCGGGGGGAAGACTTAAAGATACTGATTATAGAGAGCTTATACCTTATTTTACAAATGTGAAAACTATAATCGTATATGGAGAAGGTACTGATTACTTATCGGAAATTTGGAGTGACTACAAAGTTATAAAAGCAGATTTTAACGAAATAGTAAAACAAGCATTAAAAGAAGATTGTGAAAATGTATTATTTTCACCAGCATGTGCAAGCTTTGATTTGTTCAAAGATTTTGAAGAAAGAGGAAAAGCTTTTAAAAGCTTAATTAACTTAAGGAGATAACATGGCAGAATTATTAAAAGATAGATTAAACAAAGAAGTTCTTGAAGAGTTTGCTACAAGCATTAAACGAGTTTATGAACCATTCCCGATACAAGACTTTATAAATTTTGCGATGGATGATGAATGGGATAACTTGGAGCTGATGGGACGAGGTAAAAAAATTACTACTTCTCTCGCTAAATGTTTTCCACAAGACTATAAAACTTCGCTTAGTATAATTGACAAAGTAATAGAACATTTTGAAGGTGAGAATTTAGTAGTATGGTCTTTTCCAGACTTTGTTGAAATTTATGGGCAAGATGAGCAAAATTGGGATTTATCTATGACTGCTTTGGCGAAATATACTGAATATGCTTCTTCTGAATTTGCAGTACGTCCTTTTATAATTAACAATGAAGAGCGTATGATGGCACAAATGTATGAATGGTCTAAACATGAAAATGAGCATATTAGAAGGCTTTCGAGCGAAGGTTGCCGTCCACAATTGCCATGGGCTACGTCATTACCAAAATTCAAAAAAGATCCAACACCTATTTTACCTATACTTGAACAACTAAAGACAGATTCTTCCCTATATGTAAGAAAAAGTGTTGCGAATAATTTAAATGACATTTCAAAAACTCATCCAGATTTAGTTGCTAATCTTGCAAAAAAATGGTACGGAAAAAATGAATACACTGACTGGATTGTAAAGCACGCTTGTAGAACTTTGCT
>Ga0131853_10007850_pt1 | contig 19368 bp, 15 predicted proteins | sample TergutLab28metaG_FD_92764 | JGI IMG/M metagenome (GOLD analysis project Ga0131853, IMG submission 92764) | Labiotermes labralis P1 segment gut microbial communities from Petit-Saut dam, French Guiana - Lab288 P1 (version 2) (version 2) | ecosystem: Host-associated > Arthropoda: Insects >... | reverse complement strand
CGGGAGTATAGCTCCCTTGCGGCTCTGCTATTCAGATGAAAAAGGAAGTTCACCTTTTTCTTATCTACCGGGCACTCATTTTATTAAACCCAAGCTCGTTGGTTGCGCCTATAATTGCCTGTATTTCCACCATAATAGAGCCGTCTGGCTGTACGTTATTTTCAAAACCTCCGGCAATTTTGTCTACATAGTCTAAGGTTCCAATAACCTTGTCGAGTTTGGGGAGCATAACAACTTCGTTGGCATTGCCGCCGGTAACTACTGCGTTGGCAGAAATGTCTACGTCTGCAAGAGACTGGGAGGTGCCGTCACGCCCGGCGTATTCATCCGTTATAATAACGGTTTTGATGCCTTTGGCTTCTATTTTTTTGCAGTTCATAATAAGGTCGGTGTCCGGGTTGCCAAACCCTTCTTGAGAGACAATTGCGCCGTCCAGCCCCAGATATTCGCAAAGTTTTGCCGTCCAGTCCGAAGAGCGTTGCTTATCTGCGAGATATACGTTTTCGTTTGTAATAATCATGCCCACAAAGTTTAGGGTCTTGCCGTGTTCTTCAAATAAGTCTGTGATTATTGGGTTGTTTTGATGGTGGTACGTTGTGTTTTTATCACAGGCAGATACACAGTTGCCGCTTATAATTGCACCGTCAAAAATTTCTGTGGGGTTAATTAGTGTGGTGATGCTCTGCTTCATATCTACACCATAAACGTAGGTGTCGTGCAATAAGCCTTGGCTTTGCAACATTTGTACGTAGCCTACTTTTGGTAAGTCGGGGTATTTTGCAATACTTTTTGTTATTGGTAGTGTTTCGTAGGTTACAGTTTCGTTTGGTTCTGTATTTTTGCCAAGTTCGCCTAGGTATGCGGCGGCTTTTAGCCCGGCTAGGCGCAGGGCGTTTTCATAGTCGTGCGGGGGAATATCCGGCACGGGTTCGAATGTCAAAACTAGGTTATTTGTTTGGGAAAACGGAGTATATTCTGCCCCGGTTCCGGTCATGTCAATTATGCCTTCCTGGAAGCCTACTACTTTGCCGCATGTCACAACTGCGGCACCACGCAGTACATGAGTTGTACCGCTGCCAACAGTGTCTACAGCGGAAAGAACACCAGGGAACATTGCACCCGGCCCCATGGTTTTTACCCGTGGCTCTATAACATCTTTTACAGGTGTTATGCGAATACTTTCGCCGGGGCGTGCGATTTCCGGCTCTACTGATTTGAATCGTGTATCTTTTAGTAGTAGTTCAGCAAGTTCGCTTTTGTTAATATACAGTACGGAGTTTTCAACTTTTGAAACCGTACCGAACTGAATATCTTCGATTGTGATAAATCCTAGATTCAGTTTCACTCTGATACCTCCTTTATATAAGTTCATATTCTAACTGGACTAATGGCTTGCCATATTTGTCAACTTCTCTTGTTTTTCCGGTAAAACCAAAGCCGTGCTTTTCATAAAACCGTCTGGCTCTGTAATTTTTTTCAAAGACCCAGAGGAATATTTTTTTGCAACCAAAACTTTTTAGTTCGTTTATTTCAAAATCTAACAGCTCTTTGCCATGTCCTTTGCCACGGCATTCTTCAAGCAGGTAAATAGCCCATATTTCGCCTATGTCTGGTGTGTTGCCGTTACGATTTTTGTTAAGAACAAGTATCCCAACCATTTTTTCATTATGCATGACACAGTAATATATGCAATCGTTAGAATTTGCTATGGCTATTCTGTGCTTCTTGGTTCGCTGCTCTCTTTCTGCCGACATATTGCTTAAAAATTGATCCGGGACTATTCCCTTATATGCAGACTGCCAACATGAGATACCGCAATTTGTAAAATCATTTGCATCATTGGGCAAGGCTTTACGAATGGTTAGTTTTGCTAGATTTGTTTTCATTATATAGCACCTATTTTATTGCAGATTCAATAAGACTGCAATCAATTTCCATAAAATCTTTTAGCATTGAGCTGGGTAAATTATGGTGAATAAATTTATGAGTGCAATCAATGCTCTCCTCAATAATAGAAAGGGACTCGATGTCAAGGCTCCCGGGGTTAGCAGAAATTACTATGGATTTAAACGGTGTTTCCTTTGGTTTTACACTGCCGGAGAGGGGGTGGGTAAGTAGTTTATGGCCTTTGTGAATGTAATCACGCACCATAATTAAAATTTCTAGGTATGTTATGTTGTGATATTCAATATCGAATATGCCAGACAGCTGATTTTTTGCCAATATGTTGTTTGTGATTAGCTTATTAATTGTATACCACCATTTTCATTTTATGGCAACACTCTAATTGTGGTGCCTTTATACCAAGCCTCTACTCGTTGAAAACCTTCTGCATACTTTACCCCTGCGGCGTAGCCACGTACGCTTGCTACATTGCGTATAACTTCAGATATGTCAAAACCGGTGGCAGTGCGCATCCATTCATCTTGTGATTTATGGCACCGGAACATGGCTATTTTTGTTTCTATTGTGTTTGTGATATCTACATATTCCGTTGGCATAAAGCCTACTGCGCCCAGTGTGTCGAAGTAGTAAATTAGGGGTTGTTTGTCTAGTTGGGGTAGGGGGCGTTTAATATTGTGTACACAGGCTAGCGGGGCGGCTTCTAGTACCAGGCGAGAGGTGTTAAGATGGTCCACATGGTAGTCTGTGGGGCTGTGGGTTAGTATAACGTCTGGACGGGCTTGCCGTATAACGTCTACCATGGCTAGGCGGGCGGGTAGGTCTACTACGCTCATTTCGTCGTCTACATTTACCCATATTGTGTTGGCGGAAATAACTGCGGCGGCGTTTTCGAACTCTTGCTTGCGTATTTTTGCCATTTCTGGTGGGGTGATGTTTGGGTGCCCCATGTTGCCGTTGGTTAGGACGGCCATGGTTACTTGGTGGCCTTGGTTTGTGTATTTTGCTAAAGTTCCGGCGCATAATATTTCTAAGTCGTCCGGGTGCGCGCCTACTGCTAAAATATTCATATATTTACCCCCAGCGAATATTTCCGGCTCGGATATCTGCGAGTAGTCGTAGTTTTTCTTTTTCGTCCGGAATACGGACTCTTTCGATATTTGTATTGCAAAGTTCCCCGTATAGTTCCGGCCTGCGCTCTTTGCGTATGCGTAGTGTTGCGTCTGGCTCTGCGGTTAATGCTCCGTTAAAAAACCATTCCGGTTGCGGTTTGTTTATGTCTAGGTCAATTTCTTTGGTTATGATTACGTTTTCTGCGTATCCAGCGTCTGCCATTACGTGGCCCCAGCAGTCTATAACGCTGCTTTTGCCCGGAGCGTTGTATACAGCGTTTTTGGAGGTGACTAGGTAAACGCCGTTATCGAAAGCACGTACTTTTAGTATTGCTTCGCCAATGGCTTCGTACAAACTGTAGCCAAAAGTTGGATGGAAAATTATTTCCGCTCCTTTAAGAGCCATGGCTTGAATAGTTTCCGGGAAAGACATATCGTAGCAAATGGAAATACCAACTTTGCCGAAGTCTAGTTCGAAAACGTCAAGGACGTCTCCTGGGATTGTTTGCCACGTCTCGCCCACGGGTAGGTGAGTTTTGCGATATTCGCCAATTATGTTGCCTTTACGGTCGAAGATGGAGGCTATGTTGTAAATTTTGTCTTCACGTTTGGCAATATATGCCCCGACAATGTACATGTTGTGTTTATTTGCGATGCTACTCAAGGCTTCTTCTACAATTGGTTCTGATATTTTTACAAGCTCTGGATACAAGTTGCTATCAATTTCTACACCAAAATTTGATACATGAGCTACATCTTCACATGTAGTAACAATGTCGCAGCCTTCTTGGCCTGCTTGTTCTAAAAGAGATAGAGTTGTGGCCAGTTGTTGGTTAATATATTCAATTTTGTCTTCTGGCTTATCGCCTTTTGGGCGTGTGTATTCCATTTTGGGTTGAATAGCGGCTACTTTAATTTTACGCATAGGCTATTCTCCTTGGCTTTTAGGTTCTGCAGCGGCAATTTTTTTAAATAGATCTTCAAATATAGCGTCACGATTTAGGTGGTAGGCAACTTTCATAAAATGCCTGGTTTTGTCAATTATATATCCGTTTTCGTAAGTTGGAATTGGCGAATGTACAACCATGTCACTAATAAACTTGGGCGAAATTACCCACGCTACGGCGGAAATATCCCATATTACACGGCTCCAGCAAGAATTTCCGCCATCTTCAAGAGCAACCTCGCAAGAATACCGATATAAATAATCCCCAAGTGCAGATTTTCCTTTTATATGCTGGCGTAATTCCGGCTCTGTTGTTGTTAGGTGAGAGACAACTCCTGCACATGGGAGCTGCACAAGCGGTGCACCCGAGCCAAAAACAACCCTTGCTGCAGCAACATCTTGCTGCATGTTAAATTCATGCCATATTGGGAAATGGTGAGGGCTACCTCCAAGCCATACAATAACAATGCGGTCTTTTATTGCAGGTTCTATTAGCAACGCAGAGGCGATGTTTGTAATCGCACCAATAGTCAGTACATATAGTGGGTTTTCCGGTGTGTATTCCATAGCACGTTTTACAAGGTCAGCGGCGGCGGCGGATTCTACAGGAGTAGTTTCGTTTGGCAGGTATCTATCGGAGCCACGGTAAGCAACTTTGTGCAAATCTTCTCTGCCGCATAGGCTCATTATGTTTAAAATTTCGTTATAGCTAAGTTCCATTCCATTGCCTGGAGAGGTTGATTTGTTGTTATAAAAAGGTGCGGCGTAAACAGCTTTTGTGCGTAATTTATCGCCGGATAGTAGCATGTATGCTACTGCGTACTGGTCGTCAATTTCGTTGTAGGTATCTGTGTCTAGCACTACATCAATAATGCCTTCTGGGTTTTGTAGCTGGCGCAGTAGGAATGTGTTATCAAATTTCATAGTAATCTCTCCCTTGGGTTTTGTATTAGTATACTATTGTTTTGTAGGGGATTTCAATAGGTTTAATATTTCTCTGCATGCTTTTGTGAAAATTTTAAATAGTTATTGCTATTTTGTAAGGAAAATAATAGGATGGGTAAGTAAATGATAAAAATTGAAATGGTTACTGAGAGTAACCGTTTGCCTTTAGGAGACTACCAATGAAATTCCTACACCTGTCAGATTTGCATATTGGCAAAAATGTAAACGGTTTTTCCATGATACCAGACCAAAAGCATATTTTGCGTCAAATACTTGAATGCGTAAGAACAGAAAAACCCACAGCTGTAATAATTGCCGGTGATGTATACGACCGTGCCATCCCCGGTGTAGATGCGGTACGGCTTTTTGATGATTTTATAACAGAACTCGCAGAGGAAAATGTTGCGGTTTTACTTGTTGCCGGCAATCACGATTCCCCGGAAAGGTTAAGCTTTGCAAATAGATTACTTACAGATAAGCAAATTTTTTTTGATGGAATTTTTAATGGAGCAATGCAGAAAATCATACTATCCGACGAATTTGGAAGTGTTAATTTCTGGTTATTACCTTTTGTTAAGCCATCGTTGGGTGTGGGATCTTATGAAGATGTTATAAATACTGCCTTAACAGCGTCGGGTATTAACTACAACATGCGCAATGTACTAATATCCCACCAATTCTACACAAAACCAAACGTCACCCCTATCCGTAGCGAATCCGAATTAAGCCCTGTAGGTGGCCTTGATGCAGTAAACGCCGGCATTGTAGAAAAATTCGATTATGTAGCACTAGGGCATTTACATGGTAGACAAAGGGTAGGGGAGCGGCATATCCGTTACTGCGGTTCGCCGCTAAAGTATTCATTTTCGGAAATTGGGCAACAAAAGTCTGTAACTGTTGTAGAAATTAAGGAAAAAGGGGAGTTGGCAATAGATTCGCTCCCTTTAATTCCACTGCATGATATGCGCGAAATAAAAGGCGAAATAGACAAGCTTATGAGTGACGAAATATCAAGCCTTGCGGACAAGGAAGATTACCTACGCGTAATTTTAACAAACGAAGACGAAATTATTGACCCAATGGGCAAACTTCGCAGTGTTTACCCAAATGTCATGTCACTTAGTATAGAAAACTCACGCGCTAATATTGATATATCTGCCATAGAGCCTGCCATAGAAACTGTGGAGCAATTTTCAACATACGAATTATTTGAGGAATTTTTCCTTACCGTTCAAGGTACACAAATGGAAGAAAAACAAGGAGAAATTGTACGCAATCTCCTGGAAAAGCAAGGAGATGTTGAATAGTGAAACCGTTAAAACTAACAATGAGCGCATTTGGCAGCTATGCTACAGAGCAAGAAATAGATTTTACAAAACTTGGTTCAAGCGGTCTTTATCTTATAACAGGTGAAACAGGCTCTGGTAAAACTACAATTTTCGATGCAATCTCATTTGCATTGTTCGGTGAAGCCAGTGGCGAAGCACGAGACAAATATTCCATGATGCGCTCCGACTTTGCAGAAGAAAAAGCCAAAACATTTGTGGAGCTAGAGTTTTTATCCGGCAAAAGTAACTACAGTATTCGCCGTGTAATAAAGAAAAACGGTCAAGATGTAGAGTTCACACTGTCGGATGGCACAACCATAAGTGGAGACAGAAATGTTAAGATAAAAATAGCAGAAATAATAGGCCTTGATAGAGAGCAATTTGCACAAATTGTTATGATAGCCCAAAACGACTTTCTGCGTTTTTTACAAAGCGGCACAGACAAACGGGTAGAAATTTTGCGCCGCATTTTTGGAACGGAAGCATTAAAGCAATTCCAAGAGCAACTAAAAGAACTTGCCAAGCAAGAAAGCGACGCCAGAGAGCTTATAATTAACGATTTCAATCGGCATGAAGTGGATATATATAAGCGGGAAGAACAGTTTGCGGAATGGGAAGCACAAATAAAATCTGACAAACTTGAATTATTACAGATGAATGAAAAACTTGCGGAAAACGACAAGCAAAAACAAGCACTTTCTGCAGAGCTTGCTATTGCGGAAGAACTTAATAAAAAATTTACAGACCTCGCAAATAATCGCCGTAGCCAAGATGCACATGTAGCAAAAGCAAATGACATACACATAGCAAAAAAGCATGCTACCCGTGGAGAAGTTGCACTATACAAAGTAAAGCCTTTAGCCGATGCAGCACAAAAGGCCGCTGCAGAATACCGTTTAGCAGAAAAAGCACTAAAAGATTCGCTGGCAGAACAAACAACCACAAACACCGAATTAGAAGCAGCAACAAAGGCAATTGAAGCCTTGCCACAACTTGAACAAGTAAAAGATGCGTATGATGTAACGTTAAAAGAATGGGAAATAGCCGCTCAAAATTTGAAAAACCTGACTGCATTGCAGGCGAGCCACAACGAAATTACAATAAAGCAAACTAACATGGTGCAAAAAAAAGAAGAGTTAAAAACCTCTAGCGAATTTTTAAGCAAGTTGCCAGCCATTACAAACTCTCAAAAAGAGTTAGACAAGCTAATAATAAACTTAACCACCGCAGAAGAAAAATTAGCAAAACTACAAACCGCACAAAACGACTTTGCAGTTATTACACAAAAGCGTGCAGAATTGGCAAAGGAACAAAGGGAATTTGAATCATTAAGTACAAAATTCAACACGGCCGACGAAAAATACAGCTTGTTAGAAGAGGCCTTCTTAAAAAGCCAAGCCGGAATTATTGCACAAAGTCTAACAAATGGCAAACCATGCCCTGTTTGTGGCTCTCCAAACCATCCTACACCCGCACAAATGCCAGAAGGCGATATTACGGAAGCTAAGCTAAAAATTGCAAGAGATGCAAAAGATGCAGCGCAGTCTAAACGCGAAGCAAAATCTTTAGCGTGTGCAGGCTTGAATACAGAAATTACAACATTAGTAAAACGATTTGCCGCTGATATTGCTCTACTAATTCCGAATGCAACAAAAGAAAATGTTGCGGCTTTATTAGAAGATGGTATTAGCAATACAAAAACAATTATTGCAGAATTTTCTGCAAAAAAACGCGCTTCAGAGCAAGCGCTTGCTGAGCTTAATACAAATCATGAAACTTTAACAAAAAAGATTGACGAGCTGAGCAAAACAATTGCTACAATTCAAGGCGAAATAACCACCTTAGAAAAACGTTTTATTACGGATGCTTCTGAATATGTATTACCCAATAGTCGAAGCGTAGTTACGGACATAAATCTCCCTGTATTGCTCTGCGAAGCTCAAACAAAAGCAAACGAATTAACCGTGAAAAAAGACAATGCCAAAATATCCTTAGACCAACTAACTGCAACTTTAGAAGCTGCAACTGTACGTAAAACAAATGCTATAACCGCCGTAGCTTCTGCCAAAACCCTTGTAACAGAACGTATTGCAAGCGAGCGAAAACTTCATGTCATATATAATGAAGCGCAAACGGCATACACAACTACCCTACAAGCGAACAATTTTTCAAACGACGCAGACTACACCAATGCTTTAATGACTGAAAGCGAACTTACAAAATTAAAAACCCGCTTAACAGAATATGAAAAAACGGGTGAGCAACTGTCCCGTGACATTACCCGCCTAGAAAGTGAAACTGCCAACAAACAACCACCTAACATAGAAAACTTACGAGAGAAGGAAAACGCCATAACCCAACAAACAACAGAGCTAAACAACCGCCGTGATGAAATAAACAAAAAACTCCACCAGATAGAGGTAATATTAAAAGAACTGCGGGCCGCCAGTAATAAGTTGGAAAAAGCAGAACGCTCATATGCTGCAGTCAAGCAATTGTCCGACACTGCAAACGGCAAGTTAGACTTTGAAACATTTGCACAAATGGCCTATTTTAAACGAATTTTACGAGCCGCCAACCTTCGCTTAAAAGTAATGAGCCAGGACCGTTACATCCTACTGCACAAAACCGTAAACGACGATGCACGCAAACGCAGCGGCTTAGATTTAGAGGTTTTTGACACGTATACAGGGAAAGCACGCTCTACTGGCAGTTTATCTGGTGGGGAGTCTTTTATGGCTTCTCTTTCCCTGGCTATTGGTTTATCTGATGTTGTGCAACAGAGTGCCGGGGGTATTAGGTTAGATGCAATGTTTATAGATGAAGGTTTTGGCACACTGGATATTGACGTGTTAGACCTAGCCATAAAAACCCTATCCGAAATGGCGGGGGCAAACCGCATAATTGGTATAATTTCTCATGTGTCGGAACTGCGTGAACGAATTGACAGACAAGTACAAGTAGAAAAAACACCATCCGGGAGTAGGGTACACATTTACTAGAGTTGAAGTGTGAAAGAAGTGGTTTTCATGTGCGTAGCTTGCTGCGCACCATCGAACGTTTCCCGTGCCCGAAGCCTACTGAGAGGAATGGAATCAAAAATGAAGCTACAAGAAAAAAAATTATTTTTATTAGACATGGACGGGACAATATATTTGGGTAACAGGCTGTTCCCTGAAACAAAAGGTTTTTTAGAGCATATAAAAAACCTTGGCGGGCAATATATCTTTTTCACAAACAATACCTCAAAAGACATTAACCGTTATGTAGAAAAATTACTGTCCATGGGCATCTTTACAACACCAAACGACATTATTACCCCAACACAAGTTGTGGCCAAATATCTGCTTAAGAAATATGATAACAAGAAAATATACGCCTTTGGTACTACCGCTTTTCAAGAAGAGCTAACCACCGCAAAATTAAACATTACCACCAAACTTGAAGACAGCATATCCTGCTTGGTCATGGCCTTCGATACTGAATTAACTTTTGAAAAATTAAACGATGCCTGTATTCTGCTGAGCCGTGGCATAGATTATATTGCAACAAACCCAGATTTGGTCTGCCCAACCGAGTATGGCTATGTACCTGACTGCGGCTCTGTAAGCATAATGCTAAAAAATGCAACAGGCCGAGAACCAAAATTTTTTGGCAAACCAAACCCAGAAATGGTTTATCTAGCATTGGAACGAACAGGAATATCAAAAGCAGAAACTATAATTATTGGCGATAGGTTATACACAGATATTAACTGTGGAATTAACGCAGGAATAGACACTGCACTTGTTTTAAGCGGTGAAACAAAAAAAGAGGATGTTACCCTTAGTCCTCATAAACCGACATATGTATTTGAGACTATTGGTGAGTTGAAAATGCAATTATAGTTATTTAATGTGAAGCTTTTAAGAAAAAACGATTATATTCAAATTTTATTATTGACAAATTCCTTAAAATGAGTTTATGATTGCCATAGCTCTTTAATTGAGTAAATAACACGCTGAATAAGCGAAAGGAGATGAGTGTATGAGTGTTAAAACAATGATAATGGTGATTAACACATAAAACTTTATACGGGCATTGCAGTAATCTTTTAGCTAAAACGGAGAGCGTTTATCAAACACTTGACCGTGTTATTTGTAATGCCGTCGTAACAATTAGCTTCCAAAATTAAATTTGGTGGCAAATTGTTACCCAGTAACCTTTCGTGAATATCTGATTGCTTTTGTGTTCAGGGATACGACAATGGTCGTATTTTTTATTTCCCGCCCACAGACAAACAGCTTTTTTTCAAAGGCTGCTTGTCTGTGGGCTTTTTATGTCTAAAGGAGATATTTAATGGTAAATTTAAAACATTATGGTTACACCGAAACCACCCCGCCACCAACAGGCCTAATTCCAGGTAGAATAGTCGAATTACAGCGGGAGCGGTACACAGTTATAACAGAAAACGGCGAGGTCACCGCTACGTTAAAGGGCTCGTTTTATCACGATGCGCAAATACGGGACGACTTGCCCTGCGTAGGGGATTTTGTTCACGTACAATACAATAAAACAGGTATCTCACTAATTGCCGGGCTAATACCACGCCGAACAAAATTTTCTCGTGCAGATTTTTTAGGCCACAAGGCCGGGCACGTTAAAACCATACACGAACAAATTCTGGCAGCTAACTTCGACTATGTATTCATTGTCACATCTTTAAACCGGGATTTTCGTGTTAATCGTATTATGCGTTACTTGACACAGGCACAGCGTGGCGGTGGCCAGCCCGTTGTAATTTTAACAAAAGCAGATTTAACAGAAGACTTTACATCTCAAGTAGAGGAAATAAAAAAAGCTGCTTCGGAAGTGCCTGTGCACGCAATTTCTAGCCATACAGGGTTTGGACTAGATAAGCTAGCCGAGTACCTTAAGCCTACGAAAACTGTAATATTTCTTGGGATGTCTGGCGTGGGCAAATCTAGCTTGCTTAATGCACTTGCAGGCGAGGACATTATGACAGTAAAGGAAACTCGTAAGGAAGATGAATCGAAAGGCAGCCACACCACTACACACCGTCAATTAATAATGCTGCCAAGCGGGGCAATGGTAATAGACACGCCGGGTATGCGTGAACTTGGCCTTTACGATGCAGAAGAGGGGATAAGCACAGTATTTTCCGATGTGGAAGAGCTATTTACGCAGTGCAAATTTTCTAACTGCCGTCACGAAACAGAGCCGGGTTGTGCCGTAAAAGCCGCTATTGAAGACGGTACTCTGCAACAAGAACAATGGGACAGATATCTTGCCCAAAAACGGGAGACAAGGTATATCGACGACAAAACCGCCGTAATGCGGGAAAAACGTGCATGGGGAAAAGCACTTTCGCAACTTTCGAAGGAGTATAAAAGAAAAGCTAGGAATGGGAGGTAAACGATGAACGATCTGATTCAAATTATTAACGATAATTATGGCATTATAGCCGAAAACATTGAGCTAATCTCCGACCATCCCGGCTCAAAAGTTTATTTGGCTACTTCGCAAACCGGCAAATATGCATTAAAGAAAACCGGGTTAAACAATCATGGGGAAAAAGACGGTGAATTATCGGAATTCCTTAGCCGTAATGGCATTAATGTAGCAAAATTTTTACGCACCAAAACAAATGGTTTCGCCTTTTTCGATGAACACTTTCAATATACTTTGCAAGAATTTATTAACGGCGAGCAAATCCCGCTTAATACAGCTTCCGACTGGTTTATGATTAAAACTGCACAAACATTGGGGCAAATCCAAAATGTTTTAAGGGACTACAAACAGTTGAATAAAGCGCAGTGGCCCAGTTGGCTTTTATCTAAAGACCCCATCGCCCAAAACGAGCCTGCAATTATAGCAAAAATAGAAGAAGCAAAAAACTCCGGAGATACCGCACTTGCAGCAGCACTACAGCAGAGATTAAAGCATATCCGGCGTATTTCCGGCTTTAACATTGAGCTGGATAAGCTTACACATGTTAACTCCCATGGCGATTTTTATATCAACCAAACAATTTTGAAAGGTAAAGACCTGTATGTAATCGACTGGGACGGCGGCTCGAATCTACCCGCTTGTAACGAGGTTATGATGTCGTTTGTCTATGCCGACCCTGTTTGTAAAGATGGCATAATTGATATCGACAGGTTTAAGCCGTATCTGAAGGAGTATCTAAAATATACGGAGCTAACAAATTACGACATTCAAATGATGCCATATTTTACGTACTGTTACTTTTGTTTTTGCGGCTTTACGCCACCCTATGATGATTTATCCGATGATTATATGCAAATTGCCATTTTTAGTGACACATTGATGAATTGGTTACATGATAATGTAGATACACTATCTGCGGAGTTAGTGGCTATATTTCAAGATTAGGAGTGTTTTAAAATGGAAAATGCTCAAATAAATACAGACGCGCTTAACACTGCGTTAAGCAAAATGTTAAGCACAGAAATTATTAGCGCAACCCACCAAATTGAACAACTGTACGGTGGTACGGTTGGTAATGTCAATCTTATCACCGGCACTGCCAAAACGTTCAACAATGCAGACATACCCTTCAAAGTTGTACTAAAAATACAAAAAAAGTGGGAACGTCAGGGCGACCCTAATTCATGGCGAAGGGAATATGACTTGTACGCATCTGGTTTAGGTGCGTCATTCTCCAAATCCCTTTACTGGCCAATCTGCTACCATGTGGAATTTGCCGACGACGAAACCAAGCTATGGATGGAGTATATTCAAGGGGTGTCTGGAGAGGATTTAACAACAGAAATGTTAGAAGTAGCTGCTTACGAATTGGGGTGTTATCAAGGAATGTTATATACCGACAAACCTGACTATTTGTGTAGCCTCACTAACTTAGGTGAAGTTAACGCCGTAGAAAGCTATTACCGCCATTGGAAGCCAAAAAATGTCGAGTATAAATATATCCGTAACGAAGATTGCAAAATCCCAAAACCTTTACGAGATATGCTAATTGACATCGATAACAGGGTAGATGCGATATTCGAAAACATCCGCAAGCTTCCAATAGTCTTTTGCCACAGGGATTTTTGGGTAGAAAACATAATATACACAACCAACAATATCGCCCTTATCGACTGGGACACCACAGGCTGGGGTTATTTAGGAGAAGATATTGCCCAGCTAATTACTGACGAAACCGACCCTACACTTTGGGAAGAATACCGGCGCAAGCTAATTCCTGCATATCTTAAAGGCTTTGGGAAGTATGCGGGCACAGAAACCATAGACGAGTCTGTTATATACGACATGATTTTAGTAAAAATGGGTTACGTCTGTGTGTTTTACATTATGAATGAAGAACTATCTGCGGGCGAGCACTATCCAAATATGGGTTCGCTTGAAAAACTTTACGATGTTTTTTATGTACCAACATCAACTGGTCGGAAAATCCGACCAGTTGATGTTGAAAATTTATAATTACACTTGGCATTATAAGCGGCTCCGCCGCTTCCCGCAGGCACAGCCGAGGAAGCGTAGCAGGAATTCATTCCTACCTGCGCTAGTTCGCCATAGGCGAACCGCTAAGGCGGCGGGGTTTGGGGCAGAGCCCCATTTATACGCCTTTAAGCGGCTACGCCGCTTCCCGCAGGCATAGCCGAGGAAGCGTAGCAGGAATTCATTCCTGCCTGCGCTAGTTCGCCATAGGCGAACCGCTAATGCGGCGGGGTTTGGGGCAAGTAGCAGGCTTTAGCCTAGCGAGGCCCCATTTATATGAAAGGACAATGATTAATGAACCTAGCAAAGAACAACATTACAATCCGTAATGCAATGAAAAGTGATGCACAGCAACTATGTATATGGTGGAACGACGGAAAAATAATGACACACGCAGGCTTCCCAAACGGGCTGGGCTGCACACCGGAAAAAATATGTGCTGATATTGCCACCGACAGCGACGAAACTATCCGCCGCCATATAATTGAGCATGACGGCACACCAATAGGTGAAATGAATTACCGTAACAAAGGAAGTGGCATCGCAGAAATTGGAATAAAAATATGCGACACTTCCAAGCAAGAAAAGGGGCTGGGTACTACGATTCTTTCAATGTTTGTTGATGCTCTGTTTACCTATTACGGCTACAATAAAATTGTCTTGGATACAAATGCAGAAAACAAACGTGCCCAGCATGTATACGAGAACAAAATAGGCTTTAAAAAAATAGGTGTAAACATAGATTCTTGGCGCAACCAATTGGTCGAGCCGCAATCGTCTATAGATTATGAACTTACAAAAGACAACTGGCAAACGCCGCAAACATACCTCCACATCCGTCAAGAACGCCCCGCAGACCATTACACAGTAGAAGACCTAACTCGTGAAGCATTTTGGAAACCTGCGCACGAAGAGCAAGGTATTTGCGACGAGCACTTACTTGTTCATAGGTTACGAAAATGTGATACGCTTATACCAGAGCTCAATCTTGTTGCGCAAGAAAACGGCAAAATTGTTGGGCATATCATTTACTCTACCAGCAAAGTTGTAGATGGTAATGACAATTCCCATGAAACGTTAATATTTGGGCCTCTTTCTGTACACCCAGATTACCAGCGCAGGGGGATTGGGCAGGCATTAATGCGCCATTCTTTTAAAATTGCTAAGGAACTTGGCTATTGTGGTATTATTATCTACGGCCACCCAACATACTACCCACGGGTAGGTTTTCGTCCTGCTTCCGAGTTTGGTATTTCCACTTCTGATGGCGAAAACTTTGACGCCTTTATGGCTTACCCACTATACAACGGCGCATTTAACGGGATTACAGGCCGTTATCACTACGACTCTGTTTATGATACATTAACCCAAGAAGACACATTAGAGTTTGACAAGCAATTCCCACCAAAACCGCAAATGAAAGGACAATAGAAATGACTGTAACATTGAACCGGCAAAACAACCCAGCCTACGAGGCCATGTTTGACGACCTTATACAAGAGGTGTTTGGCTTTTCGTTTATCCCATGGTTCGAGTACGAGCTGTGGGATGATAAATATGAAAGCTACTCTATTATAGAAGATGGAATAATGCTTTCTAATGTATGTATCTTTAAATCTGACTTGCTGATAAACGGTGAAAAAGCCCCAGCAATCCAATTTGGTGCGGTTGCTACCCGCAAGGCCGAAAGAGGGAAGGGGTTGTCTAGGTTATTGATGGAGCATGTTCTATCGCTTTATCCCAATACACCTGCATATCTTTTCGCCAACCCTAGCGTTGTAGATTTTTATCCAAAATTCGGGTTCCGCCAGGTTCAAACTTATATTCCAGAAATTTCATTGGAGTTAAACAATGCAAAATCGGCCTCTGTCAAATGCGGTTTGGATGATGCGATATTAGAAGAAATCTTGTCGAATAGAAATATTTATTCCAGTGTAGTAGACTGCACAAACTCTCAATCCATCCAAATGTTCCACTTAATAATGTCGTATTCCGAAGATATTTATTATTTACCAAACTCCGGTGTAATTGTTGCAGCAATAGCAAAAGATGGAAGACTATTTCTAGCAGACGTAGTATCCAGGCATCCTGTCACCTTTGAAAATATTGCTAGGGAGCTCCCGTTTTCAGGCATTCACACTGTAGAATTTGGCTTCTGTCCTGACATGCTAAATGTTACGCCAACATGGAAGCTGGCCGATATGAAAAGCGACCCGTTTTTTGTACGCAGCAGTTGGAATTTAACAAAAGAAATTCGATTCCCTTGCATGTCTATAACATAATTATTTTTATATCCAAAAAAAGTTGACGCTATTCTAATTTTGTTGTATGCTCCCTTAAGTTTAATAAAACTACGAAAGGGGCACAGCATGGCTGCCTATTTAATTCTTGAAAACGGAACAACTTTTAAGGGTGAATTTTTTGGCAAACCAGACACTGTTACTGGTGAAATTGTATTTACCACCGGAATGAATGGTTTTTTAGAAACTGTTACCGACCCTAGCTTTTATGGGCAAATTGTTCTTCAAACATTCCCTTTGGTTGGGAATTATGGTGTTATTTCATCCGACTTGGAAGGTAACACAATCAGCACAAGGGCTTATATTACAAAGTACCCGTGTCAGGAACCTTCTAACTTCCGTAGTGAAGAAGACCTTGACACTTTTTTTATGTCCAATGGTGCAGTTGGGCTTAAAGGGATAGATACAAGAGCATTAACAAAAATAATCCGTGACAATGGTGTAATGAATGGCAAGATAACTCCACACCCCCCAACTGAAGCAGACATGGAAGACTTGCGCAAACACAAGGTTGTAGACGCAATAGCCGCTGTTTCATGCAAAAAAGTTGAAACATATGGTAATGGCAAATATCGTGTTGCATTAATGGACTTTGGCGTAAAGAAAAGTACCATAGATGCACTTGTAACAAGAGGCTGCCAAGTATGGGCATTCCCCCACACTGCTACAGCAAAGGATATTTTAGACATAAACCCACATGGGGTATTTTTATCAAGCGGCCCAGGCAACCCAGCAGACTCTGCAAACAAACATATAATTAGAACCTTACAAGAGCTTCAAAAGAGTGGTACACCAATGTTTGGTATTTGTATGGGGCACTTACTGCTAGCAATTGCAAATGGCTACAAAACTGAAAAAATGAAATTCGGCCACAGAGGTGCTAACCAACCTGTAAAAGATATCGCAACAGGTAGGGTATACATCACCGGGCAAAATCACGGTTATGTTGTAACTACAGACAAACAACCTTCTTTTGTAAATGTAAACGACAACACATGCGAAGGTTTAGATTATAACAATTCTTTCACAGTACAGTTTCGCCCGGAAGATGGCCCAAAAGACACACTGTTCTTATATGACCGTTTTATAGAAAGGATGTCTGAAAATGCCCTTAGATAAAAGCATTAAAAAAACCATGGTAATAGGCTCCGGCCCAATTATTATTGGGCAAGCAGCAGAATTTGATTATGCCGGAACTCAAGCCTGTCGTGTTCTACGGGAAGATGGCATAGAAATTGTGCTAGTAAACTCTAACCCTGCGACAATAATGACAGATAAAGATATTGCCGATAAAATTTATATTGAGCCCCTAACCCTTAAAACAATAAAGCGCATAATAGAAAAGGAACGCCCAGACAGCATCCTATCCGGTCTTGGGGGGCAGACAGGTCTTACATTAAGTATGCAACTTGCAAAAGACGGCTTCTTGGACAAAATGGGCGTAAAACTCCTTGGATCATCTCCAGATACAATTGATAAAGCAGAGGATAGACAGATTTTTAAAGACACAATGGTAGAAATTGGTCAGCCTTGTATTCCGTCTGTTGTTGTAACAGAGCTTGATTCTGCATTGGAATTTGCAGAAAAAATTGGCTACCCTGTAATTGTACGCCCAGCCTTCACCATGGGCGGCAGCGGAGGCGGCATTGCAGAAGATGAAGTGGCTTTAAGAGAAATAGCCACAAACGGCCTTGCCCTTTCTCCAATAAACCAAATTTTAGTAGAAAAATCTATAGCCGGGTGGAAGGAAATAGAATTTGAAGTTATGCGAGACCGTGCAGGCAACGCAATAATTATTTGCTCTATGGAAAATTTCGACCCTGTAGGTGTTCACACAGGTGATAGCATTGTTGTTGCCCCAACAGTAACCCTTGCCGCCAAGGAGTATCAAATGCTGCGTACAGCTTCTTTAGATATAGTACACTCATTAGGGGTTGAAGGTGGCTGTAATGTACAACTTGCACTACACCCCACCAGTTTTGACTATGCTGTAATAGAAGTTAACCCACGTGTAAGCCGTTCTTCCGCCTTAGCAAGTAAAGCAACAGGCTACCCAATTGCAAAAGTTTCTACAAAAATTGCAATCGGCTATACATTAGACGAAATTATTAACGCAGTAACGGGTACCACTTACGCTGCATTCGAGCCAACTTTAGACTATGTAGCTGTAAAATTACCCAAATGGCCATTTGATAAATTTGTATACGCCCAAAAGGAACTTGGTACACAAATGAAAGCTACCGGCGAAGTAATGGCAATTGCCGACACAGTAGAAGAAGCTCTATTAAAAGCAGTGCGAGGTGCGGAATTGGGACTAACATCTCTAGACCTACCCCGTCTTCTAGACAAAACCGATCAAGACGTTCGTACAGCCTTAACCACTGTTACAGACCAGCGGCTGTTCGTATTGTACGAAGCTATAAAACGAGGCTTCTCTATAGATGAACTGCACGAAACAACCAAGGTAGACCGCTGGTTCTTAAATTGCCTATTAAACATATTCAAAAATACAACCGAATGCGATAAGCCTCTAATCTATAAAAAGGTAGACACCTGTGCCGGTGAATACGAAGCAAAAACACCATACTTCTACTCCATACAAAATGGCACAGAATGCGAAGCCCTTCCTTTCGTACAAAAAAGCCAAAAACCACGCATTGTTGTGCTTGGCAGCGGCCCAATAAGAATAGGGCAGGGGATAGAGTTCGACTACGCTTGCGTCCATTGCGTTTGGACTCTACGCAAAATGGGTTACGAAGTTATTGTAATCAACAACAACCCAGAAACAGTATCTACAGACTTTGACACCGCAGATCGCCTATATTTCGAACCGCTTCACATAAATGATGTAATGAGCATTATTAATTTAGAAAAACCAGAAGGCGTAATAGTAGCCTTTGGCGGCGGTACCGCCATAAAACTAACCAAAGAGTTACACGAACATGGCGTAAAAATACTAGGCACAAGCGCAGACAGCATAGATATTTGCGAAGACCGTGGCCGTTTTGAAGAACTATTGGAATCGTTAAGCATAAAACGCCCAAAAGGCACCGGCGTAACATCATACTATGAAGCCGTAACAGCTGCGGGGGACTTGGGCTACCCCGTTCTAATCCGCCCATCCTACGTACTTGGTGGCCAAAACATGATAATTGCCTACGGCCCAGAAGACGTAGACGAATACATGAAAATAATCCTACGCACCAAACAAGAGAACCCAATACTAGTAGACAAGTATCTGCAAGGGCTTGAAATTGAAGTAGACGCCATTTGCGACGGCACAGACGTTTTATTGCCCGGTATAATGGAGCATATAGAGCGCACCGGCGTGCACTCTGGCGACAGCATTG
>Ga0131853_10007849_pt1 | contig 19369 bp, 9 predicted proteins | sample TergutLab28metaG_FD_92764 | JGI IMG/M metagenome (GOLD analysis project Ga0131853, IMG submission 92764) | Labiotermes labralis P1 segment gut microbial communities from Petit-Saut dam, French Guiana - Lab288 P1 (version 2) (version 2) | ecosystem: Host-associated > Arthropoda: Insects >... | reverse complement strand
CAGTATGTAATTGTGTCACAATGCACGTTACAGTATGTAATTGTGTCACAATGCACGTTACAGTATGTAATTGTGTCACAATGCACGTTACAGTATGTAATTGTGTCACAATGCACGTTACAGAAAACATAAAAAAAATATTACTGTGTAAGTTGGCTTAAATAGTGACATCCCTGACTTTTATTCATGTACCCAGTTTGAATCTGTGCTGGCACCTTGGGTATGTTCACTGACATATTTTGCACCTCTCCTTATTCTTTGCATGGATATTCTGGGATGATGCCTAGAATTAGGTACTAATCATGGGCACACAAATCCTAGGTGCCACACTGCCTTGGAAGTTAAATTTTGTGGTTCATCTGCATGGAACTTGCTTCATGCCATACTTCTGATGCCTAGAGTTTTGCAGTGGCTACTAGATTTTTGGAAAATTTATGAACCCTTTGCCATATGAAACCAGCAGAATATAGTAAGGTAGAATGAATGTTAATGGAATGCTTCTGGCAAGAATGAACTGTGTGAGTTGTGCTTCTAAAAATAATCATGTGTTCAAGAATGTGTTGAAATCACTAAAGAAAGTAAGATTTGAAATGTGTTTTGATAATTAAAACGAATCATTTGTTACAGAATTAATATGGAATAATATTCTAGTAAAGGGAATATCAATTTCAATACAGAATTACATAATAACAACACTTGCTGTTAAATTTTCCCAACAATGTCTTAAGAACGTTTCCGCTCACTTTACACACGTCATTTGGTATCCATACCTCTAAGTGCATGCTGTTTTTCTAAAGCTGCTGCTATGCCTGATCCTCACTTTCTTCCTACAAGACATGGGCTGCACCATGATTGAGGCAGTTAATCACCACCCTGTCACTTGGAAACCTGATCTCAGGCCATTCCATGTGGGATGTGTGGGGGAAAAACGGCACTGGGACAGTTATTTTCTGAATACTTTGGTTTTCCACGGTGGCACAGTGGTTAAGGTGTTGTGCTACAAATCAGAAAGTCACTGCTTTGATCCCAGCTGGTGTCATTGGAATTTTTTATTGACATAAAATCCTTCTGATCGCACTATGGCCCTGGGGTCGACTCAGCCTCTAACAGAAATGAGTACCAGGAGCATTTCCTGGGGGTAAAGGCGGCTGATGTATAAGGCTGACAACCTTACCATCATCCTGTGCTGCTGTTATGAAATCTGGGAACCTTAACTTCCTGGAAACCTCTGGGCCACTCCAGGCCTGTAACAGGACTGCTTTACCTTTTGCTTTGGTTTTCCATTGTCATTATCATTCCACCAGTACTCCATAGTGGTACCCCCATCTATCACAGATGCTAAAAAATCATAGCAATTGATAACAACATTACATATCACAACTGTGAGACCATTCCTTATATGTTGTTTCCATCTTCATTTGAGTTTTCATGTTAGGCTTTTTCAGTGTAGTTTTTATGTTCATAACGTTTGGGATCCTACTGTCATTCTTTCTCAAACTATGTCCATGCCATCTTCTTCTATAACTTATCATCTTACAATAACTTTATTTTGAGAGTGTGTCTAATTTCATTGTTCTTTATTCTTTTCTGCTGTGTCTCTTAAAAATTTAATCTCTCATATCATTACTCCATGTCCAGGTTTCTGCTCTGTGTTTTTATATGGACATATTCAGAGTTACCATTTTGTGAACCAGTGAAAATATTGTCATGTTTGGCCATCATACTGGTTATCATTTTCAGTAGTTTGTCACAGTGTAAGTAGTGTCAGATAACAAATAATGGTACTTCTAACATTTGTTAGTCTTATTTCACACAGTCACTTAGTTTTTGTGGGCTAAAAATTTAAATGATTGTCTTATACTAACTTACAAATAAACATTTTATTCCATCTTAGAAATTCCCATATCCAAAGAAAATCTCAATTTAATTTGCAAAATTTTATTTTATTATTGTTCAGTGTATAATTTCTTCTTTTACTGTTCCATTTGGCCCTGTTTTTCTTCCTTGATTGGCCTCCTTATGACTGGCCACATTCTGTATTTCATGATTGTTCCATTTTATCCTCTCTGAATTATTTTTCTTGGCCACACATTTATCTAAACTGGCAAAATTACTCAGCAATCTTTACACACTATCTTGCATTTCTCTTTTTCTTCATTGTGGATTCTGTTTGTGTTGTCATTAAGGTTTGTACCATTGCTGAGTTTGTAGTTTCTGACTTAATGTAAGGTCCTGAAACATTATGCAGGAATATATAGATGATATTTCTTTTTGGAATAGAAGCATAACTGCCACAGAGAACGATCATTTAGTTTTCATTGGCAATGTTGCTTAAGCATCATAACCAAAAATATATTTGTATACAATGGTAGATTTTGAACATTCCCTAAATTATGTATGAAATATTGAAATCTTTTACTACCTGAATAAGGAAAAGCACACTTCTTGAAACTGCTAATGCATTTTATATCCTGCATGTGTCTTTTCAACCATTTGCAATGACTGCCCTTTTATTCGTACTGATTTTTAATTTTGCTGTTCTGAACGTCTGCCATGTACAGATTCTGTTTTTCAGTGTGTCTTCATTATTCTGACTGAAAAAGCTGTTCCTTTCCCTTTCTGCCACCACTACTATTTCATCCACTAACTGTTTATTGGTCAGATCAGGTTTATTGGGTGCAGGAGGCACCTTTAATTCATGTGTACTGAAGAAGGTAAAGTTGTCCATGTGCTTGATTAAGTGGTATGTCCTGAAGTGGGGAGATGAGTTATTGTTAGATCCTTGTATAATTTTTGGCACTGGATGTGAGTGGCTAGCTTTGCACCCTGGCTTCTTTACCACTCAGAAGAGATTGTCCATTGGATAGGAGGCTGAATGGGCACCAGAGCTGTTTCAGATGTGGTAGCAAAGCAAAAAAATCTCTACCCCTGCCAGTTGTCAGGTCATGAAGCCCATAGTCTCTTCAGTGTAGTGACTGAGTTACCCATAGAATAATGTCATAAGCTTGTCTTTACTTCCTGCAGCAAAGGATTTTCCATTGTTTCCCATATCAAGTAGTCTACTGAAGGCTGTGAAGCAGCGTGTTAGTCTGGCACGAGAGCTGGATCAGCTTGAACTGGCTACTCGGAGGTCCAACTCTGAGACTACCTGGTTCCGCAAAGCCCTGAAGGAAATGGATATGCTGTTGGATGACAGTGACCTGTATCCTTTGAGCAGTGTGTTTGATCTTGTTACTGTTATTCATCTCTCAGCCCTGAATGCACTTCCCATTTGAACAGTATTTTCCTTTGCTTTGGGATTAAGATTGTTTTAAAAACTGGAGAGCAGTGTTTGACATTTCACTTGAAGACCTATTTGTATTTTGCACACACTCAAGTGTAACTAATGAAGTGCAGGGTGGAGCAGAGGAAACGCATGTTTTTCAAATGGCTAGTACTCGGCAAGGGTGGGGTTGATGATGGGCATGATCCGGCGGACAGCTCAGACAATGCAGTTTCAGTAGCCATGGTGCACTGGAACGTAGAGCATCGTGTGTTTGCCGTCGAGCAGTTTTTTAGAAACAGTGGTTCCATAGTTACTGTCCGTCTTTTCCTTCGAAAGTTCAATGTTGAGCGTCGAGGTGCAGTTCCAGATCGAAACACTATACTCCGATGGGTTGAAGCATTTAGAACTACCAGATCTGTCATGAAGAGGAAACCACCTGACCTTGTCATTTCAGTACAGACCCCAGAAAAGACACAGTGAGAAGGGCGGTTCTTTCTAGTCCCAGATGTTCCGCTAGGCATCAGGCATTAGCTTTGGGTATATTGTGTCGTTCGCTATATCGCATCTTACACGACGAGTTAAAATTTCATCCATACAAAATAATGACTGTCCAGCAGCTGGCCGAAGGGGATTTTGCACAACGCAGAGACTTTTGTGGGTACATGCTCACCATTCTTACTGAAGATGCTAACGCTTTGGTAATGATGAGTTACGAAGCTCATTTATATCTGAATGGATTTGTGAACAAACAGAACTGCTGGTTCTGGGTGGCGGAGAACCCACGTGAACTACACCAAGACCTCTCCACAGCTCAAAAGTGACAGTGTGGTGCGGTGTTTTAAGGTAGGGATCATTGGTCCTTACTTTTTTGAAGAGGGGGAGACTGCAGTTTCAGTGACTTCGGCGTGCTACGTCGACATGTTAAACAACTTCCTGTGCCCAGAACTCCAAAAGCGTGGGGTAAACATGAGAGAAATATGGTTCCAACAGGATCATGCCAAAGCTCACACGGTGAGAGTATCGATGGAAGTTGTTCGACGCATTTTCCCCCAACATGTGATCTTCCGTTTTGGTGATGTTTCTTGGCTCCCACGTTCCCCTGATCTATCGATTTGCAACTTTTTTTTGTGGGGATACCTCAAGTGTAGAGTGTACACGAAGAGATCACGCATGATCGAAGAGCTGAAACTTTCCATTCGTCAAGAAATCGCAGCTGTGCCGCAAAAAAAGTTGGAGCGTGCGATGCAGGACTTTGAGGAGAGGCTCCGAATGTGTGTCCGGCAAGAAGGACATCATCTGACTGACATTATTTTCCGTACGTAATTTTGTACATGTTTTAAAAAATACATTAAAATACCTTCTTTTTTATGTAATTAAAACATTTTATGTTGAAAATAAACAAAGTTATTCTTATATGAAAAACATGCATTTCCTCTGCTCCACCCTGTATTTATCACTGTGAGAGAATGTGTCACACAAAAATAACAGAGAAAAATGGAACACCTTTTGTGTCTGGTGTACTTCATCATAAGTTCTATGATTTTAAGGTAATTGAACACAAGTTGTGAAAACCCTGGAACTATTACACTCTCTGTGCATTTCCAAACTTTATTTTGAATGATCAAGGATGGTCTTCTAGGTATGTGCAGAGATTACCAAAATCACTCCTTGTCAAAATTACTTCCACCTGAATTTATACGTATGTATATGTTTGTAATTTATACTTCATTAAAATATAATAATTGAACATGTTGCACCAACTATTACATTTATTTCTTTCAAGATATTTAAATTAAAGGAGCAAGCATTGTAGGATTATTATGGTATGTGTACCTTTCCTAACATGTTGGTATTCAAAAGCCTGTGTTGTATGAAACAAAAGGCGCTCTAAAACCTGAATATATTTAAACTGTAGGTTTTGTTTACATTATTCACAAGTTTAAAATCCAGAGGGACATTAACACAGCAAGAGCACCAGAACTGAAGCACACTGTCGACATTTCCTAACTTATTACCAGCAGTGAACCTGTTGTTTGTGTTTTTTCCACAATTTTGTATATTGTTCTTGTACATGGCACTGTCAGTTAGGTCATTTTTACAAAGTTTTTAGTGATGCATACTGTGCAGAAGTATTGCAAATGAATGCCCTGGTTTGACTGCATACATATAATGCATTAATTGTGCCTGCATTCTGTGTCTATTAAAGATGAATATGAGCTGTGGCTCAGGTTCCCACCAGTGATTACACAGCATGCCTCAACAACTATGTCTTCACAGGTTGACACAGTTAATTCCCTCCCCTGAGGGACACAATACAGATATGTCTCTCTACTCTTATCTCTTTCAAGTAAAGAATACTTTTCTCTGACAATTGCTTAAAAGTATGGGGATATAATGGAAACTACCTTATTTATGCATAGTTAACACATTTTAGGGACTCTTATGTATGTATTCCTTAACATAATTTGTGCAGACCACAGCAACTCGATCATAATGAAAGCAGCAAACTCAGGAGACTGGCTGCTGTGAAGCGTAAAGAACTTGGAGCCCTACTGTCTACAACTAGCAAACTTTGCAATGTTAGTAATGCTGTGAATGTGTTGAGATCTGCTGTTGACATCAGAGTCAGGCCTAAAAACAGGAAGAGTGTGTTTTTGAAGAGCACCTGTCAAATCAAGAAGTAAAGAATAAAGTATGTTTGATACTGTCTAGAGTTTCTCCTGATTTTTAATTTTTCACCATATCTGTCTATGAATATCTTCACAACGTTGTATGCCTTTTTCATTTTTGAGGTTACAGTTACCACTCCTGATTTAACCATCACTACATGAGCTGAATGAGATCTCCACTGTATTCTTGGATCATACCATGTCAAATCAACTTAGTTTAGGACAAAATCTTACAGCCATATCCAATTCTAATAAACTTGGGTATCCTTAGGAAGTTAATGTGTTTGAAATTTTACCTTATATGTTCATTAATTGCAGAGATACAACTGTAATGAATGATCAAGGTAGTAGGAGTTTGTGTTTTATGTTTTGTAATTGTTGATTTTTTTGGGTTAATTTGTTGTAAATGGGTTTGGATAATTTTGGTGGGTAGTGTACGAGTACTAGTCGCCCTTTGTTCTCATGGCAGAGCATGTGAAAGTTTGTCAGCATATTGTACTGAGTTATGCCATGCAAACTTCTCTCCAGGCCTACAGCTCGTGGAAGTTGGCAAACCTTGTTGCTAGGCTGTGGGGCGGTGTTCGGCATTCGGCAAGGGGATAAAAGACCTTGCATTATACAGCGGGAGCTCTCTGTTTCTCCGGTTTTGTTGGAATAACGTGTTTGAGTTGTGCGCAACTCTGTGCCCACTGGAAAGTTTTTGTAAGTGAAAGTAATTTTGATTGGTGAAAAATGTGGTTGTTTTGCATTGTAACAGGTAGGTGTTGCAGTGAATTTGTAAATTTGTGTGACTGAGGGGAGTTTTTTTGGTTTTGGGGTGTATTATTATTATTATTATTATTATTATTATATAACGGAACTTGAGCGGACCTTTTGGCTCGGGTTTTAAATTGTTGCAAAACGTTGTATAATTGCAAGGGTGATACAACTGTTTTGGAACCTGTGAAACCGAGGAGAAAGAGAAAAATGTACTGCATATAGTAGTTAAAACTGCATAGGAAAAATTGGTGGTTAAGTTGAAGTAGTGTGAGAAGAATAGAAGTTAGTAAGTGATTTTGATCTTATTAAATTGAGAAGTTGAGTTTAATTTTGCATTGTGAGTAGAGTAAAATAATTTAATTAGAAGGTATTGTTAATTTTTATTGTTGTGGATATGGATAGCCTTTGCATGTGATTTACTAGAGGTGACAGCGAACCATTACAGCCTCCCACCAGATTTTAGGAAGCTACTCCAAAAATTTAAGTGGCCGGCCTTACCGGCCACTACAGCCTTACCGGCCACTACACAACATTTTCAGTGTTTTTTAGGCTTTCACAGCAGGGCAGTTTAGGTCTGTTTTTCTGGGATATGGTGCCACATTACTAAACTGCAGGTATCCAACATCTGGAGGTGATGTAGTGGTCGTATCATCAAGGGTCAAAATGTCCCATGAAGAATATTTTGACCTTGATGAGACCACCGTACTGTCTTGAAACATGGGTACCAACAATCCAGTGATGCAACATCATATCCCAGCAAAATGTCATAAAATATTTTTAAATGGTACATTGTCCTTACATTTTTGCATCACTCTTATTCACTAAGATTGAAACAAAGATAGAGCTCATTCAAGCAAGCAGCTGGAAGTTGGTAATCATGCCAGATATACTTTGTGGGGAACATTGTATTTTCACCTTGACATGTGAATTTGACTTACAAAAAATGCATCCCCACCTGTTATTCCACAACAGGTTGTGACAATTCCAATAACTTTTCATAAAGTATCACATTAGGTCTTGAGCCTGAGGAGTAGGGACGAAGAGAGAGAGAGAGAGAGAGTAGTGTGTGCATTCATGCATTTGTGGGGCCTGTACAGACATTCTGAATATCGTGACTTATCCTCTCAGTACACACCAGATTATAGTAAAGTTAAGTTGTATATCCTTATCTGCAAATTTCTGTAGAGGTTTGTTGTGCCTCGTCAAAGCTGTCCATATATACTGGCAAAAATGGAGATTTTGATCATGCAGCTCCTGGTTAAATTTCTGCTTTAAATCCAGGAAGTGGATACATAAACAAATAACTCATTCTGACCAGTGCATTTCATTGTAAGAGAAAGACCAACTAAGAGATCTGTACTGCTTCATAGCAGTTAGTCACACACTAAAAATATAGGAGCATTAGAAATGGCAGGTGAATATGGCATCATAATCTTTGCTGAAACTGGTCACACAGTGAACAGACTTAACCAATATATATGGCATTTTTAAAACATCTAAACTGTTACTGTACATCTGTACATACATGACAGACCAATGCTTACACTGTCCTGAGAATGTTCAGCAGTATGTATCACAGTTTCAGGTTGCATACCTGTTGAGGGGACTTGCAGGAAAGTGACAATTCATTACCAGTGGTTCTCCAGTAGCACAAATTTTCTTCTGCTCTCACCCTTCAGTGAGTGAACAGGCCATGATGACAAGTTCCCTGCCCTTGATGTTGATTTGCAGAATTAGTAGTTGCCTGAACTTGTTTCTAATGCTCCAGCAAATTCACACCTTTCTGATCCTGTTAGCAAGCTTTCTCCTTTATTGAAGGCTGTCCTACTTGTAAGAATGTAACGGGCACAGAAAGAGTTCCATTTGTTTCGTTTCACTGTGTATTCTGTAGATTATTTAATTATGCCAACACATGCGCATATATATATATATATATATATGTAATTTAAGAGTTTAAAATTTACATTAAAACGTTTAAAATGCTCCTACATGTTTCGATCACACGATCCTCGTCAGGGAGCATATGTTGTTCTTTACTAAAGTTATAATTTAAAATATTCAGTGAATTACTTCGTTATGTTAACTTGGTGCTGTGGCAGCATGTCGTGTTTTTGTTTGTGAGTCGTATGCTGTTTAGAATGAGACCGGTTACGGTTGTGCGTCATACGCTGTGCAGAGTGAGTCTCACACTGCACAGCATATGATGCACAACCGTAACCAGGCTCATTCTAAACAGCGTACGATTCACACACAAAAACACGACATGCTGCCACAGCACCAAGTTAACATAACGAAGTAATTCACTGAATGTTTTAAATTATGACTTTAGTAAGGAACAATATTTGCTCCCTGAGGATGATCGTGTGATCGAAACGTGTGGGAGCATTTTAAATGTTTTAATGTAAATTTTAGACTTCTTAAATAATATATATATATATATATATATATGTGCATGTGTTGGTGTGTGTAATTAAAGAAAGAGTTCCAGTTCTTACAAGCAGTTGGTATATATCTCAGCTGCAGAAGAACAAAGAAGAAGGGAAATATGGAACCTGACTTAGCTTTGTTTCAGTGAAAAAATTTTCCAAAGGCTAAGAAAGAGCAAAATAAAGGTAAAGTATCTTGCTTCTGTGAAATTTGTTGCAGATAGTCATTTCAAGATATGATTCAATGCATGTTATGTCATAGGTGGGTTCACACAAACTGTAGGTATGAAAAGTGAGCAGAAGCACTTTTTTTTTGCTGTGAATTCTGATAATCCAAAATCTGGTCTAGATAAAAATGAGAATGATATGCTGAGAATTTTTCATATCAAAGTAATTTCGTTTACTATTCTGCCTACTAAAGTACCATATTTGAGAGGTACAAATTTTACTTTTCATATTGTGTTTACTGTTGCTGTATATTCCCTATTACGTGTCTCCCTCTTTGTTTACAAAAATATGTGCATATCTCGTGCCAGAAAGCACTGTACAGAACTAAGTAACAGACCTTTTGTGTTCCACCCATGGAACTGGGGTACCTTGGACCACTAAGTACAAGCATACAAATTAAGATAACACCTTAAAAATAACAGGTTTTCTTTTGACTAACACATATTGCTTTAGTATATAATCCTATTACAAGCATCCTGTGTAAATATCTTTTGAGACATCAGGAAGAGTGCAAAGGAGTAACATGCAGAAGTGATTCATTTGTAGCTACTTTCCCATGTGTGTAAGAAAATAAAGTTTTCTGTTTAAACACAACGTGACAATGTTGTGAAACTGACAGTGTGGACATTTCAACTGTTGAAGATGAGACTACCATGCTGTCTTGAAATGTTGGACACCAATTTGACATCTCAACCCTTGAAGATGGGAATACAATGCTGTCTTGAAACATCAGGTACCCATCACCTAGTTATGCAGCACCACATGCCAGAAGGATGTAGACCTCAAGGGAAACCCTCTCTAAAATATTCAAATTACATTTGTACCACTTCAGCTGTTCTCATAATCTATATTACACTATTCACAAGAATTATGTCTATCATTGTCACTTAATGAAACCATTCCCTGCTCAACATGCCTCTCTTTGAGCACACATCATAAAATAATTAATCCCCTTACACTGTCTGTAAACCATTCAAACAATGAATTGTCGTAGTTCATGAAATAGTAATCTGCCCAACCTATATAAATAGTTCATATACAGTACAAGTCTTACCTCTAGTAGTACCAGGTCTGTCAAATCCACAGTGTGGGCTACATCTCATAATAACTGTCAATTATAAACGCTCCAGAAAATTGGTAGATATAACCTTCGGCTGCAGGTGGAAATTTTACACTTCTCTTCTAAACACAGACTATTATAAAATGGAAACATAAAATCACTTCTAGTTCTGTTCATTGTCATGCTGCACATTACTTGTACCAGACACAGATTAATGCAGAGTTGTATGTGTATTGTAACATTCTGAAAATCTGTGGATCATAGTAATTTCTTAAGACAATGATTGTGGTAACAATCCTTTTAAAACACAGAGATGCAACATGTGGTTCATGACAATACAGGAAGGGTGTTTATTTCACATAATGACAAATGAAAGAACATCAAAACCAATAAGACTTACATCTGTTGGTCCTTAAAAATGTCAAGAATAAGGGGAACAAGTGTAGACTGCTGCAACAATGATTACTGTTAAATTTCATGGGGATACATATAAATTTTGTCAGTCTAGGATCTTTCATGTTTAACTCTTTAAAGTACAGTTGTTACTAGATGTACTAGCTGTTTTTGACCTATATTTTGCCCAGCTAGTGCATCATAGTAAATAGCATTAACTGACTGGTCCATGTTATTGAGGTGCAGTTTCATGTCTGTGATTGAGGAACTGTACTTGCAGCTATTATTTAGATGATTTGTGCTTTAAAGGATTAAATAAGAGACTATTCAAAAAGCAATATACAAGAACTAAGTAAAATATTTTCAGTACTGTAAATCACCCAAAGATGGATTAATCTTCTTTAAAAAGAGACATGTAATCTTGGTTAAAGTTCATCAGTTTGCTTAGATCTTTGCCCTAATGGATAAATGGACAAACATAAACACATTAGGTCATATGTATGTTCTCTTGTTTTGTAGCATTTTAACTAGAGTACATTAGTATTTAGATTTCCATGTGATGAGATTTTAAGCAATTAAAATATTATAACTATACATAAATAAATATTTGGTTTGTTTCTGAAGTCTGTTGTAATGAAAATTAACAACCTAATAAAAGTACAGAATCTCTTGGAAATGAAAGGACAAATAAATTGGAAGTTGAGGTATACTGCCATTACCCATTTTACCAAATTTTCAGTTTTTTATTTACAGTAATACAGTACATACATGAACAATATGATTCAGCTATGTTAAGTCATTATTTAGATGCTAACAGCAAAACATAAATTTATTTTTATTTTAATAATATTACATGTTGCTTTATGTGACTAGCATACCTTAGTGACTAAGTATATCGTACAAAAACAGGATGCTTCGCAACAAAATTAAGGGGAAAAAAACATATTTATGTCTTAAAAATATCTGGTCTTTTCACATACTCTTATGTGTAGTACAAAATTAATTTTTGAAACATAATTAGATTGGTGTGGGTATGGCCCAATTATTATTGGAACTGAATCTTTACCAAAACTGCTGCAGTTATGTTCAAATAATTGCTTTACTATGAAACATGATACACATACACAGAGTAATTCAGAATGAGACTGCCAGCTTTGTGGAAACATTAATAAGAAGAGGTCTTTTTTTAACACTGGTCCAATTAAGGAAGTGTGTGTAGTTTGGGGGTATTTTTGTAATATAAAATGTGATGCCAATTATATCATAAATGTTCCATGCTCAACTGTGCATTCATATCATAGCCAAACACTTCTGAAAAATTTTTTCTTATATTTGCTTTATTAAATGTGGTTATTTTAGTTTTACATTTGTGTATAGTAAAATTTTTCATTGAACCCCATATTTTTCATGCATATTTATTTTTCTTTCTAACTGCTATTACTCCTTACACCTTTTCAATTTGATCAACATTAATAGGATTTCATTTTACCCAAAAACTCTTCATTAATATGCCCAGGAAGTTTTAAAAGTTCACTTTGAATCATTCTGTATGTGGATATTCCACACTTTTAAATGTATTGCACCAGTTCTTTCAGTAAAATGTAACAAATATCAGTGGCTACAAATTGTGTGAGACAGTTACTTCTAGAGCACTATACTGTAGCATAATCTAGCTCCCAACCAGACCAGCTGGTATGTTACAGAGCATAAACACTACACTAGCAATAGCAGTTCTGCATGAACTGTGATTGCAGGGGTCATGCCTATATGTTAGTGCAACAAACAACAGTGACATAGCTGTTGGGGGTCTGAACTTTGGTATTAATTACAACTTTCTTGGTATGTTTGCAATGAAGTGGCAAGAAAAATCGCCTATTCACTTCAAATATATTCTTGCACATGTAAGGACTAAAGAAATGCTGATCAACATATTGCAGGTGATAAGCCAACACAACTATTCTCTATTTAAAAAACATATAATAAATTATAGTTCTGTTGACTGTATCAACTTTTATATATTGAGTTAATGAACTGCAACAGGACGTCCTCTGTTGAAATAATGCTGATTAGATTTTCATGAAATTTCATCTTCCAGCCTTATGCAAAAATTTAACCACTGGCTTTAATTTTGGATACAGTCAAAAAACAACAACATACACTTTAAACAAGGACCAACAGAAATTTTTGTGCATAACTATTGAGTAACTCGAGCATGACTTACTACACATCATCAAGGCCAAAAATATTCTGATCAGATGTTGTGCAGACAACTGGAACACTTTGTCTGCATGTTACAATGGTTGTCGATAACTGAAATAAAGTGTGTGAATATGCAATCATTATCCTATGTCGATTTTTCCCAACTGCTTTTATTAAACATGTACAACCAATTTGTTTATCCAAGGAAATAGAAAAGCCTTATTGTACACTATCATGGTAGAAAGCATTCCCTTATATGGAGGTGAAATATGGCCATTGTTTGAGAATTTGAGGGGTTGAAGGTTGAATTATTTCAGAAAATATCTTCAGATAGCAAGGGTTATGGAGGAAGGAATGAAAAATGGGAAGAAATTGGATGTTACTTCACCCGCGATAAAAATGAAGGGGAAATAGGTGCGGGAAGATTTGTTACATTTGTGACAACAGGTAGAAAAAGAAGGGGGAGACATAAATAGAAATGAAAACACTGTGAAATACTCAGACTGGGAGAACAGAATAGCAACTCCATGAAGATTTAAAGCTGAGGAGAAGAATAAGAAGAAGAAGAGAAGAAGGAGGAGGAGAAGGAGTATTTTAATTTATCTCAGAATTATGAATTTGAAGAAGCCAGAGGGACCCTGAAGCATGAGCCACAAAATTGCCTCAGTTCAGAACAAGCCCTTGCATGTCAACCGAATTTAAACCAAAGTCAGCTGAGATCTGCGCTCTTCTGGGATATTACGCAACATAGAGTGGTAATTCCGTACTGACGTTTCGGGACACGGGGTCCTGAAACGTCGGTACGGAATTACCACTGTATGCTGCATAAAGACCCAGGAGAGCGCAGATCTTACATACATTAATGCGAACGTCTGAAAGCACGCAAAGTCAGCCGATATTTCATTAACAGCATTTTGCATACAGTACCTGACCCCTACATCAGTAAAGAGAAACACATGCCAGTACTGTAGATATATTTCCTTTGAATGATGCATATTCAAGTTACACATCTTGGAACTGCTGGCAACAAATAATGAAGATAATGTAAGTGAACTAGCTTGTGTATGCACCAGAGGAAACAAGTTGACCAGTTAAAGTTTCAGGGCTGAATTCTGATATTACTATTGCGGGGACTGCATTGTGGGGGAATTGTGGTGATACCATTTTAGGGGCTTTATTAAGGTCGAAGTTTTAAAGCACGACCTTCATATAGATGGCATACAAAAACTTAGTTCCTACTTCAAGTAGTGCACGAAGTACCTCCAGTACAAAGATAATCTAGTTAAAGTTGATGGGACAAATAATCGCCGTCTACACACACACTGCGTGGGTAAAATGCAGAATGTCATCTTTGGGAGCTCTCATACTGGACGCTAATACATATGGCGTTAGTGATATGATTTCAGTTAATCTTCAACTTTGCACTTAGTTTCCAACGTGATCTGCCAAACTGACGGCACTTGGTCGATCCATTACATACGTTAACCATGCAGCACCCTGTGTTATCTGTCGCTCAGTCGTAAACAAATCGTCACCGATATACGGACTGTCACAGAAGGGGTTTTGGCGTGATGTGTTAGGTTATGTAAGTATGAGTGAAGAAGCATGTGGTAGAACTCATGGAGCTTATTGGGAACATGCATTTTGTAGGACTGGACAGATTCCTGGTTGTTCAAGCATTGATAATAATAGATATAGTGTGGGAAAACATCGGGGAAGATGTGAATGAATCAGGTAAGATAATTTATTGTTGAATGTACGTGATGTAGATTTACCTTCATGAGTACGCAAATAATGTTTCTCTTATTAAAGTAGTGCATTATCATGTTCAGTGTTTGGGGCCCGTGTGTATTGTGTTGTCAACACTTTGCCATGTCATTGCAATCGTATTTTAAGTAGCGTCCTGTGTGAGAATGGCCTCAGAACCACTGTGCTCTAAAGTTTTAACAGCTTTTTGTGTGAGGCATGTCAATGTAACGACAAATGAAAACGACCAGAATTCCCGCCATCAACAACGTCACCCTAGAGTGGAAGTTAACAGTGTGGGACCACATTCGGACGGAGGGAGAATAAATCTTACAGTGCAGAACACTAGGACGCTGAAGTGCATCACAATATGGTTGGAATTCAGTTTCCAGGCGGGTTCGCATAGGCTAAAACGGCCACTGTTAGATTCGTTAGGTCTGTCCGGCCGCGTGCAACAACTTGTGTCCTGCTGACCAGATTTTCACGGACTTGTATAATGGATTTACTGAAACCTGTCAAGAAAATTCGAGTTTTATTGACTATCTTTCCCTTGGTTGTCATCGACAGTAGTTGATAACATAGTAATCTATAATAATCGATTTATGATCGATAGTTATCAGCGTTGTGCATCCGGTCTCTTCGTTCTTTCCTTTGTTTGTTTGTTTATTTGTTCATCTGTTCAGTCACACATGTAACATTGGACACGCCATTCATTGTAAGGCCTGGTTCGATTCCAGCCTGGATTTTTTTTGTGAATATGTGACAACAACAATGTGTGGTTGAAGTTTCGAGCCCCTCACCTACTAGAGGAAGTCGTAGAACGCTGTGGAAGGGGAGCAATGATTTCCAATACAGTTCTACCTAGCAATTAGAGAGAACAATGAATCCATCGTTCAGGACCCAACTAGTAAGTGAAGGCGTAGTCCTTCAAAGCCCCATAAAAATAGAAGGGGGGGGGGAAATTTTATAGGGCAACAAGGAGATTGGGATGTTGAGAAGTTATCTAGAGATCTGGTTGGGACAGAGTATTACATCATTACGAGTAAACAATCCGTGCTGTCGTTCGTACATTTGTGAATTTGAAATAATAAACTCCCAAATCTGGAACCTGAGAGTTAGGGTGGTGTTATTTATTATATATTTTTTAACTGCCATTTGACTCGGTGAACACACCCCTGCGATCCCTGAGATTGTCCCACAACCACAGATAGCCGATGTCTGGTAACAATTATTACTTATGACGTTTACATGATATATAAATGAGAAAAATAAAAAGCATGCGCTCAAAATAATTAATAATTAATAATTGTGTCTAAGAATATGAAATTTGTTATGCAAATTAGGAGTGTACTAAACATTGTGTACTCACTACTGTAACTTAGCAAACTCAAAGTATTTTGACGACGTGAAGATTTGATGTTATATGTCATTTTAACAAAATCAGTGTAGGCATAAAAATAATAAGGCCTTTAAATGAATATGACAAAATACCACTCTAATAATAATGATAACATTTATAGTATGTGCAAGTTAATATTAACAAAATATTATCACAGTGTGTGATCATCTAAGAAGGGTCCAAGATGTCCCTAAATGGTACGTTACATGTATGTTTCCTGCTTTGCCTGATTTGTTTAGAAGAAATCATTTTTTTTTAAGATATTAGCAGAGGGTGCTGCTGAGTCACTGTGAAACATTCACTCTTCTTCCAGGGAGGTGTGTGTTTTGAGTAGAGTGTACTCGGTAGAACAACGATTTTTTTAGACTTCTTATAATCTGACTTTTATTAACAATAATGCTTGGAGAATTATTGCTTTGTGTTATAAAATTTTACTTTGCTTGATAAAGATTTTTACATTTGAGGCCTCTTATTTTTAAATATTCCAAATTTTATTCTTACCGTGAGTTATATCTTTGGGGGTCAGCGAGTTTAGCTAATTTTGGGGAGGGTGCCAGAAGAATTAACGACTTCGTAACGCGCCCGCTGTATCAGAATCATGGGAAACACTGCTCCAGAGAGTACTGGTTGTGCCAGTCCAGAAAATACAGATTTTCCTACAAGTTTTGTTCCTTAGTATCTCTTTACAGCAATTACCCTTTGAATCACAGCGCCGCTTCTTCTAACATGACATTTACTGCATTTTGCCCACATGGTGCATGTATGTTTCACCGATTCTCAGCATGAACAGGGATAAGGAGCAATTCCCTAACAATATTAACCAGCCGGTCATTCTAATGGACACACAGTGATGTCCATGAGTAGGAACTGAGTCTTTGAATATTGCTGATATGAATTTCAGACATCAGAGATTTGAAATCAGAACATCCTTTGTTTAAAACATATTTAATCATACTCATCCAGTGACAGTCGCTGCTCCTGAGAATAAGATTCAAATTTGTTTTTGATTTACACCAGGACATCGTTTGCATATTTTCGTGTTCCATTTTGAATATACACAGTAGAAACTATACAATACTCGTGTTATTTATTTCTGTGCTGATTTACCTAGACGACCAAGCACAGCTCAGTCATCACCTAGTCTGTATGAAAATTCTTGAGCAGTGGTCTACTCATCTGGTTTAAATTGTTTTCTTCCACGATGTATGTATACATGTTACGATATGTGAAGGTTGCTTGTCATGATACAGCAACGTTTCTGTGTTGAATCACGTTGTATTACCACAGCAGTTGTTTACATCTTCGTTCAGTAATCTGAGGCAGTGATTCTAAAGAGTGGTGGATGTATGCTTCCCCCACAGGAGTGAAGTCTTATAAGGGGTAACGCGAAATATATTTATTTCCTACATTGCCAAGCACAGGTCTCAACTGCCTTAGGAGCAACTGGACAGTTTTCTTTTTTACAACTGGTCCGTGCGTGGAACATGAGAAGTCCCACTGGCAAGATGTCTTATTATAAATTTTTGTGCTTGCCAGTCCCCACAAAGTGTACCCTCTTCCATCTATTCTAGATGCAGGGGGCGAGATGTCCTTGTAAATATATTTCAGCGCAGCCAACACTGTCAAATTAAATAAAAACACTCTTTCTCAGTACATCTGTACAGTTAAGTCTAAACGTATATTTAACATTCCCAGTTGCACGCATACGACAAAGATACCTTCAAGTCATGCCTGCAGCAGTGCCTGAAGTATAGCTAACCGGCTTGGGGTAACGATTATGTGTGCATGCGGATCGACGTGTTCAAACTTACTAAAGCCAGTCAGTGCATCTGTTTTGACTGGTGACTTAGTACGTTCTAGAATTCACAGTGCAAGCACGGATAGTATGCATCTGTATCCACCGTTTCTGCCAGCTGTTAGTGGTGTAGAGTGTACCCGCTGGCACCTTCCGCTGCCTGCGTTTATACGTATCGTATTTGTTATATAATTTTGGAATGAATGTCATTATTTCCGTGACGTGCTTTGACTAGTATACTTCACTGGTTGCAAGTTTGTTCCTTTAAATCCACTTACGCATGGTATATTTTCAACCACTTTGGGATAACATGGACGGAAAACAACCCTTCAAGCATCCCGTTTTTCTCTGAATATGTCTTTGTTCTGGGAAGACTAGGGGGACAACAGTTTGATGGACTGAATAACGAAAGGAAAGTGACAATAAAATTGGGGAGTCCTACTCCCTCACTTCCAAATCTCATTACCAAAACGAGACATTTAAATTGCAAATTTTAATAATCTTGTTGCTCAACTTTCGCTTAGTTGTGCAGCTGTACACATATGTAGGTCGTGTGCTGTTTTATTATGACTAGTGTGGGCTAAAAATTTGTGAGTGATATGAATATTTTCATAAATTCGAAAAACTTTACGTCCGCAATGGCACTAATTAAAAGTGTCAAAACAGTTTGAATTAATTACACTTGAACAGTGCACTGAAATTAACCATACAAATAACTCGTCACTAAAGGACTGAATGAAGCACTAACAAATGCTGCACAACGTGTTAACCTGGTTTTCACAATTCCCGCAACTCGTTTATCTACAAGGAGACAGTCCTGAGCTCTGAACGTGAAACGTGTCGACGAATGTTAGTCGTAGAACAGACTCTGGCTTGGCACTGTGTGGCAATGAAAGGTCACCGTCGAAGAGTACGAAGCAACACATGACACTCCATGAATCCGTGATAGAAGTTTTCGTCCATAAAGGTCGCAGATTGGTTTAACATTTAGACGCCTAATGTCAACTATATTTGACGTACCGCACCGCTAACCTCTAAAGTTGCATTTTATATATTTATTCAACAAGTATAGGTACCGAATATTTTAAACACGGTATATACTCTCCGTTTTTTTCTCTTCAAAAATGCAATTTGTTTCATAATTCTAACGTATTTGGTTCCTGTATTATTCACATTTTATATACAGGTGTGCTAAAATTTAAAAAATAATTCCGGCGCCAAAAGGTTAAAGTACATGCAAATAGAAGTGTAAGAAGTTGTAGATTTACTCAATTATTACTCCAATCACTGCACATATATAAAATGTTTAAAATTTACACATTAAAACATTAAAAACGCTCCGACATGTTTCGGTCCTAAGACCATCATCAGGGAGCTATATATTCCTTGCTAAAGTCACACTAGAAATAGTCACAGATTAATTTCGTTGT
>Ga0131853_10007844_pt1 | contig 19373 bp, 8 predicted proteins | sample TergutLab28metaG_FD_92764 | JGI IMG/M metagenome (GOLD analysis project Ga0131853, IMG submission 92764) | Labiotermes labralis P1 segment gut microbial communities from Petit-Saut dam, French Guiana - Lab288 P1 (version 2) (version 2) | ecosystem: Host-associated > Arthropoda: Insects >... | reverse complement strand
TTCTTCTCGATTTTATCACCCGCACAATATTGGGTGAGGAGTACAAATCATTTAGCTCCTCGTTATGCAATCTCCTCCATTCCCCCGTTACCTCGTCCCTTCTAGGTCCAAATATTCTCCTCAGCACCATGTTCTCGAATACGGATGCTTAACATAAACTGCATATTATTGTAATTTTCGAAAACGAAAGGATTACAGAAAAACGTGTATGTAGCACATGCCTTACTATAAATGGAGTTTTATCTTACAAAAAATAACAAATTGTAGAAACATAGCAGGGTTAAATTAATTGGAAAACTTTTATTTGAAATTACATGTAAATGGAAGAATACAGTTTTCTGAAGATAAAACCATCACTGGAAGTTGGTAGCAAGAAGAGGAGTGGTGGACGATGAAGAGAAAATTTGTAGCCACTGGATATAAGAGTAGCGTGATTATGGTAGTGGAACTAGTAGCTGGTTATAGAAGCTTATCAAAGTAGGACAGCAGAAGGAATGGCAGTATTAATATTGGCCTAACTGAAGAACCTGTTTTAGCAGAAACTTGCCGGTGTGTCGACGCAGACCTGTATTATGTAATTAAATGCAGCTGTGTAAATTGTTTGATTATTATGTAAAATGTTCAGCAGGAATTTCAAGACCAAATTTCATGGCAGCTCAATAATGATGAAAAAAAAAATTACTGCGAGCTGATAGACAAACCACCCTGTAGAACCGCGTCAGTTTCTGTGATTAGATCTGAATCTAGATGGAAGTTGCACAAACAACGTACACTTCCGGATTCCAGTCAGTCTGGAGTTAATTAGGTTGACGACATAAGTATATGAAATATATTTAACTTACTTGTTACACTATCTAACTACAAGCTAACGATGTGGTAAGACATAAAATGAGGAAACAAACATTTGATTAGCTGGTGTTCCTTCGTCTCTCTAGATCAAAATTCTTGCTTATAAATAAATATAAATATCTACTGCGCAGGTATAAATATTCCTAAATGCAAAGATATGGAACATATAGATATAAACGTCTACTGTTACAACGTTTTTGAATGTTAACCCTTATCCTGCTAATGTGGAGAATATGGTGAGCTCCTCATAATGCCAGCAAATGGCAGATGGGATTTAACTCGGCTTTTAAAAGTTTAAGTGTTTTGAACATCTTTTCTAATGATCAAGAGCAATAATGACATGGGCTTAAAATTATTGCACTGGATTGATTGATTTCGTGTCAGAAGATTTCGTTTCTTCGCTTAATTGTAATTCTCACTACATCTTTCAACAAAATTTACCAACTTTCCGAAGTTGTGTGTACTACTTAATAATCTTACAATATTTTAAGTCATTTGTAGGTTATTTCTGATTAGTGCTAACTAAACTCAGTAATGAAATAAATGGAACGGGGCTTTTTCTTCATAAGCTGAGAGTATTTCATCTGCAAAAGAAATAGCTCACTTCTTATGAGAACGATTATACTTTATTTCGCTGACAAGACATGGCCACTAGATTCTATTCTAAGCCAGTGTATTCTCGTCATTACCAACTTCTATGAGGTTATTCAATTACACACACCAACACATGCATGTATATATATATATTAAGAAGTCTAAAATTTACAATAACACATTTAAAATGCCCCTACATGTTTCGATCACACGATCATCCTCAGCGAGCACAAAAAATCTATGAGGTTCTTACTATATGACTTGGTTGTCACGGTGGTCTGTGCGTTTAGTTCCGTCTATTACAAATTTGTAGAAACTCCCTGTCTTGCACTTGCGTGCCAAACTTTCCGACCATTTCATGCTTCTTCAGTTAACCATCTTAAACAATATTCATTCGAGAGTACAAATTAGCTGCTCAGTGGTCGGTACAGTGACTAGGCTACGGACTGGACTTTCTGGGGTTTGAATCCCTGCAGAGACAAGAACATTTTATTTTCTCTAAAGCGCCATGAACGTCTCTGAAGCCCACAAACCCTCCAATTAAATCGGTACTGAATGGGTACTGGAGTACTTTCCTGCGAGTAAAACGGCCGAAGCGTGAACTTTACGACAGGCCTCCATATAGTACGGAGGTTAAGAGCGAGTGGCGTTATATTTCTTCTCCCCTTAAATGTCTTCGTGACGTAGACAGAGACAACTTTTAAAGTTACTATGAACGGAGTGGCAAAGAAGAAGCTTACCTTGTGCATGCCACGAATATTCAGAGAAGTGGAGATATGTCACTTATTCTTAATCTCGTCACCAGATGACTGGATAGCTTCAGGCCCCGGCCACTTTATCCCCGGGGAAAGAAACTTCGGTTCTCCTTAAATTGGAGTCTTGGTGGGTTCCAGAACTGATATAGAAGCTTTGCAAATGAATCTGTTGCCCCTGCCGGCAATCAAACCATAGCCCTCGACTGTCTAGCCCGAGCCTAGTAATTACAATGAATGATGCCACCCCAGCTCTGGTTCCCGCCTGCGTTCCCCTGTGTACAATGCATACGCATCACACCACACGGTGTACAGTAAAATGGCCCTATCTGCGCCATGTCCTGTACCCACAGAGTGAAGGACGAACAAAATGGAGTGGAGACAGAATGCTGTGCGTGTGTGTTGCATAAACAGAGTTGAGAAGGGCGAGGCAGTTTCATCTTACTGGTGGAAACAGTACAAGGGTGGCTGTGCCTTTTCGCACAACATTTCATACTCCATCAAGTGCCGTATAATTATGTTACCAGCACTGGAACCGCGTCACCCAGACCTCAAGTAAGCTTGTTACTCAACCCTACTGCAACCCTACTGTCTCCTATCTCCCCCTGGATATGCGTGTGTGAATTGACCTGGCCGAAGGAAGACACTGCCCGGGCTGTACTTGCCCATGCCATTAGTGGAACAAGAAGTTCTGAGAAGATCGTATGACTTTACTTCTCTTGAAAATGCTTCACTATATTACAGTGATGTTTCACCTTCTACGGTAATCTGTGCTTTCTACTTTACGAAGGTTAAGGTCACTTGGGATCCTTTCCTACATATGTAACTGCTGGGAAAACCTTCCATTTAAATTCTCCAACAAAAGTAATCGCTCGGCCCTAACCAAGCAATAAAATGTACACACACTTCGGCGCTTTAGATGCCTTTTCGTTTTATTAATAACAAATTCGAACTAATAGAAATTACGAATATAAGTAAGTAGTCATCTTACGTTGCTCTTTTTATTACTCTTAACTAATACTCGTATTTCCGCCAACATTTCAAGACTGTACGAATTGTTTATATTTCATTGACTTGAATAAAAAATCAATAAACCCAGAACATCGATGTCACCCAAGCAATGTATGGTAGTGTACGTGTAGGTGCAAATAACTGCACCGAGTCATAAACAATACTGAAGGTCAACCTTGCTCATTTAATGGGAGGAAGACTTTTACAGGGCATCACTAAAGTTTAAATGATTATCCTTCAAGGATATTGCTGCCTTCAGTTTAAGAAAATCGTGTATGCAATGAAAAAGTAAAGCGCAAAGAACACAAGATAACTGCGAAAGAATATGAAAATATGAAATTGTAACACGTTTTATGAAAACTTGAGTGTTGTTTGACCGTGCATTTTTCTTGTGAAATAAAGTGAAATGCCAACTTGATTCAACTAGGTAATTTTATTGATGTATTCTTAGCTCGACATGTTTCGGGTACATAGGCACATCATCAGGAGCATTAGATGTTGAGTTGCAGCATATGGTTTTCTGCAACGAGTTTTTGGACGGGTGGTGGTCTTGAGAGCTGCTGCGTAGGTCGTGTGTACGGTGCGGATGGCACCATCCACACCGTACACACGACCTACGCAGCGGCTCTCAGAACCACCACCCATCTACAAACTGGGTGCAGAAAACCATACACTGCAACTCAACATCTAATGCTCCTGATGATGAGCGTATGTACCCGAAACATGTCGAGCTAAGAATACATCAATAAAATTACCTAGTTGCATCAAGTTGTCATTTAAATTTATTGCACGTTTTATGAAGTAGTTTGTTTTTTAAAGACAGTTTGTTTAAGATACGCCAAACAAAATTAAAGATAGCACCATAAACACACAAGTTGTCGTACAAGTGCCATTTGGGTGAAAACACAAGTAACCATGATCAGCAAGAATCACTTTTTTTTTAACATGCGATATGTTGTTAAAAGGGTCAAAACAGCTGGCATTTTATGCAGATAAAATAGGAAAGTCGTAAATAGATTTAACGATAAAGTTAATGTAAACACGCTAACCAGACTACAGCCAGTGCAGAGTCAAAGTCTAGATGGACGGAATATCGTGACATTTCCGTGATAGTTGATGGTTACACCGATACAAACTTATAAAGCAAAAGAGAATGTTACAATCTTTGCGGCAAGTAATTTTGGGTTACAACGAATTTCTGAGCAAGCCGATAGAGTATTCCATAGACAATATATAGACTACCTACAGTAACAGACGACTGACTTGCAAGTACGAAGAGATGCAGCATTACGTCCTGCTGCATATTATTTTGACATTTTGAATAAAAATATGCACTTTAGTTTATGAGTTACGTCCTATTCTTCATGCCGAAAGAACAAAATAGTATAGAAACTGTAGTGCACAATACTCCAGTGTAACCATATGCGCCTTCATGTTATATTTACAAAGCGGGGGACCAAGCATCAGATGTGGCAGGATGTCACCATTAGACGAGTGCAGATGTGAGTGCACAAAGGAAATATGTCAACACCTGACAGGAAATTTTATTGAAATGGTGACAGTGACACTTTAAATTAACGAATTCAGTCATTCCATGGAACAGAGGTGCAGGAAAGTTTGTTCAAAGGCGTGTCATGAAAGCATACGCGGGTGGGGGAGGGGGGGTGGAGATTATAGCCCCAACAATTTTTAATCTCGGCGCCAGATGGAGGCAGGTGCCGTGGGTGAAGCCATTCTCCAACAGATGACAGTCGTTCAGCTGGTCAAGACATTCCTACATTTTATGGAACCCGAAGTTTCATTACCGTGTTCACAGGAAGGACGTCGCCTTCTAGCCCAACACTGACCGACCACATCTAAGACCCAAATTAATATAATATTTCCATTTACGGCCATGTCACCCAAATGGCATCTGCTCTTCATGACATGTGATTGTAATTAGTATCCATTATGTCATCCGTGTGTACTACATGGTTCACCCTTCTCACGCGACTTGATTTCACTTCCTAACAACAATTCGTGAGAAGTGTAAATCATTATTTTCCTTATAAACATTTTATTGTCCAACTTATGCACAATTATACAACACATAGAAACAATTAAAATTATAAAATATTTAAAAGTACTCCGACATGTTTCGGATCACGGAGGGGGCCTTGTACAGAAAGGTAAAGGTAAAGGTAAAGGTAAAGCCGTTCCGTTACAGGCCTGGACAGGCCCAGAGGGTTCCAGGAAGTTAAGTTTCCCAGATTTCGTGACAACGGCGCAGGATGGTGGCAGGTTATCATCCTTACGCACCGGCCGCCTTTACTCCAGAAAATGCTCCTGGTAATCATTTCGCCTTGTATAGTACTTGTCTCCCTGATGATGGATCCTCTGTGATCCGAAACATGTCGGAATACTTTTAAATATTTTATAATTCTAATTGCATCTACGTGTTATATAATTGTGCATAAGTTGGGCAGTAAAATGTTTATATGTTGATGATGCACGGTGCAAGTATGAATATTAATTTCCTTATTCGACAACTTTTTCTACCCATAATCACTTCCCTATATCTAACATATTCTTTTTAGAATTTGCTTTCAAGCACCCTAAAAATATTCTCCCCATCACCTGTCTTCAAACACCCTACAACAGTGTCTTCATCACCCGTTCCCTCTGACCCACGCTATTTCGTTCCTTCAGGTGGACAGCCCACACACAAAAGCAAGCAATTGCAAAATTTAGTCTGCTCATAATTACTCATTCATTTAACTCAGAATTTTTCACCGCTGTTTAAAAATTCGCTGTGCCACAACTTTAAAGATTCTATTGAATGTTTTTTTTTTGTGTGTTATGGATTTGTCGTGCGTTCTGGTGGAGATCGACGGACATATGGCTAGCCTTATTTGGGAATATATGCGAAATACCTTTATAAGTGCTTTAAAATGGTTTATTGTTTTGGAATTCGCTAAATGATCCCTACTCTTAATCTTCTGCTACTCAGGGCAGGTTTAACAGACATGCAGGAGATGGAAATTAACTAAAATATCAACTTAAAGGACATAATGAACAGCTACAGTTCACTGGGAGCGTCAGGAGTGGCTCGGTCACAGTCAAACTAATATAATATTTCCTGTAACACTTTCTTGGAACTAGGCCGTCAGTGTTTGCACAGGCCTTTGTAAGCCGCGTCTTCAGCTCGACTAGTGTCGCCGATAACACAAGGGTACAGATATCGCCCTCAGTAAACCCCTAGATGTGTCGGGGTCTCGAAACTACGCTCGCACCAACCAACAATCTACGGCTTCCTCATGTGGGTCTGAGTATAGCTGCATCTTTAAAAAAAATCTCGTTTCCGGAAAAAATTTTTTTTTGCCTGGGCGCCATTTTGCGATAGAGACACGTTTAGCTTTACCCAGCGGTAAAAATGTGCGCTACCCCCATAACCTAGGACCCAAATTGCAACTTTTTAAAATTGATCTCCCTAACTAGCACATATTTCGACCGTACCTGAAGCGTGATCCGACTAATACAAGATTAAGTTAGTGCAGCTCATTTACGGTTATTCTGCATAATAATTTTGTCCCGCAAGCTTGTGACGAGACACGAACATAGGAAGACGGACATACTTAAGTGTCTCTGCGTTTATTTGTAGGCGAAGTATCTGACTAGCGTTTTATATATATATTGCTCTTTATAAATGCTGAAGCTACTATCCACCAAGCTGCTAGTTACGCATCAGCTCATTTGTCTTCCCTCAGTCCAGCCAAGTGGTAGGTCAGAGGTGAATTCGTGACTGAGGTCCGAGATTGTGGTAAAGCGCTGGCTGGTACGGTGTGTCGCACACCTCAGTTCGCTGATTGACGAGCATAGGGCATTAGCGGAATCGTGACCGGCGTGGGGGGAGGGGGGTCTATAAATCTGCCCCTTTGACACAGCAGCCGCTAGACTCCAGCATGAGCGGTAAGTTACATGTATGCAAACGACTAAGGTAAAGCACAGCCCCAAGATTTGACATGGCCAATTTGAAAGCCAAACCTGTGTTTCACGTCGTAGGTGGGTAAGACAGAGCGCTAATGATAATCAATCTTCGTACGCTGTCAGAGCGATCCAGACAACTGAGCAGGCGCAAAATGCTGTAACAGGTGTCAACAACTGTGCTCATCAGCTGGCACACAGTTAACTGTCTGTGCCCAGTATCCCTAATTAAATTATTCTTAACTTTATAACCACTTTAATGATTGTAAGTGGAGGATTTGCAAAATTAAATTACAATAATGATCATAGGTCATTTAGCTTTTGTCATCAATAATTGACACAAGGAAGAGTATCATCATTGGTGAAAACCTTGCGATTATCCTGTATTATTCGCAGGAAATTAATACATTAAAGCATGAAAAATTCTAGGCGCCTTATTTTCAAAGGTTCACGAAAACGTGGTTAATGCTAAGAAAAAGAGTTTTGACTAACAACACTCACTAACCAACCAAATAACGAACCAACCCTCTGGCAGTAGAACCACAAGGCATCCTGCTATTAATAAGCCAAGCAATAGCGCCATCTGATGCGATACTGAAGCAGTTCCGATCTCCAATTAAACAATAAAAATTCTGAAGAATCTATATGGAGTACGAACACCATCCGATACTGGACAGGATTCTGAGCAAATTTCAATAATTCCATATCCTCAGAATATATTTCACTGTAATATTTATTATTTGCAGGCATACTAGATTTAACAACCGGCTGCTCTCATACAGGTTTTCTCACCAAAGTTAAAGATTTCCTGTACGATTTGATCCAAGATAAAGGCACACCCCGTCATCGCTCTTGAATGTCACACGCCAAACGCTGGGCCCAGTAGATAACCTGCACATGGCAACCAAGCTCCTCCTTCCCCTGAAATACCGGAAAAGCTCCACGAACTTCATTACTAATTCTCGAGCACTTTGTTTGTAGACACGTCTGTCAAAGGAACAAATCAAACTGTAAGAAACTCAAACATGTCCGTAAAATTGTTGTTGTTCTTATCTCAACGCTCAATTTCTTGGAAGGATAAGGAGTTACAACAAATTTTAATTGAATATTAATAATACTAATAATACTATTGATTGTAATAATAGTAATAACTGTACTTGCAATAATAGGCATTTATTGAATGTCTTATTTTCTACGCGTTCTCTTCCGTTCCTTCCTAATGTCTTCTAATTTTCTACGCGTTCTCTTCCGTTCCTTCCCAATCTCTTCTTATTTTCTACGCGTTCTCTTCCGTCCCTTCCTAATCTCTTCTAATTTTCTACGAGTTCTCTTCCGTTCCTTCCTAATCTCTTCTTATTTTCTACGCGTTCTCTTCCGTCCCTTCCTAATCTCTTCTTATTTTCTAAGCGTTCTCTTCCGTTCTTTCCTAATCTCTTTGTCTAATACAGCAGCTTCATTCTTTATATTTTCTTATAATAAATTTTCAACTTTTCAGAAAATTCATCATTAATTATAAAACTGTCACGGACTTCGGCCTCGCGGCATGCGGATTAATTTTATCCTACTTTCAAAAAAGTTTCATTTGTTATTAATAGTTACATTTCACTGGCGTCATTGCAGTGTACACTACAAGCACTTACCCTGAAGAATACAATTCCAGCTTAATTCCTTGTGCATAAGTATTTTAAACAGTGCCATAAATACAGAGAATGCATTTCGTTTTTGTTACGAATTATTATTCACAAATAGTAAAAAGGTAAAGTGATCCCGTTACAGGCCCGGTGTGGCCCAGAGTGTGGGTAGAGGTACAGCTCTACCCTTCCATGACCGCGGCACTAGAAGGGGGTGAGTGGTCAGCAGCACGACCCGGCTGCACGTTACCCCGGGGAAAGACCCGGTACCCATTTTACAGGAGGCTGGGTGGGCCCCAGGGCCGGTCTGGACGGGCGGAAAATCTCGTCCCCACCGGGATTCGATGCCGGACCGTCCAGCCCGTAGTCAGCCGCTATACTATTCACAAATAGTGTAAAAACAAAATTTAATAAATTGTAGTATTTGTTGTTTAAATCAGATTAATACTCAAATAAACGATTTTTATTAATTAATACACAGCGCAATTATTTGAAAATGTAAATGTATGTCAGTCGCATATTCCACGTGTCTCTCACGTGTTGCTAGGTTAGATTACAGAAATCAGAGGACAAAAAATTTCAAACAATGCTTTTGAAAGAAAATAATTCGATCTCTGAACTCAAAATAATCTTGCTTATAAATCCGAATTACATTTGTTGTTATGGATCATCTGGCGCAGAACCGAGACATCCATTTGTCTGCTATGTCCTTAGAGGTTAGAGTCAGAGATGTGTGAAGCTCACCAGGGGATTACCGCAGGATATTAACAGCACACATTCATGGCAAGGAGAGCGCCTATACTCGCACATTCAACGGTGTGTCGTGGAAGATGCCTGTGAAGTGGCTGGAACAAATTACGACCAAGAGTTTCCTGGGGTGTAGTTGAGTACAGGGACTTTCGTATGCAGGTGGGACGAAAAAGCCTACGACTGGGGTCATTTGGTACATATAAGTACATATAAGTACATATAAGTACATATAAGTACATACGAGTATATCTATGAAAAGGGGAAGTCATATACAGGCTGGGATATTTGTGGAGAGATATGGCTGTTAATTTACTGAAGTTGATGAAACTTGACAAGACCAATATTGTTTTAGAGTATACAAGTATTTATCGCAGGATTTAACCAACCTGATACACAAAATTTGTTTCACAATAAGTTTTATTTCGTGCTTCTACATGTTTCGAGCACATGTGCTCATCATCAGGAGGTCAAAATTGCATTATACAGCCTCTGGTATCATCACACCTATAGTTGTGATGATACTGAGATAAATATACTGAGATGCACGGTCAGCAAAATGTCCAAATTTGTTTTACACGGTTATTTATTTTCTGATGTTCTCATGGCGCTTTAAACAAACAAAGCACAATCGTTTTGCTCATCCCTTTAGCCTGATATGTTATTGGGAAAGACTCACAACAATGCGGTTCAAACTAAGCGGATGAACAGGTAGTGCGGAATGTCCCAGTTAGATCACGGAAACACAAATACGCCATCCTACATTTCTATCAACTTCCACAGTTAGCTACTCCACAATAACTGTTTATGGCTTGCCAGAGGAACTATTCGAAGCCAGTTTTACTTTCTGTTCCATATGGGAATGAAAGTTATCTTTTATCTGACGGAAATTGAGACTGTTTGGGAACAAAGCGCTGTGGATGATATTTAGATCGAAGAGATAGGAAGTAAAGGGAGGATGGGGAAAATTACACATGAGAAACTTAATTATATTGTCAGCATTATTAGGATATGCAAGTTCAGTAGGATAAGGCAGAGAGGATATCTAACACGAATGGTGGACATGATCAATATGTAAAAACAAAGAAATGTGAAGGAAAGAGAACACTAGTGAGAAGCTGACTCTGATTACAGGCAAGATGCTATCGTAGTGCATCATGATGAAAGAGAACGGGACGATTTAGTTTACAAAGAGATGGGACCACCTGCGGCCTCCTATGTGTACGGAAATACATCTAGTTCCATTGGAGGAGGAAACCCTTAACTAGCGGAATTTCTGACAAAGATCCTTTTTGCAAAGTTTGTTTTCTTTAGTTAGTTTCTCACAGTTATTACACCAAATTACTGTCTGCATTTTAAGCCGAAGCAATCCTGCTGTTGGTATTCCGCACTTCCTACTAGTGTGAATACAATTATAGCCCACACGTTTGCATCGGACGCACTTGTAAATTAAGAGTGGAGAAAAATTACCAGCAGGAAGGTACAAAGATGAACGTTATTATGTGTCTTCAGCCAGAGTTCCTTCCGAAAAGGAATAAAAAACAGGTTTACGAGGTCATATTACGCCACTTGAGGACGTCTCAATGCCGAACGTCTCAATTTCCTATAACCAACTTCAGCTCAATGAGTATGGGGTTACTGTCCCGGAATAGAGCGGTCGGGGCTTGATGCTGACCACTCACTGCCGAGTGGCTTCGAGGTTAAGAATGCGTGTAAATAATACTCCAAACCGCCTACACGCCCTCATGGCATGTGTAGAGAAAACTGTATCTTTTTGAAACAAACTTCATTTACTCCTGTATTCCTACAATCAGTAACAGTGGCAAACGCGCGAGCTGTTAAGGGGGTACCTAGGTTCGCGCAACTTACTTTTAGGTCCTTACAGGACATATGGCAACAGATCTTGCAAAAAACGTAGTTTTTATTCGGGTAAAAATTTTACAGACAGCAAATAACAGCCCGGCAGCCTTGCGAATGCTGTCGTCAGCAATCTGTGTTATGGCAACAGGTAAAAGACTATTAGAGCTGGCACACAACATCTGGTCCGAACATAGATCATGACGCATGTACATAATTTATACAAAAACTTAAGTGCACGGTTTCAAAAGTAGCAACAATGCGAAATTTTGTGATCATATAGTCACATTTCACTTAGTGCGTTCTAAAATAGAAATAGACGGATCAATATTAGAACAATTGAGACAATTTAATTATTTGGGATGCGAACTGAGCTTAGACGGTGAACCAGATTTTGACAAAAAAATAAACAGATTCCAAGGAAAATGCGGCACTGTTAGGAAACATTTAAAGAAAACCCGTACAGATACCCAAATGAAATTTTATAAAGGTGTAGCCAGACTATCACTACTGTATGGCAGCGAAACGTGGGTAACCACGAAGAGAGACGTGACTCGCCTAGAAGCTGCGGAGATGCGCTTTCTAAGAAGTGTTACGGGATACACAAGGCTGGATAAAATTAGAAGCGATGTCATAAGAAAAGAACTGGAGATCTCTGGAATACAAGACGTGAGACAACAAAACTGGATCAACCACCTTCAAGGAATGGACAACACCAGACTCCCGAAACACGCCCTCAACTACAAACCCCGAGGAAGAAGAGATCGTGGACGCCCCAGGAAACGATGGCAATGCGTCGATGCCGGAACAGGTCAAACGAACTAATCCATGGAGAAAGAAGAAGAAGATGATGATAGTCACATTTAACACACCGAGTCTGTACTAATATAGCAAATTGTTCGCACAGTTAATGAAAACAGCAGTAAAAATATTAAGAGATATGCAGGACTGCAGTGGCCACGCGGTCTGCAGCGTCAGTCTGCGGCCATTCTCTTTCTGAGACTGTGAATTCGAATGCCACCGGGAGCATAGGTGTCTTTCTCTTGTAAGTGTTGTGTGTCGTCTGGTAGAGGTCACTGCGACGAGCCGATCACTCGTCCAGAGGAATCCTAACGAGAGTGGTTTGTCTGAGTTTGATCATGAAGCCTCGATAATGTGGAGACCCTAACCCACTAGGGGCTGTTGCGCCATGGAGGGGGGGCGGGGAGTACAACAGAACTATGCCACAAGAAGTAAGGTTCTATGAGTTCTACTCGGAAGTCTTTTTTTTAAATTTTGGAACTGCCAAGTTGCTACAAAGCACTTTACCCTTGCATCGTGCATTTTGTAGTTTATTTAAGTAACACACCAACAAATGCACATATATAGTCTTTAATAATGTAATATTTACATTTAAACACTTAAAACGCTCCTACATGTTTCGATCATACGATCATCCTCAGGGAGCATTCTTAGTTCCTTGCTAAAGTTACAGTTTAAAACACTCAATGATTTACTTCGTTACATTAATTTGGTGCTGTGGCAGCGTGTCTTGTGTTATGTGTGAGTCGGACGCTGTTCAGCGTGTGAGTGAGTGTTTTAAACTGTAAATTTAATAAAAAAAACAAAGAATGCTCCCTGAGGATGATCGTATGATCGAAACATGTTGGAACGTTTTAAGTGTTTTAATGTAAAATTTAGATTATTAAACACTATATGTGTGCATTTGTTGGTGTGTTACTTGAATATTGCTACAAAGAACCAATAAAACTACTGTGAAACTCCAAAGCTGACTGTTCCTATAATTGAAGGATTTTATCTCTGGTATCGCCACGGAAAAATATATGTGCTTGTCATCCCGGCCTCAATTACGTGTCCCTTACATCTGTGTTTATATAACCTTCTTAAGTAAATAACACTTCAACCTGAAGATGGCTCGAATAGCAGCCGAAACATTTAGCCGGAAATAATAATGTAAAATATAACATTAATCCTAACAATAACTATTAAATGAGTTGTGTTAGACTATATATTTTGCAATTTATATACCTATATTACTATTACATCTGTGTGTTAGGGGACGAATGTGCAGGCCTCTCCTTTCTCCAAGTCCCTTGCTACGTCCATGGCGCCACACTGAAGCAATCACTGGCACCACATTGCATTGTCGAACTAATTCCAACCACTTCGCACCAGCCTATGACACCAGTTGTTCAAGAGGAGCGTTGTTTCGGAAGTCGTGTTTGTGTGTCCACTTGCAAGCTTCATTTCCGAAAACATCTCCATGTAGCAGAGTCTGTCTCCAGAAATCTTTGTTAGGAATATTAATAAGATAATTTGCAGCCTTCATCGAATTACAAGAATTACTGCCGTGTTTCAAACAGCACGCCGCTCAACCGTACAGAATGCTGACGCGAACGAATCCAGTCAACATTTCACATGGATTTTCAATTAACAACCATTTTAACATCATCATGTTTCATACGTGTATCGTAGAATTACTAACTTCATTAAATAACCTTATGTGCACAGACAGTTGAATGGAAATTTATATTTTGCTGACCGTGCATTCTGGTACAACTCTGGGTAAATGACCAACTTGATGCACAATTACGTTATATAAAACGCTTATTATTATAATCCTCTACATGTTTCGAGCAACACTGTGCTCATCAACAGGAGGTCAAATTGTATTAATACAGCATCTGGTATATTATTCTCTGTAAGTGACCGTCCGGTGTGCAGGTGCACACTGGACTATAATAATAAACGTTTTATATAACGTAATTGTGCATTAAGTTGGTCATTTACCCAGAACTGAATGGAAGTTTCGTCTTACTGGTCTACGAATCGCACCTTCGTAAAAATTTCGCACCGTAAATTTCTGCTACGTAGCCTAGCGAACTTCAGACATACTCCAAAAATCAGGCCATGTACATATCTGTAGTCTTAAAATGTGTTACAAAAGTGTGGCTACTTCACTTCTTCCCCCATTCAAAACCTTCGCAAGAATTATTTATTACGGCCTCGCACCAGGCACTCAATACTGTATTACCTCGGATAAGGTAAAACGTACCGATATGTAAATCAATAAAACTGTGTCTGACAAAAGCACACGGATCTAAATTTAAGTGTTAGAATTTCTGCAGAAAATCACAACGCGGCGATCATCTTTATTAGTTACGAGGTGACATGTTTGAATCCAGAATGGAAGAATATTTGTCAAATGACTGCCGTTATTTTTTCTCAGTCTATCGAGGTGAATGCCTTGGTAAGGAAGTTCACTTTCTCAATAACCAAATAATTAAAATTCTACAAATCAAGAAGAGTTATTCGGATTAGAACATGTTCGCTTCATCCACATTCCTGCCTGGACATCTTTAGTGATCGGTTTCTCATTCGGCGCTCTATAAGCAATGAAATGTAAAACATACATCTGGAAGACTCATATGTTTCGCGGTCGGACATCTCAGGACAGCGGGAAGCAACAAAACATCCTTTTGGCAGACGTGTGACTTTTTCCTTTCCGGTCCGCTGATTGAAGCCCGGGAACTCTTATTTCACTGACACATTACATTATGCCCGTTACAAACAGGTTTAACACTGAATCCTTCTACGTTCTTTCACCCCCCCCCACCCCCCCCGAGAATTTGTGTACTTTGTACATATCTCAGAACAAGCAGCGAAACGTTTTCTTACACAACACTAAATGATTGCTGTTACAGCTGAAGTGGCAAGTGTTTACTGCGCGGGACAAACTGGCTCTTTAAATAAGGTGGATTACGTTTCGTACTTAAAGGGTTAACAAAATGAATATCTCTCCAAACGGCAGAACCGTCCTCAGTACGAAAGTGAACCGAGAGATATCTGTTTCATTTGACTACGATAGTGAGTCATTACAAAGTAAAATTGGGCCTCTTCTTTCCAAATGAGCACGTCATTATGGCATGCCTGCAAAGCTTACAAAAAAACTGCAACCCATTAAGAAAGGTACAGGTATGTTAAGTACCGCCTTCAGCAATTATTACTCTTTCGTCATTAAGATAAGTAAGAATGGAAGCTGTGAAGTTAATCCTTCATTTACTTAACAAATGTGTCTCCATCGCCATTATCACAAACTCATGGCACAGCCCAGTCGATCTGTTCCATATCAATCAGACACGCTTACGCCATCTTCTTTGCGCTACCCTTCAAGGACTTTCTTTGGCGTCTTGTTGTGTGGCAGTCTTTTCACAAGGCCGAAGTGCTCCTGTCTCACCAATTATTCCATTTATGACCAGCTCAGTTCTTACGTCTTTAGTACGATACTGATCTAGTCAGTAAGTTTTTAACTCTGAAGCGCGGCGGTAATTGATAAACATTACCTGTTTAGACAGTAAAACTTTACACTTTGTCGTCACATTATATGTGCCTGTGTTCTGTATGATTGTCGAAATGAATGAAAATTACTTACTTAAACTGCATTAACCAGTTGTTCTTGTTAAAGGAGACGTAGTGAAACCTGCGAATTAGGTACTGGATTGAACACATTTTTGTCTAAAATTCGTTATTCCTACCGTCAGACACCGAGTGGCAGACGGTGAAATTATGACATTAATTTCCTTACCATGTGTACACTGCCTGGGGGGGGGGACATACTGTCTTACTTTGGTGGCTGTCTGTGTCAGTACGTACAGTAGGAAAGTAGAGTTGGAACTCTCTGAGAACAATTAAATAAAGTCTAATGGTCAGAAAGATTTTTATCTCAAAATGTATCATTCTTTAATCAGGAAATCTGTAATGGGCAATGTCCAAATAAAAATATCTCATAACATCCAAGCAATTATATTGCACAAGTTGGCAATGTCGTGAACAAAGTACTAATACAGAAGCTGATAGTGACGAAGAATTAATGCGTTCTTTACAAAACCCGAAATTTTATAGACGCGTTTACAAGCCCTTGGACCATAACTTGAACCATCTATATCCACTCCACAGCTCATAATTCACATATTATCCTCCCACTTATGCTTAAGTCTCTCTCATGAGACCCCTTCTCTTCAGATTTCGTCTTTACGATTTTGTAGGTATTCCCTTTCTCTAGTACAGAAAGTAGCAGCATCCACCCATTTAACATTTTAACATCCGATAACTAATAATATTCTGAAAGAGCTCAAGTTACTCGCACAAAGTTAGTCATTATGCAGTTATCTACAAGCAAAACGTAAAACAATACAATGATGAAAAAGTAACAACATTTCCAACTATAATAGGAATGACTGAGCAAATGTAGTTTTAAAATCAAACTGCTTATACATATATGTATATGTATTTCTGTCACAAACAATCTGTCACTCGAATTACCCCAAACATTTCCACAATACCATCAGATATGTAGAGCATGCAACTGCAAATGTCAGAGATAAAGGACATTCACTTCAAACCGGAACGACAACTTTAATAAACTGTGCTTGTTTGTCTGTGACATTGTTAAAATTTGCGTATCACACGTGGTACATAAATAGTGTCTATCAATAAAAGTAGTACATAAGTAATACATCAAAATGGATTGCAATACTACTCACTCAGCCACCCTCCCAAATTCAGAAACACAAAGACAAAGTCTGAATATCAGACGTCAGATCGATATAAACTCGGGAAGTATTTGTAATGTGAAAATCCATAATGATATTTCCTATTCGGTTCCACAATAGTGTGTACAATTCCCAGTAGTCCTACACTAATCAGCAGATACTGACGTAGTTTCTATTCATTTTCTGGGCCGCGTATTTTAGAAGGATTACGAAGACAATGATCCTCTGTTTATAGCCATCGAATTACTTCCTTTCAGAATACAATTAGACCAATCATACGTAAAGCTCAGGTACTTATCACTCACAAACATCCCAGCAAATAATGTCCTTGTAAATTCGATGGCGTATTTTGTGCAGATATCTGTGTGTTCGAATGTGACGTTCAGGTGACCGTGCATCGTGATAAATTCTTGTAATAAAACCAACTAGATCCACCAATTTCTCAAATTTATTTTTGGAATAAAACTCTACATGTTTCGGACAGTTCCTCTGTTCATCATCAGGAGTTTTTCACTGTACACACAGCAATGGTATATGTCAGCAAACCAGTATGACATATTACAATTTTTTCGGTACACACACTCTCGCTCTGTCTCTGCCGCTACTTCTATTTTAATGTTCTTATAATAAAACCAACTAGATGCACTAATTTCTCAAATTTATTTTTGGAATAAAACTCTACATGTTTCGGAGAGTTCCTCTGCCCATCAGCAGGAATTTTTCACTGTACTTACAGAAATGTTATATGTGCTGACAGCTTGCGAGCAAGCTGTCAGCAAACCTGTATGACATATACCATTGCTGTGTGTACGGTGATAAATTCCTGATGATGGACAGAGGAACTGTCCGAAACATGTAGAGTTTTATTCCAAAAATAAATTTGAGAAGTTAGAGCATGTAGTTGGTTTTATTGTAAGAATATATGTGTTCAAATGAGATCGTCGCTCTTCTGGGTTGTTGTGCGACGTAGGTTGGTTCGTCATCGACGTTTCGGGAGAGCGTATCTGTCTTGTGTTTAAGACTCAAGGTGCCCACGAAAAATCCTCGCGTCACAGTGTACTACTTCGTTGGGCACTTGAAAAATATTTGCGATCCACGGTTACATAATGAGTTCTAATATTTTAAGACACGGTCTCTTTACTTCGACGGTAGCAGCTCTTCAATACCTAATGCGTCACGTTCAAATGGCATGTTCTGAAGGCCGTAGCATTTTCCTTGTGTGACTGAGAAACACGAAAAGACTGGAAGAAAGGATCGATTCTAGATTAAATGCGCCGAATATTCGAGCTGAATAGATCAATAAAGCACCTGCATTGTCGTATCAACTGATACAAACATTTACTTAGCATTATTACCTAACATTACTGCACTCATAGTAATAAAATGTACTAAACACACGCTATCATAAAGATAACAATATCCAATTAAACTTCTCCATGTCCTTAATACGATTCTAATATTATGACTCCACTCCGATCCAAACGAGACGATAATTTTTCCCTTTTTAACAACTTGTGATTAGGCGGGAATTTTGACGTTCAGGTGACCGTGCATCGTGATAAATTCTTATAATAAAATCAACTCGATGCACTAACTTCTCAAATTTATGTTTGGAATAAAACCCCACATCTTTCCGAGAGTTCCTCTGTCCATCATCAGGAGATGGTATTTGTCATACAGGTTTGCTGTGTGTACAGTGAAAAAAACTCCTGGTGATGGACAGAAGAAATGTTCGAAGCATGTAGTTTTACTCCAAAAATAAATTTGAGAAATAAGTGCATCTATTTGGTTTTATTATAAGAATGTGATTAGGCATAAAACCACATCTGCTGAAACCTAATGACGAATCACAAAGTGAAAAGTGTGAGATTTCAAACAAGCATGAAAAAGAGATGATTTGAAATATGCAATACTTCTTTTTTTCCACTGAAATAGCCGCAGGCTGATAGTTATACCGTAATAACAAAGTTTAAAACTTCCAGTATAGAGGGCTGCAGATTCAATGAGGCAAGCTGACGCTTGATGTGGTTTGTGTGAAACGGACGACCTGGAGAGAGTTCGAGTTCGTTCGTGGGCAAGTTGACAACACCGTACAGTGGTTCAAATTTCACAGAAAAATCGTCAAGCTATCTGGATGAATAACGAATTTTAAGGGATCTATAAAAACACGATTTACAGTAAAACAAAGGCAAATACTTTTTTTTTTAATGGAAGCATTACTATGTACTTATAAACGTAATATATTACTAAATATCGTACGTCAGCACAACTACTTTATTACTCAAGGTAATTACATGGCTGACCGCCTCTGTGGTCTAGTGGTCAGAGTTTCTGGCTACAGATACAGAGGTCCCGGGTTCGATCCCCGGCGCTACCAGATTTTCTGAGTAGTAGTGGGTCTGGAACGGGGTCCACTC
>Ga0131853_10007843_pt1 | contig 19374 bp, 9 predicted proteins | sample TergutLab28metaG_FD_92764 | JGI IMG/M metagenome (GOLD analysis project Ga0131853, IMG submission 92764) | Labiotermes labralis P1 segment gut microbial communities from Petit-Saut dam, French Guiana - Lab288 P1 (version 2) (version 2) | ecosystem: Host-associated > Arthropoda: Insects >... | reverse complement strand
TTTTTCACTGTCGACCTATAAACACCTAACACGACAAACCCCTTCATATCACCCGCTAGACGAGACATAACTCATGTAAAATGGTGAATGGGAACATTTTGTTACTCTTGTATTCAGGTGTATTTCTGTACCACAAAATTCAGAGCAATAAACCTTTTCAAAAAAATACACGTACGTTCGAAACAAGTGCTCTACTATTCCACACCCCCGTGTAGATACTATGTTAATCTCCTTATGTTGTCGATATAGATCTCTTCGTGTAATATGAATCTAACCTACGGTCGATACATTATAAAGATAACAGCTATAACACTAATAAAAACCTGACGAAGGCACTTATCAGCCGAAACATGTAACATGACATACTTTTAAAATACATTACAAGTGTGTTTGAGGGTTGTTATTAGTTAATATTCGTTCTCGGAATTTGTTTCTTTTCTAAGTACATTACGAACCACTGCTGCTGTCATTTCCAGGCAACTTAATCTTTAAATTTTTCGACTTCTCGGCATGGGGATGTATTTCACTGGCATTTTGAGAAAGTACTTTATTGTGGACGGTAAAGTTCATCGTGAAGCACGTCACTCTTAGTCATCCTTGCCGTCGTCGCACTCAAACACACCCACTGATTCCCCGCAAAACTTTTGAGCATTCTCAAGTGAAAATGCTGTGACTTGATACACACACACCAAATAATAATCTGCGTGGGGTTGATGAAGTTGTAGAAAGTGACATGAGTCAGCTAAACCCGCCATACATCAGATTCTGTAAACATGTGTGCCAGTGAACACTGTGCTCAAAGAGAAGAGTCTTTACAGGTGGTGAAGGCAGACAATATGCAACTCCCTAGGTCTGCGTCGACTAAAGAACAAACTGAGAAGTGGGCACTAATTTTTACTTTCGCTTACGATGGATCTATACGAGAATGACGAAAGTCCGGAGAAGATGTAATGGACTGTGTAGTGGGTCTAGTCAAAATGCAGGTACAGTAAATACAAAGCTAGTGATTCCAGATCATGAATTTCTTTCAAAATGTACTTGATGCTGCTTGTTTTATTGATCCTCTGCAGTAAGAACTGTCTCTATATTAAGTATCAAAAACAACTTTACTATTAATGATGTCTGAACATGGCGGCAACCGACATCCACATACAGCCAGTAAGTCATATTTTGCATCCTCTCATTAACTTTCCCCCCAGAATAGACGTCATTTCATTCCGTCGTGGGGTAGGATGCATTTGATTGAAGATCGGCACAACTTCATGTTTCAGCACTACGAGTAAACGCAAGACAATATGCATAAGCAATAATGTGCCCAAGCAGGATTCTAACTGTAAATCGAAGTGTACACGCGGTCCTTGCACTATTGGTTGATGTTTCTGTAATACAGTATTTCTTGTGGTTCTTGGTTTTGATTCGCCCTGTCTGGTGGTCGTTAAGGTAAATCACATCCTGTGTAATACATTCAAAGAGTAATACGGTTGGGTGATTCGAGGCTTCCGCCTTGATGTGAATGAAATCTGCGTCGGATGGTAGTTATTTACCGATGTTTCGGGACAACATATCGGTCCCATCTTCATGGGACAAGCAGTTCTTTTTGGAAAGCTTGAGTTTGAGGTTTCCAGATTTCAAGAGAACTGGCACATGAAATTTGTAAGGTTGTCAGCCCTACGCACCGGCCGCCTTTACCCCAAGGAAATATTCCCGATACTCGTTTCTGTTGAGAGTTTGAGTCGACTCCAGGGCCATAGTGTGGCCGGAAGGATTAATTAATTAAAAAATTCCAAAGAGACCATCTGGAATTGAACCCGCGATCTTCAGGCAGTGCCTCAAGCAACTGCGCCAGACCTCCCTTTCAGGATACTGTATTTTTCTTTCGTAGTGTCAGCTCTCGTACGTAGTCATTGTAGGTGTATAGGGTGATTGCAAAGTCAAGGACACACATACGCTTGGTAAGACTCCTCTAGACGAAGGATCGACCCGTGGCAGAGACCTGTACTTGACAACACACAACACTCTCAAATGACAGACATCCATGGTCCCGGAGGGATTCGAACCCGCAATTCCCAGAAGCGAGCGGCCGCACACCCACGCCTTGGACCTCTCGGCCAATGGGATCAGCGGATGTTATATCTAAGAGGTATAATTTACGTTCCTGACGAAATATCAGTTACAACACTGCGGCTTCCTTTCTCACTGTTCACATGTTATATCAGACGTTGTCACAGTCTACATCACAGAGCGTGTGAACGGCACAACAGCACGGCGCAAACCGATACATACAATTCAACAGGTATTTGAAGTTCTCATGGCGGTGACGAAGAAAATTTCCGTCTTCTCCTCCGAAAGTCCTACGTAATTCTATTTTCTAAACACGATTATGCAGTCTGAATCCGAATCCTTTATGATATGAACTTATTTGAACAGTTTAAGCCTACAATGCATCAGTATTAGTTAAGGAGCAGCAGCATTCAGGGTAACCTTAAGGACAGACTTCAAATGGACGACTATAGAAACATGCTTCGAGCTAATTTAAATGCAAGTAATTAATGAAATTTCAATACCAAAATTACACCATTAGACCATCGCATATATCCAGACTTCACTATATTTAATACCAAGACAGCTACAGGACTTCATTTAGAAATTCGGAAGAAAGCCTCCTGCTCCCTTCCAGCCATCGACCATTTCGAAAAGGGTCTTATACTCTAATTAAACCGGGGTAAAATTCGCTAGAAGTTAAAATGCGTATAGGTGTAATCTTTCTTTTGTGTGATACTCCGGTGCCTGAATTTTATGTGCCGACATTCGAAAACGTTGGCAGACAAAAATCAGAGGCCGGGGAATCACCCAAAAGAAAGAATAGAACGTGCAAAACAAGTCGAACCTTTGAAATCAACGTGCAGATGTTTTACAAAAAAAAAAAGTATTTTCAATCAACTGGCATAATACCAACGTCATAAAATGTTTGATGGTTCTGAAAGATCGTGAGACTAATTACAAAAAGGGACATGTTTGAGTATCTTGAAAACCAATCAACAAAGAGAGGCCAGTATTTGCAGGATTAGGAATTATTACAAAGGATATACTTTTTAACTGAGCAAAATTTACCTGTTGTTTATGAGGATCTGCTATGTGAAGAAAATGTATTCATTCTCAAGAAGACAGAAAGTGGCGCATCCAGCCAATTTCTCCATATGCCTGCTGAAATTATTGTCCCTTCCTAAAAAGAAAGAAAAAAATTTTATCAGCATGTTCTCGTGTCCGATCTCGGGTTCCAAACCCGCTCCGCCAAAGATTCCAACAATTTAGAATTACTACATCCTCTCACACAATTCAGGAAAAATCACCAGTTTCTAAAACCAAGTGTCCCAAAAATGGGGACATACCCAAAATATGCGTCAAATTATCGCTATATATCATCATTACCTTTCTTATTTTTATTATGTTCTTATCCAGAAAGGAATGTCACTTCGAAATTTTGCCGTTGGTTGACATGAAACCATATAATTTATTTCCTCATCATTAAGTGTGCCACTACCCCCAACAGACTCTCACCTACTCGACCAAATCCGATTTGCCCTCTTGTCTCGTCGGGCACACGAGCGTGTCGCGGATATTATTTTGCGGAACTCTTCCGCAAGTATCCAACCCTGACGGCTGTGTATCTTGACAGCTTGCTCTCTCAACAGTCAATTGGTTATGTATTCCTTTATCACGCCCAGGACTATCGCTATAGCCTGCAATAACAGAGTCCATACGTCCGAAATCAATGCAACATACGGAGCTCATCCTTGCATTCGGTGGCAGTTTCAGTAGCGACACTTTCTTGACACAGTTCTCCGAATTGTTCTGCGCAATCTACAGGTAGACAATCCAGACCACACGAGATTCTGCAGCAACTGTCTATTGTACGGTACATAAGGTGGGGAAATCGGTGTTTTCTTTTTTGGTACCTTGTATAATGGGCCTCATCGACAATGAGGCTAACAACGGGTCTGCCAAAGAAGCCGTTTTGGATGAAGGTCTCCAACCAGTCGTGTCCCAGGCAAGGTTCCCGCGACTCTTCCCCGTGCCTTGTACCGCCATTGGCAAGACGAAAGAGCAGATAAGGTAACGAGACTGGCAATGAATATATAACGTAACATTGTGGCGAGTTCGGGTAACCAATGTTGTAGCAGAAATGCAACAACGCGTTCTGTGAGTACTTTTGATTTACATGTCACCGTCAGTTCCATAAATATATTGAGTGTTGCACAACAATGTTCGTACGGCAAATTTATGTCGCCATCAAAAATAAAACACACACGTCTTCATGTAAATTGTCCGATTCTGAAACGAAACAAAAAAATGTTCGTTGCCTTCTTTGGCGTACAGTTTGGCTACACATATCATAATAACAGATAAATCGTTGATCACTTTCGCAGTTTTAGAAGTTTTATAATATTAAATAATGTACGTCAACATAACTACCTTATTACACAAGGTAATTACATATGCGACATGTTTCGACTATTGATCAGTCCTCTTCAGGCCTATTTTGTCAACTGAGTCACAAGATGCTATGCACACACTGGGATCCCATCGTGTTTACATTCATGGAATACATAAACATTAAATCATTTGTCTCAAAGGTGTGACGGGTTTTTTGGTTGTTGTTGACTTTTTATTTAGTTGGGTGTAAAATTGTGCTTGTTGGAACGTACGTACGTGGCTATATTAAATGATATGAGACTCTATGAGAAAGAAATTTCTATACTGATTGTAATTGCTGATCCATGGATATTTATAAGAATAATCCCGTCTTATTTCTGTACAGTTAACGGTATAGCAGGTATAGCTACCTAATAATAGAAGAAAAACGTATTAAATATTCAACACTTATATTAGTATAATCACCAACATATAGCGTATAATCTATTCAAGATATTTAGTGTAAAATAAATGAAATTGTATATAGAATGAAAAACTATCCATAAATAGATTTAATGATAGTTTTGTTGCAAAATATTTTAAGGAGATCTGAAGAAATTATTCAATGATGAAGAAATAAGTATTAAACATTACGAATATATGTTTGTAGTCTTACATTAGTTATCCGGCATGCACACCGCATCTTCTATTCGCCGTAGTATTATATTTTGATTTGTCGCCCATCTGGATCTGCCATATTTTTCCACGTTATCTCAAAATGGTACGATTATCGAAAACAATTTTAAATGTATTCTTTTTTCATTTTTTCTACAACTTAGGGCTGAAACATTTCTTGTCCTGAGAATAATTCAGCGAGATATCATAAATATACATAGATCTTGATGTAAAGTACCCGTTATTCTTGTCAGATTTTGGTCAAACCTGAAATTGCTCAACAGATTTTCAAAAAATCCTAAAATATAGCATTTCGTGAAAATTCGCCCAGTAGGAGCCGAATTCTTCCACTCAGACAAAGAGAAGGCTGGTCGGACGGAAGGACGGACAGACAGGCATGATGGAGATAATAATAGTTTTTCGTGATTTTGCGAACGTGCCTAATACACTATCCGTATAGGTGTGCTTTCTTGCATTAACTCCATCTGGAAGGAGGAGGTTATGCCATCGGCGAACAGAGCGTGAAGCTCGCAACAGTTCAAACAATTTGCGCACGTTCCAGAATCCGTACTGCAAAGAAGTAATACAACTCGTGTTTCAAATTCTCGCTGGTTCACTGGACCTCAGCGTATTCTTACAGGTAAAAGGTTGAAAAAGCGCAAAGCGGAGTGAGGTCGGGAGATCTGGGTGGCCAGTGCTAGGAAAAACACGACCGGTAGATGCACCAGAGAAGTGATGATGGGTATACTTCTTGACTGACGTGTCAGCATGTGCATTGAGGCTGAACGTGTTCATATTCAACACTTATTACAAATTCAACAGCAAAAGTTAATACAAATATGTACTGGTTTGCATTTTTCTAATACTAGGGGAATGATGAATCCGTAACCATTAGAATAAGGTCTTTGTTTATAAGATATATTTGACTAGGAATTACCTCAGGCATACGATCCTGAAGTTAACATATTAAGTCGTCTCTCCCTCTGCGTTTGATTCATCTGAACTCCCAAACACTTCAACAATGTTTCCTCGCTGAAAGTTGGGCTCAAATCCATGAAACTCGCAACGTACACTGAACCGTTTTTCTCCTTAAGAATTAAGGAAATAACCAAGGGGTTGTCTGTTGAAAATCTCGCCAGTTTCCAGCATAAATGGCTTAAATCCGAGTCTCGACAAAGTTCATCAAAACTTTGATCATTAAAACTTGTCAAAGTTGGGTTACTCGAGACAACATAAAACGAAAACTACTTGTTAGGTTAAACAGTCTCTTAGCTCTCAGTAATTGTTGGAAGTGTGCTATTAGACAATACCTCAGTCTTTGCTTTCAGAAGAAACTGTATCATAACGCTTAAATAATTTCGACAAGAAGTACTTTCATATAGCAAAATAGAAGAGGTGGTTGCTACTTCGGATTCCAGTTAACGAAGCACGGCAATTCATTGGATTAAAAACGATAGACTTGCGAGCACTATCAGCACCCTAAATTTCCTAGGGTCTTGCGCCATAACGAGAGGGGAGACGCTTTGACTTTTCTTGAAAAACAGCGGGTGTTTTTACATGATTATAAGGTCAGAAATGTCATAGTAACAATGTTTCTATTATTTATTTGCTGCCTTGGACATCGTGCACATTAAAATAAATTTACTTTCGTGCTTGTGGCATTTAGAGTTGAACTTTTAAGACATAAAACACAACTCTATACACCGCCACTCTTATCGAAAGGAAGAATCAGGTTAAGCATCTGCTGTAAAATTTCTCTTTCATAACATGCTTAAGGAAAAGGCAAAATTTTTATTCTCTTTTAGACCCTAATTGACTGCTAATGTTATGTTCCAGAGAGGACTGCATTTAGAAGTGAAACTGTTTACCTAAAGAGTTGAAGCTTACAATAGAGTGTTTACTTCCTACTGCAAAGATTTAAGAATTTATTTCGTTACTGTGAATTACACGACGAAATACTGAAAAAAAAGATAGCAAAAATAATTTCACTTCTTTTATCCTAAAATACTGCCGAAAATTTACGTATTCCTAAGGCGCGAGAGGATAGCTTCATTTTTGTTTATAAGTATGACAGAATTTTATGTTGTATTGAGGCTCACTATTTTATCGACAGCAACGTATTCCTTGAGCCAAATAGCGTGGTTAACTAATATTTATTTTAGGGTAGAGTTCTATCTAAAACGAATTCTTACCTCTACATTTAACTCTATTGAATAGACTCTTTCAGAAGTTTATAATCGCGAAAGAAATCTAGTAATCTTCTGCCTTTTAAGGAGGTAAACTTTTCAATCCTGTCAGCAACCCGCCCGACCACGCACTTTGTGAATTCTGTCCAGTCGCTCATGATTTGTTACTGTAAGACACAGTCAAATGGACACACCATATTCAGCTGGCTGTTTTACGGGCCGCACCTGGACAAATACTAATAAGTGTTATACCTAACAGCTTAAATCATAGTGTAATTTTTAAAGTACTAACGTACGCGTAATTTACAAATGTGACCGCGGGCCACGTAATACATGCTGGCGGGCCGCGGGTTGGATACCTATGCTTTAAGGTCTACTATTGCACTGACCTTCCATCTACCCACACATATAGTAAGTACAAGCTTTCAATCAGGTCTCCCCTTAAATCTCACGTACTTCCATTCTACACCATGCGTGTTACACACCATGCCCATCCATATCATCCACATACCCGATTAAGCTTCAGGTCTATGAAGATTCAAACCCCAGTTTTAAGTAACTGACAAGCACACCGCTGTGTTAGACTGCTCTAAAGACATTCGCTGGGAAGGACTGAGGATGACGAAAAAGATTTCGTGTGTGATATCCAAACTTGGTACTATCAAACGTTAAAATCAGCAAGAAGCCCGCACTGACTGGCCTGCTACTGAGCTAGTCCTGCCATCTATATAAAGTTGCTAACTACATTCCCTTCTTCACTTTTTCGGAGGATAAGAAGGAGGTTATTCACGTACTCACTTAACATTGTGTGACGTCACATCGGCCTCATAATTTTCTGTGAGCGATCCCACATACAAACATATTTCATGCATGTACACTGGTTTTCGGAAAGGAGGTTAAAATGCAACCTTTGACATAACACGAAAGTCCGAGCAGAGACTAAAAGCAATACCTAAATCCAATTTACAACGTACGAAATTAGCAAGACAATTTATTTCATATTAATCTCGGTTGAAACTCGATTACATTTCAATGCCTCTCACCTGGAAAACAGGAATAATCTTGAAACAGTAACACTAATCATATTTGCCGTCTAGGACCAGAAGTGAAACCTCCAAAAATAATCCAATAATAACATGTAAGGCCTGAGGCTCGAACAGGAAAGTTTCACAGGAATCTCTAGCCTCAGTCCTCTACCCTCAAGACTTCGAGGGCAACTTTCACTGAAGCGGTGGTAAATTTATAGCAAACCACGCTGGGTCACACACCAGGAGATCGTACTTTCCTCTTCCAGTAACACACTACATAAAATTAACCGCATCGAGCAGCGCTTGAAAAGACAAGATTTCCTTGGCCATTTAATAAATTGCCCCACCTGACGGAAACCGAAAGTCATTACCGCGTTCACAAGAACAGTGGTCCCCAAACTTCCTTGCTCATGGTCCCCCTTTGAGTTTGATTTATTTATGTGGCATTCCACCGTTCGTAGTATCTGTTATTTATGAAATGAATTTACTCTATTTCCACCTTCTTTCTTTATATATATTGCAATACTTTTATATTATCTTTACTTACAATATATATTGGGCCGGGATAGCGTAGTCTGTATAGCGACTCGCTACGGGCTCGACGGTCCGGGGATCGAATCCCGGTAGAGGTGAGATTTTCCGCACCTGTCCAGACCGGCCCTGGGGTCCACTCAACCTTCTATACAATGGGTATCGGATCTTTCCCGGGAGTAAACCGGCCGGAGGCGTGGCGTTAATCACCCACCCCATCTAGCGCAGAGGTTAAAGAAAGAGTACAGCTACAACCTGTTCTCCCCCTCTGGGCCTTCGTGACCTGTTCTTTGGTTAAATTTAACTTTACCGTTATTGTATTTTTAAATGTTCTGTTGAGGTACAATATATGGTTTGTATTTTTTCCCATGGCTCAACAGCCTCTAGTAGGCCAGGACCTCCTCCTTGTCGAAGCTTCACGATCACACTCAGACACATCAAACTCAATAGGACTCATCTGGACGAGTGATCTGCCCGTTGCAGAGACCTCTACCTGAGAACACACAACACTCACAACAGACATATATCCATGCCCCCGCTGGGATTCGAAACCGCAATCCCAGCAAGCGAGCGGCCGCAGAACCACGCCTTAGACCTCGCGGTCACTGGGATTTCATTGCTTATACAAAGTAATAATATCCTTTTAATAGCTGGCATGATACTCAGTGCGTTCCTTGGGCCTTAAAACCACTTGCAAATTTTTGAATTTCCTGTTGCTCTGTCGTCAGTGATAGGCGAAAATCACATCCTTCGCAACGTCAAGGCTGTTATGTACTTTTGACAGCAAATAAGTCACACAACTGAAACCAAATTCAACCACATAAGATGTGGAAAAAGAAATGAATTACAATTTTACCTACTGTGCTGCGGGAGTTGCAGAAAAAAGGGAACTTGCGATACAATTTTAAATTTCAAATATTTTATTCAGACCGTAATGTTTTGGTGGCCCACTTAAAATACACCGTTGCCACGTAATCTTCCGTCATTCTGCTGTGACCCCCTAGAAACTTGTTGTCGTCCCCTGGGGGTCCATAAGGCCCACTTTGAGACCCACAACACTATAGACCGCCAATTCTTCCTTTCCTAAGCCAGACCAATTCAGTCCACACCCCCATTATATTTCTTGAAAATCAGTTTCAATATTATCCTCTCATCTATGCCTAGGTCGTCCAAATGCCCCTTTCCCCTCAGGTGTTTCCACTTTGTATAACTAAAAGCCAAGAATACAGCTGGAGCACGCCTGTTCGTTCCATCGCCGATCATATGCCTGAAAAATTCAACAGACACAACTGAACTGTTTGCACTGCAGAAGGTAACTTGAGACGGAAAAGGCTAAATAATATTGTAAGAAACACTTTTGGGCTCAACGTTACTTTTGACGTCTTCAACTAATACGTAACATTCTCATAACCATCTCTTCCTTGTCTGCCGTCCTTCATAACTCCTCAACAAAAGAGGACAACAGCAGCCTTTACAAACAGGGAGGGTTATACCTGACTCTTCTATCATTACGTACGTAAAAGATCATTCTCCCGCCTACATTTCATGTTACGATAACCATTTATAACATCAAAATATATCAGTCCCTTCCATTATATTCCACTTTCAGGCATTGGATTTCACCACCCAGAAGAGACGAGATTTTTTGTAACCATTTGAGGGACGGGGAAACAGGGGAGTGGAGAAAACTATATAATGAGGAGCTTAATGATTTGTGCCCCTCACTCAATACTGTTCGGTTGATTAAATCGAGAAGAATGAGATGGGCGGGGCCTGTAACACGTATGGGAGAGATGAGAGTTTTAAACAGGGTTTCGGTGGGGAAACCTGAGGGAACGATACCACTTGGAAGACTCAGGCTTAGATGGGAGGATAATATTAAGATGGATCTTCAGGAAGTGGGATGTAGTGGTATGGACTGGATCGAGCTGGCTCAGGATAGGGAAAGGTGGCGACCACTTGTGAACGCGGTAATGAACTTTCGGGTTCCATAAATTGTGGGGAATTTCTTGACTATCTGAAAACCGGGTAGCTTCTGAAGAAGGACTGTTCCATGGAGTAAGTAAGTAAGTAAATAAGTAATATCCACAGATTTAAATCAAGTTCCGTGCATCTCTTGCCTGCACGCATATCCGAAGAACTGTTATCCTCGAGGATCGCCAAAATTAACGTGGTTCTCCTTTTTTTATCATGGAAGAACATGACATTGTCTTTTTATATCCTACTTGTAAGATGCATGAATTACACAGTATAAATTTGTAATTCACTTCTATATTTTACCTACTTCGACTTTCATTTTATACACTTCTTTGTAAGTCGGCCGGGATAGCGCAGTCGGTATAACGGCTCACTACGGGCTGGACGGTACGGGGATCGAATCCCAGTAGATGCGAGAAGTCCCACACCCATCCAGACCGGCCCTGGTTACAGGGTCTCTTTCCCTGGGGTAAAGCGATCGCGGTGTGGCGTTAATCACCCACCCCCAACTAGCGCCGAGGTTAAAGAACGAGTGGAACTATAGCTCTACTACCCCTATGGGCCTTCGTAGAATGAACTTCACATTTTTCTAACTTCTTGCACTTTTTTTGTAAAGCTGAGTTCTCAAATGGATATGACGATATAATATTTGCTTGGTACAAGACCTACTTGCTTTGAGTGTTGCGTACTGCCCGATGACAGCTTTGTAGAAGAAGCCGAAGCATGTAGCTCCAAATAACGCGAAAATAACAACATAACACAGTCTCGATTAATGGTGTTTTATCTTCCTAGTCTTGTGATTACATCACAGCGGGATGTCCCATATCAAGACACAACGAATAGCATAGGTGGTAAAGGTAAAGATAAATTTCATCCTATAACCAGCCATAAAGTCACAGATGGGAACGAGAGGCACAGCCATACTCTTTCTTTAAACTCAGCGCTAAATGGGGTGGGTAGTTAACGCCAAGCCCCGGCCGCTTTTGCCCCAGAAATGACACTGAACCCACTGTAAAGGAGGCTGGGTGGTAACAGGAACAGCGTGAGGAAAATTTCTCCCAAGCAGGATTCGATCCCGGTAACGTCAAGCCTCTAGCGAGTCGCTAACCCGGTGGTCGGACTAATAATAAGAAAGAGCATAGCCTACAGAAAGCTATAATTAGGGTAAGCCAGGGTGAACCAGGTCACGCCCTGAATCGGCTCCCTTTCAGGTCCAGCCTTCTGTGAACAAATCTAGGCAGCCTCTGAGTAGGTGCTACTGTTCGGTGGCAAAAACTGCAAATTGGGCCTTCAGTTTGTGTTGGGAGAAAGTTGTTGCATTACATTTTGCAGCCGCAAATAACGAACAAAAATGGCTATGCACAAGAAAATACGTAAAAATACTGTGTTATCAGTTCACACGACGTCCCAAATCCAACACAGCGATTTCATGCAATTTTTGTGCTAATTCCGAAAGACTTTTTCTTTATAAATAACAACACATGGTGCCCTGAATTATCACAAACTCTCACCATTTGTGTTGCCATTATATTACAGCCGACTGTTTAATAATCACATGTACTTTGGCCACATACGGTCACTAATTCGGGTGAATAAGGTCAGCGTGGTCCACACACACACACACACACACAACCTACTTAAAGTTAAAGGTAAAGCAGTCCCGTTACAGGCCCGGAGTGGCCCAGAGGGTTCCAAGAAGTTAAGGTTCCCAGATTTCATGACAACGGCACAGGATGGTGGTAGGGTTGTCAGCCTTACATACCGACCGCCTTTACCTCCAGGAAATGCTACTGGTACTCATTTCAGTTAGAGGCTGAGTCGACACCAGGACCATAGTGCGATCGAAAGGATTATGTCAAAGAAAAATTCCAATGACCAACTGGAATCTAACCAGCGACCTTCCGATTTGTAGCACAGCACCTTAACCACAGTGACACCGCGGTCCCCCAAACTACCTACTTAGGTTAGCAAATCTTTACATAGATTTATCTTAAAGTAGGGAGTCTTCAAGTATCAAAGATGATAAGCGGACGGTTAACAATGTTCTTTGAGAGTGGTGAAGCCAGCGACATGCTGCGGAACTGTCCCACGTGCCTCACTATTTTTGCCTTCAAACACGTTTACATTTTGGTTTCTACACGAAGTTAAGTAAAAAAGGAGGACAGCCCAGATTTTAAAACGACCAAGAGAGATATCTTAGTGTAGAGAATTCTTAAGCTGCCTCTGTGTGAAGTAAGAATGAATTCAGATGATATCAGGAAACTACACTTCTTGAAATCGAGTGTAATAAAACAGTACTTCTCAGTAAACAAAACAAGATAAGCAATGTACGTACAGTGTGTGCCACTCGCTACCGAACCCGGCATTTCTTTAATATTCTAACACCAAAGACATTTGAACAGGATTACGTTCGTTGTGTGAGAAATGAAGAGGAATGTGTCTGTAGTCCGCTTCAAGTTTCGTTGCATTATCCTCATTAGTGGTAAAATTATTAAAGAAATGCCGGGTTCGGTAGCGAGAGGGACACACTGTATAACGTAAGACTGAGACGCTTTCGCTTAACCATTGTTGCCGTAGAAAAGCAATACGTGTTACATACTCGGAGTGTGTGTTCGTAGCCTTAAGTACCCAGGAAGGAAATCGCGTACTATTTGTGATTTATAATACTGCCAACCATGACCTGTCCAACTCTACAATATTTTTTGACAATATCTAAAAAAAGGCACGATTTAAAAAAAAAAGGAAAAAAGTTATTGAACATAAAATGTTCGTTTTGATTCTCTCTGCTACTTTAGTCCGAAACATTTCTCATACGAAGAAGAATTCAGCGAGATATTATCACAAATGTACATACTTCTTCAAGTAAAGGACTGGTTACTCTTTTCGTATGTCAATGAAGCTTGGAGTTTCTCAATACACCTTCAAAAAATCCTCAAATACCGACTTTTATGACAATCGATCCACAAGGAGCCGGGTTGTTCCATGTGGACACAGAGACAGACAGACGAACAGACATACATGACGAAGCTAACAGTCGCTTTTCGCAATTTTGCGGACGCGCCTAAAAATTGGCAGGACACGACTGGATCAGCGGATTCTGAAGGGACAGTCCATCATATACTGAGAAAACACGGCCATTTGTTAGCTCTTTGGCTGGTTGAAATATATAAAACGTTTGTGAATGCCGTTCTTTACTGCGAAAAACTGTGGAAAAACTTAGTGTAGTCCAGTAAACAAACCAGGAACCACATACCGTGCTAATGAGTTGGACCGTTTGGAAACTTCTTCCCGTCGATGGCTAGCTGCAAAAGGAAGAAAAGTCATTTAGGTTTTGCAGAGTGTTTTCTGAAAAGTCCGCTGGTCACTAGGACTGCTTTTAGGTGCACGAACTTCTAGCACAGTCACATTGCCTTCACCTTCAAAGTCGAAATGAACCGTAGAGGTGGACATAACATCGTCCTCCGAGACACTGGTAAACACCTACCAGACTATACGGTGTCATGACCCAGATGACCACAATGCTGGTATCTGAATCTCCAATAAACATAAAGCTGTCATTTTGCTTGCAGGAACATCTTCATCTCACTTTACTTTCGCTAACCCGACAGAAAGGAATAGTTAGTGACTGATCTAGATCTCGCAGTGGCGGCGCGAAATCGCAATGAAGATAATAAGAACACCAAGCCAAGCCAAAGTGTTAACTGGGAGGCGGAGATTTGCGCGAAGCGCAAGTCGACGTCCCCCTCTCTGTTAGCCATTCCTGCGTTTGACCCCATTGCTGGGCTCAGTAACAGATTCCTAAACTCTAACAGGGTAATATGCTAACGCTAACGATTTTGAAGTCAGGCTGAGGGCCTTGACTGATCATGAAAAAGACTAGGGCCTAGGTTGCCCTGGAGTAAGTATGGGAGGGATAAACTTTGGTTGGTTGGCTGTTTGGGTTCCGAGCCTAGACTTGCTGTATCGCACACTGGAGGAATGCGACGTTTGTCAGGCGCTTAGGTGAAGCCGCCGCGCCTGGGGGAGGGAGTGCGGGCCGTGCCCTTACTTTGCATCTAATACCTTACAACTGAGGAATATCACTAATAAGAACAAGACAAGCAGTGTACGTATAACGTAACATTAAAACGCGTTCGCTTAATACGTTTGCTCAGGAAAAGCCGTAAGTATTACGTATTACGAGGGTGTGTCTGCAGCCTTAATTTATCCAGCATGCAACGCGCATATTTTCTAAGCCATATTACATTTTGATTGTGGCCTGTCCGGCTGTACCCTATTTTTCCACATCATCTCATAATAATCTCCATATTCGAATAAACGTTATTAATATAAAATATGTTTTGATTTTCCCTACAACTATTGTCTGAAACATTTCTTATTCTGAGAAGAACTGAGGAACCCACTATCATAACTGTACATACGTCTTCGTGTAAAGAACGCGTTATTCTTGTCATATATCAATGAAGCTTGAAATTTCTCGACAGATTCTCCAAGAATATTCAAATATCATATTGCACGAAAATCCGGCAAGTGATAGCCCAATTCTTCCATGCGGACGGACACACAGACAGGCAGAAATGACGCAGCAAATAGTCGCTTTTCGCAATTTGGCTAACGCGTCACGCGCTGGCAATTTGTATTGAAAGCAATCTGTCATTTGAGAACATTCTTCATAATTTAGCTGCAGCAATGTATACTTCATTAATTCATTACAACGGAACATGCTAGTACAACTCGGGCCCATTCTAATTCCATCCTCCCTTTCATCAGAATTACATTTTTATTATTTCCCATGGGATACCACAAATTAGTTAGGAATATTTCGCCTATCCACAAAATGACTGACATCTCTGGCAGCACACGTTCGGTTACTGCATGAACTAGCCTCTTTCGTGATTTCAATATCACAAATCGACTCCTCACCATAACAAAATATCTGCAGGCGATAAAACGAACTAACTTTACAAAATCTCCAAAGAACATACGCCTATCTACGCATTCCAGTCCACTGTGTAGTGTCCTGCGGAACAGCAGACACAAATTTATAGACTTATTTCGCAAGCACACGTTTGTGAAGTAACCATAACTGTTTAATTCATGGCTAGCCACAGAAATTCGTGTGATCGTAGAGGCTAAATACAGACTCCAAACAACTGTAAAATATTGTAACATCAATATTTATATTATAACATCAACTTTAATATTTATATTTTATGTGTTTTAATGGCCTGAAAGGATACCGGTATTGAGGTTACGGTTGTATACTTCATTCCTCACAAGGAGAAAAGTGTTATATCGTTACTCTGACGTATCAATGGTTGTAAAAACCTTAAGCAGTTAACACCTCTTTACATATGGTCAACCTGATGATGGTCGTGTGTGAAAAGTGTAAGAGAAATTTATAAGCAACATAAATGACATGCGTAAATGCTGTTTACTATTATGGCTTTGTGCGGTAGGTCAGTGTATTTTAGTGTCGTCGTTAATCCCTAACTAATTCCGAGTAAACGATCTCGTTTGAGAAGCTGACAGTTGCTCAGCTCTGAAGCCGTCAATTATCGTGTACTCAAGTACGTGGCACTGTACCCTACTCTGAGCCTGCTTAACCCAATCCACAAGTTCACGCCCATTTCCTTAGGGCTCACGTTCATATACTCCCAACCACAAGTGTGTATAAAAAGTTTACACAGTTTTCTTGCAGAAAACTCCCTGTAATGCAGATAGTCGCAATGTCGGAAAAGTGAGGTGACAGCATAACGATGGATGTAAGTGCTGTTAAACAACGGAGATTGACTGAAATGTCTCAGGCCTTGTTGAAATGTGGCTTTTGATTTCAGCTGTGTCGAGTTTCCTGATTCTGCTGTCAGAAAGTCACATCTGAATGTAAAGCTTCATCCTGGTAGCTAAGATATTTCTACACATTTCACGAATGTTACTGCATGCTGGTAACGCAAGTTTGTGGCCGCAAAATCTGTTAGTTACCCCTCTACTGTATTATTTTATAAAATCAAACACGTATTTGGAAACATATATATTCATACACCTGAAACAGTGATTGAAATACTTGTGCTACCATCTAGCTGTCCAGGTACCTACTTACATAATAATCCTGTTCCCACATGGGAAAAACACATGTGTATGAAATACAAACGTCCCTCCGACTAGGAACGGAATGCAGTAGATAGTTAAAATGAAAGAGTGACTGAAGGCAATGGCGACACCACGGCGTTAATGGTAATATGAGCTGAAAGGGATCAGGAAGGTGTCGTAACATATGATTAATGTTTCTGTCTCACACTCAGAACCTGGACGAGAGAACAATGCAAAAACAGTGTTGATATATTTGACGACGTCGGATCAACTGCCAAGTTTGTTTAGTCACTTCTGGTATGACAAAATAGCTCTTCACTTTGAACTGGAAGGAAATGAGGATCTTGACTTGCAATTACAGTAGCGAACTGACGAAATGAAACATCAAACTACGCAAGCGCTATACAAACGGAAACTTGAATAACTGACTGTTTGCTTTATTGGTTGATTGACTGAGTGAACTGCAGGGTTTTCAGGCGACCAAGTGGCACCCAACAAACAATTGGAATTCAATCACGATGCAATTCATGACTAACTGTACAGTTGTAACGACTCTAACTTGCCGAGTCCGTTATCGTAAATTTGTTTTAAATTACCCGTAATCACTTGGTAGTGAGATTCGCATTACTGCAGCAGAGGTTGAACGCTTTCGCTGGCGACTCTTTTTCTCTTATTTTACAGTTAGGAACTTCAATGCACATTGTGTGCGTATTCTAGTAACCCAACTCAGATTAGCCTAAACTAAATTAACCTAAGCTAACTTACCCTAAAGCCACATATCAAAAGTCTGTGTGTGTGTGTGTGTGTGTGTGTGCGTATGTAAATGAATATGTGTTCATGTGTACCCATGGATGTATGTATGTAAGTTATGTTGGCAACGCTGTGAAGCAGCTGTTTGAGGCATACAAGCCGGGAGGTCGAGGGTTCGATTTTTTATTCGCTTAATCCCTCCGGCCCTGCGGTCCGCTCGAACAGAAATTAGTTCAAAGGGTATCTCCTCTGGGGTAAAGGCTGCCGTACGCAGGGCTCACAACATGGTCACGTTCATGTGCCCATTGTCTAGAATTTCTGGGAGCCTCAACTCCCTGGGACCCTAAGAGCATCTCCAAGTCTGTATAGGGATCGATTTTCCTTGTATGTATGTATTCATATATGTGTGCGTGTGTATGTGCGTGTATGTATGTATTTTTATGTGTGTGTGTGTGTGTGTATGAATGCATGCTTTACATACGTATGTTTGTATGTATGTGCGTATGTACAGCTTGTGTATACGCATATATAATGGAAAGGAGGGGATTGTCAGATACCCCTCTCTAGACGATGCTCTTGCTGCAATTTTACAAGGAACAGATAAACTATATCTGCTAGCACAGGAAGCCTGTTGTGATCAGTCGCCATACTGGTGTGCAGTGGATTGCGTCCAGTGTACAGCCACTTGTGTTTGTTTTCAAGAAATCAAAGTTTTATAGGCAATCAGATCTTCTTCAACCATGCAGTTATTATTAAATTTAAAGCAGTTCAGTATACTACTTTCGAATGGGCATTATTTTAAATGTTCGATGCACTGTAGATGATGTTGGTAGCGCCAGTAGGATTTGTGTAAGCACGATTCAGATTGTAGACGTGAGGTGGCCGTAAATGTCGGATAGCAGACTGAGGTGCTGTTGGACATTATCCGACAGTACCTGCTATATGTCAGTTGGTCTTCCTTTTGGCAAGTCAAAGGTGACGTTTGAAATTCAGCACTTAAGAAGGCCTACATAATTTCATTTTTCTTTATTTTTAGATTTGTAACTCTTAGAGGCAGACTTGCATCCTCACTTCGCTGAATAAATACCAGTTCCTTGAGGGTCAACTGAGAAATATCACCATACACTTCCCTTCCCTATTTATTGTTTTAAGAACCACAATACTTTTCATTCTACGTTTGTAGTGTCGGACAGTACCAGATACTAACTTCTGATAGTGTTCGACATTACCAGTCACTTTTCTTTTTCAAATCGCAATATCTTTGAATATATTTGTTTTAATATTTGAGCCTCTTCAGGCTACCATACAAAGAACATAAGACGATATTTTGGTGGAAAAAAAAATTTAGAAAAATTTTTCAGAAATATCAAAAACTTTGTACAACAACATGGTATCCGACAATCCCCTCGTTTACTCAACATATATATATATATATATATATGTGTGTGTGTGTGTGTGTGTGTGTGTGTACGGAGATAATGGCCAGAGAAAAGTGGGGGGTTCTTGCGGTTCCAAATACTGCAACCTGCACATCTGATGTGTCACGCGAGAGCGTTGATGACCTTGAGAGTGGAATGCAGTGTTAATCGTGCCTGCGTGAAGTTTAGTTGCTTGCACGGGAGTTGGAAGCGCCATGTAAAGTGCTTGGAGCCCTAAGGACGACTACGGCGTTAATGCGGGTGTTTATGTAGTTCAATTTAATGGCTTTATGTCACTCATACGTT
>Ga0131853_10007842_pt1 | contig 19375 bp, 8 predicted proteins | sample TergutLab28metaG_FD_92764 | JGI IMG/M metagenome (GOLD analysis project Ga0131853, IMG submission 92764) | Labiotermes labralis P1 segment gut microbial communities from Petit-Saut dam, French Guiana - Lab288 P1 (version 2) (version 2) | ecosystem: Host-associated > Arthropoda: Insects >... | reverse complement strand
GGCCCAGGATAGAGACAGGTGGCGGACGCTTGTGAGTGCGGTAATGAACCTTCGGGTTCCGTAAAATGCGGGGAATTTCTTGACTAGCTGCAAACCAGTTAGCTTCTCAAGAAGGTCTCTGCACCATGGAGTAAGAAAGTATGACATGTTTTGGCCAATATGGGCCATCATCAGGAAATACATATATGAAAGTATACTAACTAGAATTTCTGCACTGCAGGTTGCTTGAATTTAAGTTATATCATTGTCGGTTACATTGCAGATTTTGTAGAAAGTAGATAAGAGGATTTTTTCTGGGCTATCTGTTGGTGTTGAACCATTGCAGTTGAAATAATTTTGATAGGTGAAGAGTGTATAGGATGAGGATTAGTTTTTATATATTCTTGAACAGAGCTAAGTTATAGACCCTTTAGTGTGAGCAATTTTTTTGATATGAGGTGTGGAATTCAGATGAAATGCTGATTGGATGATGATGATTATATGTTGCGGGAAGTTGGGGTTATATGGTTGGTGCCCACATGCTAGACCCAGGCATAGATGAGAGGAAAATATTAAAATGGATCTTCAAGAAGTGGTGGGGGGGAATATGGGCTGGATTGATCTGGCTCAGAATAGGGATAGGTGGTGGGCTCTTGAGAATGCGGTAACGAACCTTTGGATACCATAAAATTCAGGGAATTTCTTGATTAGCTGAGAACTGGTTAGCTTCTTAAGAAGGACTGTACTCCATGGAGTTAGTTAATTAGTTTGTTGGTTTTATATATTACAGTTTTTTAAGTGAATTAACCTGAATTATTGAGAAATTTATATGTGGTTTCTTGATGAACCATATAAGTTTGGAGCTGAAGAAATGCTGTGTGCCTTTTACCTAAAGAATATAACTATATGCTGCAGCATTTAAATTTGTTGCCTTATGATACAGTTAGGTCGGTCATCCTTTTAAAGACTTATATTCATGTATGGAAACAAACGTGGAAAAACACCCCTAGAAATTAATGTTATCTATTTAAGTAACAAGGAAATTTACTGCATTTTTAAGACATGCTGCATAATCTGTGGTTTATTTTCCACACAATGTCATTTAGTTCATATTTGTATATTTTTCTGTTCAAATAATACTTTTTCAGAGACCCTGCACTGAAATTAGTTACACACACCAGTAGGGTAAAGGGATAATATAACAGGCAGTAAACTTGTAGGCTGCTGGAATATGACACTGTGCTGTTTGGCAGATGGGTACCAGTGAAACATTTATTTATGTGCCAAAGTGTGTGATGTCGCATCACAGAATACTGTAAGTTTAATACACTGCCATGAGAAATTAAAATCTCTAAAGCACCAAGAATGTTTGTGTTCTCCATTAGAGTATACCTTTGGTTGTTAGGCATGGCAGAGGATATTTAATGTTACATTATGTGGCAGTAGTTCAGATCCATTGGCTCTTGCACAGACTGGGAGCTGCTAGATGGCGATGTTGTGCCAGACACAGATATGGATCAAGATGTCCCCACAGAGAACACAGCACAGCAGCAGCTGGACTTCTACAAGCTGAGCAGTGTCGACTGTGACTTCACTAATGGTGAGTGCATCTAAGAATATTTATAACCACATTTAAGGTATATTGTGGGCTGGGTAACTCAGTCGGTATAGTGACTGACTATGGGCTGGACGGTCCGGGATCGAATCCTGGTGGGGACGAGATTTTCCGCCCATCCAGACCGGCCCTGGGGCCCACCCAGCCTCCTGTAAAATGGGTACCGGGTCTTTCGCGGGGGTAAAGTGTGGCCGGGGCGTGCTGCTGACCACTTACCCACTACTAGTACCATGGTCATGGAAGAGTAGAGTTATACATCTTCCCACCCTCTGGGCCACACCAGGCCTGTAACAGGATCACTTTACCTTTTACATTTAAGGTACTTTGGTATCCCTGTGGAGGTCCTCCTAAAATCACTGTCCATCCATCCACATGTAGGAACTTGAAAACCATTAAACATTATCTTAATGAGATTTAACATTGGGCCATTTTATGAGAAAGTGTTGAGTCTCCTTCATTTTGTTTAAAACTGGACAAACATTACAGACACTTTACATAAAGATGTACAGTGCACTTCCGGTCATCTGACTGTCAATCTGCTGACCCACACATTAACCAATCTGCCTTTCTGCACCACCAGAGTGATTGTTGGATCATGAATCCAAATTATTTGTGTGCACAAATGTGAATTTAACGTGTAACATGTAGGTAAAAGGTAAAGTTAAAGTGCACCCTTGTACAGGCACAGAGGCTCTGTACAGACCATATGGCCCATAGGGAGAGTAGAGGAATAGCTGTACTCTTCCTTGACCATGGCTCTAGAAGGGGGTGAGGGGTCAGCGTCACGCTCCAGCCACTCTTTACCCCTGGGAAAGACCCAGCACCCATTGTACAGGAGGCTGGGTGGGCCCCAGGGCCAGTCTGGACAGGTGCGGAAAATCTCGCCCCCACCGGGATTCGATCCCCGGACTGACCAGCATGTAACCAGTCGCTATACCAACTATGCTACCCAGCCCACGTGACATTTAGGTAACCCTGTACATTTACTTGGAGCCAGTAATGCATCCTGGCAGAACTGCATTTAAAAAGAGACAACAATTAGGCTGCTCTAGACCTAGTTAGGCCTACATGACACAGGTAAAATTTTTTTAAAGTGCCAGAAGCTTCCAACACACACGTAGCCTTAAAATATGTTTTAGGACTTACTGTCTTTTTCTGTATCAAAATTACACTATATGTATGTTATTTTATGCTGAAATATGCTTAGGTCTGCTTATTTGACTTTCTGACTGCACATCTGTAGAAAGTGGACACCAAACAAGTGACTGACTGACTTTTCTGACTCACCCTTCCCCCTCATTAGATCAGATAACTGGGGGGTTTCAATATATGTGCATTTCTTTGAAGATCTCAGTTGTATGTAGGCCTACCCATTATGTTGCATGAAAAGCAAAGTGATGTGTTAAATTTAGACTCAACTGGAAGTGTTTATTTCAATCTTGTGATGTATTGCTCTTATAAAGGGCAACATTAGAGCTTCTGTTGTCACTGTTATTAACTCTCTCTCTCTCTCTCACACACACACACAAAAAGTTTTCTGCATATCCCAGCAACAGTACTACAATCCAAGCATGATTGATTGTAAATTTGCTCTTAAGATACACAGAAAATCTAGAAGCAGTAAGACCACACTCTTGCAGAAGTGTTACGCTATGTGTCATTTCTCAGCTTCTTTATGAAGACAGATTTAGGCATGGTTTGTAACCTTCTCCTCATCTATGCCCCCATTTACTTCGTCATCCTGCACTTGCATGTCTTCATTCTCCTCCTGCAAGCTGCAAGAGGCATCATCATTACCACATAATTTGTGCTTGCTTCTGTTTTGTACACTTCAAGCTTTGCTCTCACCAACAACAGACGGTGACATCACTCACACTCAGCGTCCCTCCACATTTGAACTCACAACCACTTCTTATGTTTATCAATTGTAATAATTGTCTGACACATCAATTCTAAATTAATATTTGTTAAAATTATGTGTGAAGTTCAGTCAGAATGTTATGGATTTGCTTGTGGTGGTGTGGCAATTGATGCACTGTGAAAAGTAGCAGGTGTGTTAGAAACCACGTACTAGATATTGTTGCAATAAGTAAGTGTCAGGTTTAGTTAGTATTGTGTTTGTTTACAGTTCTTCTTTAAAGATGCCAACACCACTTCAAAATTTCTTTCAAAAACAAGGGGGGATTGTGTTGGGAAATGATACACTTTGCATTTGTCACAGATTGGTGTACTTGAAGTAATTAGTAAATTTGCTTTACTATTTGACTGTGCTTCATACTTCAGCTAAGGGCTGTCTTTAAACACAAGGTGTAATTTGTTTGGCAGGTCATGCAGTATGCATTACTGTAGCACTTCAAGTACACCAACCACTCTACTATCTGAACACCACTGTCCCAGTTGATTGGGTAGCACTGCTGCATCATATCAAAGTTTATTGTTCACCAACGAATGCGCCAGTGATTGTTGAAAAAAAAATATATTAAAGTTTACATTAAAATAGTTCTGACATGTTTTGGTGCAGTCACACCGTCTTCAGGGAGGTACCTGAAGGCTCCCTGAAGATGGTGTGACTGCACTGAAACATGTTTGGGCTATTTTAGTGCAAATTTTAATATTTTTTTTAAGACAATGACTTGTGCATTCATTGATGAATAATAAACTTTGATAGTATCAAGATACACGGTAAAAATGTAAAAACTGCTGCATCATATTTGGGCAGTGCCAAGTGTGAATCTGGGCTGGATCACCGACTCTGTGGACGTTAGGTTTTTGTGGTTTTCCTCAGTTCCCCCAACCAGTTGTTGAGTTAGTTCATTGGATTAGGCCACAAGCACTTACTTTTGTAGGCCTTCACAATTTGTCATTTACTGTTATACAGCCATTCGTCACTCTTACTGACAGCATTGGCAAATGAAGTTCCAGTAAGTATCAGTGATATGGAACTATGCAGTTGAGGAAGAAGCATGGGATTGTACAGCCAGGGAACGTAGCAGATATTTGAACCTGCCATTTTGCAGTATAAACACCAAGTGTATGCATTTTAACTAGATGCTGACAACTGTTATGTGTCCTTGCACTTATTTGGTACTGTACATAATGAGGGGGGACTGGGGAAGTCATAACAGAATTTTGATACTAAACCAAATACAGTAAATGCGATGGTATCCACCGAGGGATTACCTGGAAATCTCTGTTAACTGATTGTTGACTCAGAGGTCCATTACATTTCACTGTTCCATCAACTGGCCCCACATAGCACCGACTGTGTTGTCTTATTTGCTTGTCGTTTGGATTATGTATATGTATCATGTTGTGTGAGTGGTGATGAAAAGGGAATAGAGAGGGTGGAGAGAGGGGATAGCTGGACAGGATATCAAGTGGCAAAAAAAATGGTTATATCTGTCCTTGAGATTGTTAGGTACATTAAGCTACACATTGGGTGTAACAACCAATCCCAGTGAGCGTGCTTTCTTAGGCATAGGTCTGCAGCAGCTTGCTTAACTTGCTGACTGGGATTGAGGGTTTGAATCTCGCTGGAGGCACGGATGTCTCTCTCTTGTGAGTGTTGTGTGTTGTCAGGTACAGGTCCCTGCAATGGGCTGATCACCTGACTAGAGGAGATCTATCGAACGTGGTGTGTCTGAGTGTGATCATGAAGCCTTGACAAAGAGAAGGTCCTGGAGGTGCTGTATGTAGAACTGTAACTGTAATTTTATATACTTTTTTGTCTGCTATGAACATTTCAGTTTTTAGCTTGTATGGAGGGCTTACTACTTAATTAATGCTTGAGGAGAGGAACATTCCCCCCTCCCCCATCTTTAAGTTGCACTGCCTATGATATCTATGTATGTATGTATGTATAAGTATATATATATGTTGCATACCTCCACAGGAATGTTGTCAGAAGATGGCGAATTTTACATCAGCAGTTCTGCCCGTCCATTTCAGTTCCCAGGTGGGAATAGCGATGTGCTAACCAGTGGCAGTCAGTTCTTCCCTGGTCAGCTGTATCACACGAGCAGTAAATGCAAACCAGCCGACATCACAGCGGACTTTGTGACGCCAGACAGTGGTATCATTGACGTCACTTTGACAGAGAAGCTCTCGGTTTTGGCAACTGGTCTAGACTCTTATGACGATGAAGTTGATACCAGTCCCTCTAGTATGTCTAGGTTTGTTGTAAGTCCTGATGATTATCAGTTGAGTAACCATAGTTCAGACAGGATCAAAGAAGGTGTGTGGGAAGATGAAGTTGACTGTGGTAAATATGGGGTGAATGAAACATCTGTATCACAAGGGAAAGTTTCCATGGAATCTGTGAAACTACAGGAGTTACCTCTTACAGATATATTGGAATTAGCAAAAACGTCTGATCCCACCAACACAGTGTTGAGTACAGCAATTACAAATGAAATGAGTTTGGGTGCAAGGCCTATATCCACTTTTGTAGGAGCTGATAAAGACAGTGAACCCACACTGCAGTCACCATCCTCACCCCTTTCACCATCAGGATTAGGAGAACTGCGACATACCAGGGATCGTTTGAAACTAGATTTGCCCGTCTCTAGTACAACATTTGTTCTAGAGCCTCCTGCACTTGGGAAGAGGAGGTCTGTGGAAACAGTGAAAGGTGAAGCATCATTGCTGGACAGCGGGGAAGAAACAGAAGATAGCGGCATTGAGTCCAGCAATGGGGTTGTGACATCACTGACCCGGGAAGTGAAATCTCTTACAGAGGATACCAGAAAGACATAAATTTTGGACACTATTACATAACATGAGTTAACAACTGACAGCGAAGTCACTTGTACTGAAAAGCAGATCGCAGAAATGCCAATTGTATTAGTTTATTGTTATACATATGTATTTGTGCGAAAAGGTATGTTACATTTAGTACAAGGTGAGAACTGTTATAGCTGTTTCTTGCCCTAGCATTAATTAGTGCTAGATATTGGAATTGGTTTGATCTCTGACACAGATCCTGTTATACATGATTGGTTGGAGAGCTTTCACTGAGGAAAAAAACTAAGCACTCTGTATTGTAACTTTCTAAGCTACACGTGTCAAAGAGAATCACAGGTTTGGCTTTACTAGGCACTGCACACTCTTACTGTCCTTTTAGCTAAATAAAAGGTAAAGTTGACCCTAAAACAGGCCATGAAGGCATAGAAGGGGAGTAGAGGTGTAGCTCTACTCTTTCTTTAACCTCGGCGCTGGATGGGGTTGGGTGTTCAATGCTACGACTCTGCTGCTTTACACTTTGGGAAGACCTCATACCTGTTTTACAGGGGCTGATTGGTCCCCATGGCTGGTCTGGATGTTTGCAGAAAAATCTGGCCCGCACTGGTGTTCCAACCCTCAGCTATCCAGCCCATAGCAAGTTGCTATACTGACTACACTATCCCCGCCCCCTTTCAGCTACATACAAAAAAATTATTGCGGGAAATCACAAGAATCAAACATCACACAGCGTATGTTCTGCCATCTTACTTGATTACTCACAGATAATAAAGCGTCTCTTATGGTCAGAGATATACTCAGTTCCAGTGATGCTCCACATCTTCCCCACCCTTGTTAACCTCCAGGGGGTGACCAGCTGAATAGAGCAGAACTAAAACACTTCCGTCTGTTGACCGGATGTAGAGTGCAGCCCCATATGCTCTCTCGGAAGCATTGCAAAATACAAGGGTTTGATATTTGCCTTTGCCCCTGGTCCCTGCCCATCTTGGAATGTGGACGTCCCATAGGTGGGGTAAGAGTGTTACCCACTTGCACCAGCATGTCCCCAAGTCGTCTGGCAGGAGCTTGTCCCACTCCACACCCCTACACCATGAGTCCTGGAAAATCAGCTTCCCTTAACTGAATTCTCTAGGAGTGTATATAGGTCTTCGTTTTTGTTCTTGTCTGGATTGAAGTTGAATACTTCTTTGTCACGCGTTTAAAGAAGATATTGACACTCCTCTGTTCTTTTTTGCGCCATGTCAATTCAGGGTCTAGCTTTCTGTTCATGTAAGTAATGACTGTCATATCATTTACCATGTCTTTGAATTTCTTGTCATTTTTTATCTTGATGTAGGTTTTAAACATTTTTCCAGAAGTTCTCCCAGTTCTTTTTTCATTAGGGTTTTATCCGGATTGTAACTGCGTTTCAGCTGTAAAAAGTATCATTGACCACCTCCTTTATATGCGAGGTCATCTAAGTTGCCAGCGTCTTTGATGTTGGAGGAGAGTTTGAAGTTGTGCCCTTGCTTCAAACCATGCAGGCCAATGACGGCTGCCGGTTTGATCTCGAGCTGGAACCCTCCTTCACTCGCAACTGCCCTTGTTGTTGTCGTGGACGTCGGTTGCGTGTTGCTGTTTTGTGGTTGAGGATTCATCATGTTAACTGTCAGTTCCACTTCGCCAGCGATTGTCCTTTGCCTAATGAAATCCAGTCCTCTTGTCTTACACTTGGACCTGACAGCAGCTGCTCCACAAACCTTTACCCTGTTTGTCTTGCTTAGTGCAGTGGAGTTCAGTCTAGCACTCTGTCCTTGGCGCCCAAAATAGCTCCGCGCTACAACAGGCTGTTCGTGATTTTCTCACATACAGAATCACCAGGTCCTTGTGCCGCAATGAGGTGCATTGCAGCCCCATCACCACTGTCCACAGCGTTGACTCCAGACCCACTCTGCAATATATCTTCCACAGTTTAGTTGTCCCAGTCCAACCTCCACCAGTGCTCGGACAACACAGAGCTAGCCTTCATTAACAGCATAGAACAATGATATTAAGTCTTTGCTGTTTAGAACTTTGCAGTCCACACGTTGCTTTGTTAGCAACATGGTCACTGGCAGTTTCCTTCTAAGTATAACAGCATTTAGTGCAGAAGGGAGGAAGCCTGATGAATCTACACCCCAATAGTGCGCAAAAACTCAAGAAGTAACATGTATTTTTCTTCTGCAGAATGTGTGACTATTGAGTTAATGTAATCTGCGTCATGTACTCTCTTCCTAATCATATCCAAGCCAGATCTGTCAACATTTCTTTCAAGTAGCCGTCGGTCACGGATGAGTGAAAGGTAGTTATTGTTTGTAGGTGGTCAGTCGATGTGGAAGGGTCATTGTTACTGACTGAGTGCTTACACGTGTTAGGCGACAAAACAACAGTTATATCTTGCTAGCAACAAATCCTATCAACTGTAATCTGTTTTAACGGGGATTTCGTACACTTCAACAGGTTGACTGGTACGTTTTAAACGCTGAGCACTTGGCTGTCTTGCTGGTTACCCAGAGGGGTGTCGGCACTCCGCTATGGGATCTTGCACTCGCGATCTTTCTCCCCCCTGCTTTTCTGGCGTCCAGGTCCATGGTGAAGCTGTAGTGTTAGTCTTTCAGACAAATGTTGCTCACTAAACCTGTGTGTTCCTCGCTGCTTGCTGGGTTTTGGCACCAACATGTTGTGGGAAATCTCAAGAACCAAACAACACACAGTGTATGCTCCACCATCTTACTTTATTACTCACAGATACAAAAGCGTCTCTTACAGTCAGAGATATACTCAGTTCCAGTGACCCTCCACAATGATGAACTGGGTTTTAACTTCAGTATATCTACAACACTCATTTACCTCCCCAGACTCTAAGCTCAGATTTTGCCTTATTATTTGACAGCTTGTTTTTCCACTCATTTTCATGTTACAGCATGTAGCTGAGGAACTGCAGTTTGCATATGAAATCAGCACTTCCCTCACATAATATAGCCTCTCAAATTATCAGTAATTTAAGGTTAGGATCTGCTTGGTTGTGCCACAGTGTAGGTTTGTGGGCAGATACCATTATTTCAGAGGAACCAGCTGCGTCCATCTCTAGGGTGAAAAAAAACTCTGCTGGTTGAAGTTAGTTGCTAAGTTCAACAAAGCTTGGGGTTTTTGTGGCAGTGAGTATGAAAATTATCCTCTAATCACATGTGATGCTGTATAGCCATGTAGATGTGTGATGCATTTAAGAGGCACCAGCCTGTTTTATCAAGGTAGATGTTAAAGGCAGCTGGTTCTCTGCCAGACTGTGCGCCATCACGTCCATTGACTTCATAACTAGTAAGTTAGAAACAGCACAATCTCAACTGACAGAAGTCAGATTTTCTGCAAAGTATTTGGTGCAAATATTTCCTTCCCCTACTTAAGAACCATTACTCAGCTGCCTGTTAGTAATGCCAAAGGGTTTTATGACCCAAACATTCCATTCCATTTACTCAGTGCAAGACTAAACTAACTCACAATATGTTTTCAAGACTTATGACACTTATGCATTCAGGGCTAATTAGGGTCTCCTAGGTAGCTGACTAAGTATTTACACACAAATATGATACAGGAAGCCTTTCAGGATTAATTTAGTGTTGAGACATTGTGCAGACAGTAAAAAGAGAGGGCTGTCACTGTTGCCAAACCTAGGTCACCAAATAGTACACGTTAGAATTGCTGGCATTACTAGGAGCTCGCCATATTTTCCACATTAGAATGCTAAGGGTTAACCCTCTAAAGATGAAACGTATCTGTTTATTGTAAGGACTTGGTGCGTACCATACAGTAGACACACATCACCTTGGTTATACAAGACACACAACAACAGTGTGAGCACCATGTAGAATTGTTGAATGTTAAACCTGGTGGCACATAAAGTAACTGCTAGGCTGGGAAAGGTTAAGTCTTAGTGGTTAGGAACGTACCACTCACTTGGAGCTGGAATTGTAATAATCTGTTGAACATGAGAAGATTCTGTTTGTGAATACCACACCATGGCCATGAATGTTAAAGAGTTCAGGGCAGTTAATTTAAAAATAACTTTTGGTATGGATGTTGAAGAGTGATTACGCTGATTGGTTTGTGTCTCACCACACGACACGCCTTTGTGTGACATCCTACCAACAGCCATCTCCCTGTCTCGTTTTAGTACTTGATGGTTATTTTCAAAATGCTGTTCTGTGTGCATTCGCATCCCTGTATCATGTGCCCTTTCTAAGGGGATGGAGATCATGAAATCAAAATAACTATGTGTGGAGGCATTGAAGAACATGGAATTTTAGTGGTAATTATTTCAGATACAACTCTGGTGGGGTTCCATTTATATGTTTTACATTTGTAATTCACAGTGTGGTGTTGCCTTACAGCATGTTGAAGTTATGGCTTTATGTTTGTCCTGTAACAGTAAAAGGGAAATAAGCATAATTTTAAACAAACCAGAATGTTGAATTTCGCAGAACCATTGGATGTGATGCTGTGTATTTTGTGTAAGAGGTACCCACATTATAGAGGAATTTACTGCATACATCTCCTAAATCCCCTCTTACACTGATGATGGAGGCATTAGGCATCTTAAAAATGTAGGTAGCTGTCTACCCAACTACATGCTGTCACATCTTGCCTCTTTCAGAACGTCAAACATGTGACAATACAGTATGTGATGTTGGAAACAGTGAAAATATGTAAAATTCCTTGAATCCAAATGTGTTGAAAATTCTGGTTCATGTTTTTTGTATCTGGAAGACTGCCATATTAGTTCCTGTGAGTCATATCCAGACACTAAAAGGGGTATGTATTACAGTATAGTCATGGAATTATGTTCAGCTTGGACACTGGCTACCTTTGCAGTGACTTTTATTGGTTATTCTCAGTCCATCTAGGCACATGCTGAGCTTCTCTTCTTGTAGAATTTATTGTCTCATGCTGTAATAGATTGGAATGGAACCTGGGTTTAGGCAGACTACATTTGCTTCCTTCCACATCCTGTCAAAATCATCATGTGTCATTCCATTTGACATTTATGTTATGAAGTACTGACAGATTCATAAAGACTTTGAATATTTAGAAGTGTAGGCAGTTGTATCAACTGAACAGACAGACAGACTCATTGAATTTATTTGCAGTTTAAGCAGTGATAAGGCCTGGCAGCAACTGTCATACTATACTGACACTAAAACATAAGGGAGTTAAAATTGTATTTGTGTCTGTACAAGCCGACATTCAAGTACTTACACCTTGCATTGTTCCTGCCGACAGTAGCTTATTAATACATAAGGTGAACTCAGGCCTTAGGAATATTCTGATCCCCATGTAACACATATCATAATTTTAGTACTGGCCAAGCTAGGGATCGGTGTAACATTGTCTGTCTTAAACTGATCAGTAGCTTGTCCATGCCAGTGCAGTAATGTTTATATTGTACAGTAAATAGTGTTCCTAAATATGTTCTGTAAATAGTAACCTTTGTGGATTTGTCTTGTCTAGAATTTGTGTTCATTTTAGTGCAAGAGAGAGAATTTTATTTTGTTGCTGTGTTACAGAGAAATCTGCATATGCAAAAGAAATGAAAGTGTGTTTGCTATCGCAAGTTGTGGTGTTACTGTTGCTGTAGTTGCTGTTTGCAATCATTATGAACTTACCCAACCCCTGAAAGGGTTATGACATGAAGTCTTTACAGTTTGTAAGTGATATGTTAATACCATTTTGTTAACATGATTATAGTTCATTGTTGCACCCTTTCTTGTTCTGTTATTAAATCATTGTTGACAGAAGAAATATTCAGCTATGTAGAACTTGACACTTACCTGTTGGTTACGTAAGTAACACTCAGTGTTTCATCTGTATTTACATATTTTCTTACTATTTTCTTTTCAAAGTAGCTGGCAAATGAAAATTTAATTTAGCAATTTAATTTGAAAGTGATAGGAAATCGTGTGCTTGCATTCTGTAATCTCACAATTCTTAGAATTATGCTTACAATTGTAATGACAAGTCACATATTTAAGGACTGAAAATATGTGTTGTTGTCAATTCAAACAAAAACAGTCATGTTCATCTTAACATTGAATTTTTGGGATTTTGTTAATTTTATTTGAGCTGAAAATGCAGTGAATTCTAGTTATGAGACCATACCTACTAACTTTCCCAGCTGGTAGATTTTCTTATACAAAATTCACAATTCTTTTATATGCAGGGTTGGAATAACAGTATTATCCAGTTATTTTAATAAGGTATTTCACATAGAATTAAACATTTGATTCATTTAGTACTTATAATTCTTTTAATTACCAATTCGTTATAACATCCTGATTCATTTGCTGTGTTCATGGCATGCCCTTTTCTAGTGGTGTGTGGATATTCCAAGTTGTCCCTGAACTTTCCTTATAATCAGTAACTCAATTTGTGTGATACTTCCTGAACCACCTTTTCAAATTACACATTTGTTATTCATTTAACTGTAAATACAGTAATTACTGTTCTTCTTCAGAGTGTGATTAGTGACAAAAACTGTAACTTCATCCCAGTGGCTGTGTTGTCTGTGGTACAAGTGGTCTGGCGTGATTCAAAATTGAAACTGTGTTTAAATTGCACATGGATGTTTGTACATTTATTTTACATTTACTTCTCCTATGACAGTGTAGAGTTCATGGACTAATTCCTCATCAAAGGAACCCCATCAGATATTCAAAATATTCCCAGTTTTTCAGAGCTATTCCTGAATCGTATCAAGCTGAAAGTCATAACATGTGAAAGCGTAACGTCAGTGTAGTAACTGATTAAAATTTATGGACACCAGTTGTTTCTGTATGTGAGTGTTAACTGATTATTATATTTTCTTGTTAGCTTTGTTAACAACATCTGTATTTCTTATTCATAGTGTGGTGCTTATAAAGGGGTACATTGCAATAGTGATGCACTCCTTGTCATAGAAAATGAAGCCGTCCAATTGCAGGTGCTGGGGTACAGTGGTGGGGAGAATATGTGCAGCAGTGTTGATGTTTTTGTAATTGCCAGGTCATATTCATACATAATATCATCAGGTTATGCTGAGTCATCGTAGACAAAATGTGAACAGAACTCCAGTATGGTAAATCTGATTTTGCGTCAAATTGCTGATTCTTCAAGATTTGAAGCAAAAACTACAATTATGTGCAGATTGTTGTATTCCTATCACTTCATTGTTACCTTGTGCAAGTCAGCTGAAAACTACTGTCTTCTGTGATGCCATTGTATGTTATTTGGTAGGTAGGTACCAGCAGTTTGGACAGAGCTACTGCCTCCATTTTCGGGGTGGAGTAGGATGATGTTGGCAACATGTTCTTCACACACATTGGTACCTGTCTAGCAAACTAATTGGCATCACAGCTCAGAAGACAGTTGCGTTTTGTAAGTCACTGCTGTGAGATCGTTAAATCTGACCAAAATGTGCATGAAAAGTGTTGGCTACACAGAATTCTTATTAGCATGCAAGAATGCTAACATCGAAGGTAGTTGTTGTGTACATAAAATTCAAGGAAAAATGTTGATGACATTCTGATCAGTTACTTTCTTACATTTGAAAACAGATAAAAGTATACAGGGTGTTTAAGGGAGAATCTGCCACACTCACATTACTTACGTTAAATTATATGGATATAACCAAAAATACTGATATCTAAAGGTGAACAGTCTCGGACATAATGGCGAGAGGCGTTATAAAGAATGAGCTGTTACACATTTATTGATTACCAAATGCATATTAAAACCAGGAAGATTTAGAATTTTCTGTAACATTAAAAACTGTGCGTAGCGTGTAATTAAAAGTTAGGGGCATAAATACTTTAATTGAGCTAAAAAAAACTCGCACTATCAAAGTTTTGTATTCACCAACGAATGCACAAGTTATTGTCTTAAAAACAATATTAAAATTTACATTAAAATAGCTTGGACATGTTTCCGTGCAGTCGTACCATCTTCAGGGATCTCAACATCCATGCTTGCTAAAGTTACACTTTTTTAAAATAGTCAGTTATGGTGCATCTGTGTATGATTAAATCGGTGTTGATGTGGCTGCATATATTAGTAGTGTCCTTGTTGTTGTGTGTATGTCGCACTGTTTGAGAGTAGACTAATACTAGTACTAGTTTCACAAAAGTCATCATTAGCATTTCAAGTAATTTACATAGCACACATTCGCTGCTGCTGGGTTTGAGTACCATCTCAAAGACACACCGGATCAGTGTATAGAAAATGTATCATGCTAAGTGAGCACAGTATATGGAACCACAAAATACCACATGTTTCTTGCTAAGTATCTGCATAGCCTGTCAGTGTCAGACACAGGTATGTTTGAATACAGTGATGTAATTTAACCTAAGGAACGTTGTCCCAAAGAGTGGCAGATTCCTCCTGAAATACCCTGCAGAATATCCTAATTAACAGGTAAGTAAGAATAAAGTTGGTAAATTAATACTTAACCTGTTATTTTGGGACTGGTTTATATAGCTTCTGTACATTGTCAAAGTTGCAAGATGCGGGATAAATCCCATTGACTTTTTTTTGCAAGATTTGAGGTTCTCATAGCGGTGGTGAGAAAGATTCAAGTCTTCTGGGGTTCTGCACTATGTTGACTGGTAAACCGTTACCAATATTCCAGAGAAGTTTAATGCTGCTGAAACACTGGTGTTTACTATTGAACATGATGTAACATCCCAGAAGACTTGAGTGTTCAAGCGACTGTTGATCACCAGATATGGTAGTCTGTCTCCCACTACTTTAATTTTATTGTGATTTGTTTAGACATGTTGAGACTAGGAGTAAAGGTAATGCAAGGTATGTTTCAATAAACAGAACTTTATTATTTCTAGAGTGAAAAATGTCACTATTCTTTGGCATTCCCTAACTGTTCAATAATAACTAGTAATTTCAACTGATGATTGGTGAAACTGTCAACAATTAATTTACCACTAACAATGTATGGGGGTCAGTGTGAAAATATGTTTATATGGGTACATAATTTGTAACAAACAACCCTCGCTGTGATTATGTCGGGGGAATTTGTCACAAAGCAGCTATCATGTTTCCAGTGCTGAAGCTAAACCTCAGCAACCACAAATTGAAGGATGATTGTGAGGGGACAGTGGTGTGACATAATGCATGATAATTGAGGACGCACATTTCTGTCAACAGGGAATAGAAAAGCTCATCCCATGATGTGACAAGTGGCTCCATTGTGGTGGAACTAGGCGATAAAATAGATGATAGCAGTGTTGTTTAATCTGAAGTGTTCTCATTAGAGTTGAAAGAAGAGAACCCAAAATATGACCCATAAATTTATTTTCTGACAGACCCTCTTAACCTTTTTCCCTTTCTTTTTCTTTTCTTTTTTCTTTCCTTTTTCTTCATCTTCTCTCTCTCTCTCTCTCTCTTTCATTTTCTTTTTCCCCATCAAATGAGTGATCAAGAACAAGAATACCTCAATGTATGATTGAAGTTTTGCAGGTTAGGAAAATTGTGGTGGGTTCTTTTGGGACCTTGTGAATACAGGAAACACATTTTCCTTTTTAATTTATGAGGAAATTATAATCACACTGTAAGAAGCCAATAGGGTATTTAGTAGTTATAATTAAAGTGACATCACAAAATATCCTTGTGTAGTAATAACAATAATATTAAAATTTTTGATGGCATTGTTCCATTTATCTTAATGATTTTCTTAAAGGGGAAACCAGGAAACATTATTATTGCTGCTGTTTATGACACTGAGCTGGTGTTTAAATTGAGGTTATAACCACAGCATGCATTTTTTTCAATATAAATGCATGTTGTTCACTTATTAAATACATAAAGTAAATTATCAGAAAATCAACTTGCAGTATGGTATATAAGATAAAAATACTGACAAAACATTAATTTATCTATGATCACTCTGTTACACAAGTGTGTATTTCTAATGTACTGTCATTGCTTGGTGATTTGTTGATGCTGTGTAGGGAAATAGTTGCTGTTTAATTAAAGAATCTTAGAAACACACAACCAAAGTGCTGTGAGGAAAATTTTTTTTTTTTATATATATTTTTCCACACTGAAACTAACTCTTGGAACTTAACATTAACAGGCGCTTTTATCAGTGCTGTGCTGATCGATTCCAGCCCGTCAAACGCGTGGGAGAAATAGAGATACTTAGCCACATATCCAGTTTACCTGCAGGAAGCCTTTAATTCTACGAACGCCATTCCTGCCGGTAGATGGCAGTGAGCAAAAAATCAGGATTTAAGTGTTCAGAGTAAAAGACGCGAAATAGTGAGACGTCTGTTGTACACATGTAGAAAACAAATGGACACTGCATCATGTTTGTTGCTTATTTGAGGCGTTAATCGTTTGCTTTTGAACCTCTTTTGTCATATTGTAGACCCTTTCACCTTCTATACCCATCACCTCATTTCCAGCAAGAGTAGATGTTACACGTGTCTTGCTAGAAGAAGCAAGTTCACCTTCCAGTAAATCCATGTGGTTCATGATATTTTCTCACAACAGGAATTTGTTCTTCAACCCGCTGCAACACGATTGGCAGCCTTGTTGGAAGGAACTCCCGACTGCTTTGTAGGTTTACAATGGGTTCGTCACTCATGATTCTGTTCTTATGAATGTGGCTTACAAGAATTTTAGTGATATGGGTTCAGAACCTCCGACAGGATGTATCAAACAGGGAATGTTTACACTTGTCCTGATATAAGATGTATAAAGTCAAATGATTTCAGCTTCGGAATTTCCGTTGGAACACAGCAATCCGTGGTTAAGGCTTTCTATTGATGCCATTATTGTATATGTGTGTGTGGTCATAGGCTTCACTTTCTGTTCTGCCAGTAGCATGACTGCCGAGCTTAAATAATTACATGTTACTCAGACGTAGGCTGAGGGTGTTTGAGAATGGGGTGTTGAGGAGATATTTGGTCCTAAGAGGGACGAGGTAAGAGTGGAGTGGAGAAGACTACATAACGAGGAGTTCTGTGATCTGTACTTCACACCTTTGGAGGAAGTACAGATATTTGGGTGATGAAATTAAGAAGAATGAGTTGGGTGGGACATGTGGCACGGATGTGGGACAGGAGAGGTGCATTCGGAGTTTTGGTGGGGAGATCGGACGGAAGGAAAACAGTTGGAAGACCTAGGCACAGATAGAATAATATTAAAATGGTTCATCAGGAAGTGGGATGGACTGGATTGATCTGGCGCAGGATAAGAACAGGTGACCGGCTCTTTTGAATGTGATAGTGAGCCTTTGAGTTCTATGAAGTGCGGGGTATTTCTTGACTAGCTGAGAAACTGTTAGCTTCTCAAGAAGGACCTTGGAGTCAGTTCAATTCATATAAGTTTGCTTACGTGCTTTGAGGACCTGATGGTGATGAGATAAATCAGTTGAAGGCAGTAAGAGGATGGACGAAATAATACGATGCTGTGTATTTGTGAACGTAAAATGACAGGGTTCATTTGCTCGGGACTATTGTCTTGCAAACTCGGCATTGTATCTTGCGGTTCCACGAAAGGCGTGCAGTTTCTTGAACAGCTGACACACTGTGAAGCTGATCAGGAAGGATTTCGTACCGCATACTGCGTTACTATTAGAATCATCAGCACATCGCGGCGGTCAGTTCGCATACTGTGTGGACGTTCGGATCCATTCTCAGTTTCGTACACGTTCGATGGAATTCAAGCAAACGAGACGAAAATGATTGTCAACATATTTGTTATGACGCCAGTTCAGATCTCGCGTGGTACTGTAGCTACGGCCGACCACATCCTCGAACCGATAACCGGTATTTCATTGGCAAGTACCAAGCTAATTAGCTGAAAGAAACATTAAATAAATAACTTGAACTAGGTAATTACATTGGAATAAAAACAGCTGTAAACCATCATATCTGGTTTGAAGTTCGGAAGTGTTATTAAGCAGTGTATAAAAGTGTAGTCCCTGTGGTTGTCAAGAAGTCTTATATATATATATATATATATATATATATACATACAATTTTCTTTTTATGGTGCAACAGCCCATACTCTGCCTCATTTTCGAGGTTTCTAGATCAACTGTTAGACACACACACGCACACCCGGTATGACTCCTCAGCACGAGTGATCATCTCCTCACAGTGGCTGCTACTTACACAACACACAAAATAACAGGACAACATCCGTGTCTTTAGAGGGGTTCGAACCCGTGGTCCCTGCAATCGAGCGGCCGCAGAACCACGCGTTAGAATTTACGGCCACCTGGGTCGGCAGGTAGGCATGTATACAGCTCACATCATTGCAAATTTATGTGATAGGTTCGGGTGAGAGGTCATCTTCAGGTTCCGTCCACTTTACCACCTGTATCCACTGAATTAGGAAGCTGTTAGGGGCCCGCAGACTGTCTGGATGTTGCCTGTCTGTCACGTTGAGCGATGAAAGTGGGTTGAGGTTTCTTTATATCAACACAAAAAATGCACCTAGTTAAATGCAGTGAAACATGGACCATAAAACATAATCGACGTTAAGTGACAATTCCTACATGTTGCGGCGACAAAGTGCCATCGCCAGGCATTTTAGTAGCTACAAGGCCTTAAATGCAACTACTATAATCATTAAAATGTAAAATTAGAGCTCTTAAATTGTTAAATTTCTGCGTCAAATAAGTTGACAGGCTTAAGTTGGTATTGCTGTGACAGCAACACCATTCAGTTGGTACTGCTGTGACAGCGACACCAGAGGCGACAGAGGCTCGCGAATTGAAATACACTTAGGTTTGGGGATATGAAGAATACGTCAGTTTCGGAATACGACTGTAGAGACCGCCAAACGCGCGGTTGGGAAGAGAGAGAGGGAGAGATACGTAACCACTTATCCAGTTTCGCTGCAGGTAGCCTTGAATTCTACGAACGCCATTCCTGCCGGTAGATGGCAGTGAGCATTAAAATCAGAATTTAAGTTTTAGAATTAAAGAAACGAAAAGGTTAGCGGTCTGTTGGACACCTGTGGAAAATT
>Ga0131853_10007839_pt1 | contig 19379 bp, 13 predicted proteins | sample TergutLab28metaG_FD_92764 | JGI IMG/M metagenome (GOLD analysis project Ga0131853, IMG submission 92764) | Labiotermes labralis P1 segment gut microbial communities from Petit-Saut dam, French Guiana - Lab288 P1 (version 2) (version 2) | ecosystem: Host-associated > Arthropoda: Insects >... | reverse complement strand
TTTCTTCCTTACGGAATTATGACCAGAAGGTGTCATTATTATTCAAGGAGTTGATTAAAATGCCAAGAAAAGCAAGGGCTTTTCAAATCTTACGAAATAACTGTACTGTTCGAATAAACAGACTTATCTTAGTTCTCAGATAAGCGGGTAGTTAAGAGCCGGTACAGTTCGGAATCCTTCGGAAACCTGTCGGAAAATGGGATGATAACGTCCCCATAAAAGAGAAGGCCCTCACGTGCATACTGTCAAGGTGGGTAAAGAAAAAGAGGTAAGCGTCTAATAAGCTTACTTGGAACCTTCGTCGTAAACTTTCGCGTTAAACCTGAAACCGTCAATGCTCCCGACAAGCCACTCAGGCCTATGAATGCCGCGTTCTGGCTTTGCGTTGATTATGTGTTTTCGCATAACGAAAGTTAACTTTTCTGCAGTTTGTAGGGGCAGGTATATAGGTGCAAACTAAGGTGATTTCGATATGTTTGATGACGATTCGCGACACAATCTTTGCTCGCACTAATGATTTTACGTAGGGTCTGCGCGATTGACATAGTATCAAAATACATTATTTACCAAAATTAACAATATAAATTTAATTTTAACGTCAAACTGTTGCACATAAATGATTTTTTTGTTGCAAAATGAAAAATTTTATGGTATTATTAACCAATGTCGTCAACTTAGCGAAAAACTCGTTTAAAGTCTGTCGCAAAATTTCTTTTTCCTGGGAGGCACACGCTCAGATTTACGAACCGGTTTGATTTAAGCTATTTTTCTCGTTCTTCTTTTCAACCACAGGATTTTAGAAAGACCCGAAATTACCTAAATTCTATGAGCTAATAAGTAGAGTATATATTACTGTATATTGGATGGAGGAGTGGGCATTGAAGACAAGAGGTATCTATATATCAGTGCTGCTGTTGTTCGTGCTTATCGCTCTTGTTGCTGTGCATGGGCTGATGCCACAGACAGGCAGTGGAGCTAATTCTGCGCAAGTGACGCAGACGCATATTCCTCCGTTGGAACAGTTGAACCATCCTCCAGATCTGGAGATATCCGAGAATCCAGAAATACGACTGTTTGTGTCAGCAACTCCCTCGATGCTTGGCTTTGCTGATTTTATGCGCCCTACACATTATGTGACCGTTTCATCAAGCTTCATTCGGATGTTGAACGGAATGAGCGACCAACTGCACGTATTCAAAGTTGACTTAGAGCCACCACGCGGATATACTGATCTTGATCTGAATAGTTTGTTGGAGCACATTGGAAACACCGACTTCTACACGTCATTTTCAGACAATATGAGCCAGTCGGTAAGCAGACGTATCTTCGATAGCTTCAGTACAGAGACGCTAAATATCTTCATCACAGACTTCTATGACTTTCGAGATGGTGAGCGAGTCTTCAGCAAATTGACGCAAGACTTCATCGGAAACGATTTAGCCGTTGCGGTGATGGCGTTTCAGAGCGGTTTTGCAGGAAATTTGTACGACTTTGCAAGGCAAAGCCAAACGATTACCATTGGTTCGCTCCCATCGTCACAATGGGAGGGTGATGTTATAGAACGGACAGAATTTGCGTTTAGGCCGTTTTACATAGTTGTGGCGGGGAACCTTGCTGATGTTGAAAACATAGTTACGACATTTGAAGCAACTCTACCGAGAATATTCGGTAACGTGGAATACAGAAACATCCAGCACCGTTCAGCAATATTTCACGCTCAATATGTTGGGGTTGCAATCGACACAAACAACGTGAGCATACGAGGGCATGATAGCGGTGTTACGCGAATCCCTAATGGTCTCAATAGTGGTACAGGCTCTCTTGAATATTTCCAAGTTCAACGTGCTGTCGAGACCTCAGAACTAACAGTCGCACTAACATATCTACAAAACACACATCTTGACGGACGCACTCTGACCACTAGGAATTTTCGAGCAAATAGCGTACTACGAAATACCGCCAACGGAGAGAGCGTCAACCTTGAAAGCACACTAAACTTGAGCACAGAGACAATTAACAACGACATAAGAGAACACTCCCTAGAATTAAATTTTAATTTGCATGGGCTTCCGGCGGGGGAGCATGTTCTTGAGGTTCTTGTCGAGTTGGAACCACCGGCTGTTGACGGATTGGTTAACACTCTCGTGGACTACAATTGGTCGATTGGCATCGGACAACTATATGACCTAATTCGGGCAGAAGGATTAGAGGCTGTGGATTTTGGACGAACCATTGGATTGATTGGCTTTACACAATCCTTAGTTGACGGAGTTGATGACAGATTGAGTAGCCCTACTAGGCTTGCAGTATTTAGAATATTCTTGCGTATTGTTTAAGCAAAATTGTGAAAGGGAGGTTTGTGAAACACTATGAGCTTCTTAAAAGAACTATTTAGATGGGTAATTGCAACCATGTTGTTTGGGATGTCCATGTGGCTCTTCTTATGGTTATCTGAATGGTTCTTTCGTTCAGATAGAGGCGTAGTATTCCCAAATATACTGCTCGATGAGTGGATTTCGACTGTAGATGGAAATTTATGGCTGGCATTGATCGTGTCAATTGTTTTCTTTGTAGCATGGAATATACTCTTCAGCGGATTTTGGCTTGGAAACCAACTCAATGCTGATAGCCTAGTAAAAATTTGGTTTTGGATAGCGATATTCTTACATTTGGCTACTATGGCAGGGCTGGTCGTAAGGTTCTTTCTGGGTCACTCTATACTGGACTTGCCGAGCATAACGTTTTCAGGATACTGGCTTTACTTGCTCCCTCTTGGGCTTGCAATTCCTTTCACAGCATGTTTGCTTCTGTGCTCGCCAAGCTGCGACAGAGTGAAATACCCATTTGCTTGGGTCAGACGGATTAGAATGTGGTAGTATGTAGGAGGAACAGTATGAAAAATTTATATGTTGCCTGCATGGGCGGCTCTGGCATGAGGGTTGCGAACTCACTGGTATATCTAGCTGCTGCCGGTATGTTTGGTACAATGGACGAAAATCAACAGCAGAGGGAGTTCAATATTAAATTGCTTATCGTAGATGCTCACGCGCAGCATCCAGATGTTAACAAAGCAAGATCGGTTATCGGCGAATACAGTAAACTAAGAAAGCTTTTCAACTCATCCGGTAGAGGGTCTTTGTTTTCAACGAATATCGAAATGTTTGAGTGGGACATGTTACCAGTGTCTGAAGGTTTCGAGGATCGTGAAAATATGGATTTGAATAGGTTAGCCGCAGTCGGGAAAAATGGAAAGGAATGCAGCCGAGAAGATCGTAGGAATCAGGCGCGACGCTTGGTGGAGGCTTTATACTCCAAAGACGAAAGAGAACTTCAAGTATACAAAAAGGGGTACAATGCTCGTCCAACAATCGGCGCGGCATTCTGCACCTCGGCAATAAAAATCAACGATGGCTCTGAAAACGGATTTGAGAGGTTCAAGAAGTCGATTGGCGAAAGTTTGCAGGTTGAGGAAAAGACGCACTTGGTACTCGTTGGTTCACTCTTTGGTGGTACGGGAGCCTCATGTCTTTCGTCCCTTGTGCGTAACTTCAAAGAACTTGGAGATGAGTCCGGGCATGGAGAGCTACTTATCGCAGGTATGTTTATGCTCCCATATTTCAGCTTTGGGAATGCATCAGGCGATATAAAAGACAGTTTCATTATAGATCAATCGGTCTTTGAATATAGCTCCAAGATAGCTCTGGACTATTACAATGACCAGAAGTTACTAAAAAGTGCGAGTAATCCCAATGGTATCTATGATGCGATCTACCTAGCCGGATTTGACGACCCAACGCCACAGGCAGCAGCATACAACAACAACGATGACCAGCGAAATCCGGCACACTTTCTTGAAATGGAAGCAGCGATGGGAATTTATCACTTTATTTCTGACGCAGCTCAGCAGAGCATTAACAACAACCACAGAGTTTTCTTCAAGGGCATGAAGCTACACAAACCGAAGAAAGAGAACAGCAAACCATACTACAACCTAGAATGGAGCACCCTTACTGGTGGCTCTCAATTAAGAAGCAAGGTTGGAGATTTTCTGCGTATGGGTTTTTACTTCACAGGGCATGATTTTCCAAGGATTTTTGACAGAAATGGTCAGTTTAATACAAGGTTGACCATAGCTTTCTTGAGGGACACCTTTGACCAAGTACAAGGAGCTAACTTACATACACAACTAAACCTGCTGCATAGCTTCTTTGTTCGATATATGACTTGGTGCCTGGAAGTTGCGAAGAGTGTGGACGATGCGCACAGCAACAGCAAACTGTTTTCATGGGTAAAACTTGATGATTATTTGAGGATGATGGCAGCCCCTGAACTCAAATATTCTGACGGAGTTTTAGGGAAATTTTTGAGCAACAACTACAAATCCCTTGTAATAGGTCCCGGCAAGGAGACTCCGAATCTTAAAGGCGTAACCGCAAACCCAAGCCTTGGAGCATATTTGGAAACAACTTACGAAAAAGTTGTGAATGCTACGTAAATATAGACAATAGCCTGAACAATCGCACAACTCATGAGAGGGAGTGTTTAATATGGGGATTTTGTCAAAATTTTGGGGCAACCAGCAAGACCCAAACGACATTGAAACAGAAATTGTGCCATTGTTTGCACGGAGAAATAAAGGACAAGGATTTTCTGCTAATCTAAGTGCAACGGAGTGGACAGGAGTGGCTTGGGGACTTGAGCAAGCTTCGAGCATTATTGACACTGGACAACTAGCTAATATTCAAGCTGGCGAGTGCTACTCAATGCCTGACGCGCTTGCCCCAATTTTATTTTTTGGGACTGCGGTAACAAAAAAAGGCCATAGTGCCAGTGAAGTTCTCAAAGGTAGATGGAGAACAACTCTAACCTTGATTCTACTAAGTAATGAACTCATGCTCAATGTTGAGTCTGATGAGATGGATTTTGGTACGCTAGAAAACGAAGACCCTGTAGCGTTACACGCAATAATGGATTATCTTGGACGGCAGAACCACATGGGCGGCAAAATAAAGAAGTATTACTGCCGAGACGTGACAGGTGGCGAAGTCACGTTGGCTTTCAGCTCGGGTAAATTCATTATCTGCCCGGTCAAAAGGATAGGTAGTGAATTACCGAAGGCTCCATCGAAGCCTGTCAGCTATAATATTAACTTTAAAGAAACCGAGCTGAAAGACGCAATTGAGTTTCTCAAAGCCAACAAAAATTATGCACATAAGGTGTATACTCTTCTTGGTGACCCTGTGCTACGAGATGGCGTGCCCGATGAATTTCTTAGAGGTTATGTCGATGACTTTCGTTCGGCTATCTCCAATGTTATGGGGCCTCCTCCACAGCATCCTCTTGGGCTAGATAATCCAATCAGCATCTCCAAGACAGGTGGCCTAAGTCCAAAAGATGTGTTCACAGATTTTATAATGCTTTTCCCGAAAGATGAGCCTTACCGTATGATGGAGGGTCGTAACCAATACTTCTCACACTGTCACGGATCATATGCGATAAAGGATGATAAAGGAAATGAAATGCGAACGGCTCTTTTACCACTCCGCAAGAATTTCGTCACAAGTCAAGGCTTCGATTCGGCAACTGGTGCAGTAAGAAAAGAACTAACTTCGGACTTGGATAGCACTTTTTGGATGGAATATGTGGAAGAAGGAGGCAATCGTTCGATAAGAGCTAACTTCAAGTTTAATGGACAACTATTGCCGAAAATCTATACTGAAGATAAATGGCTTGATTTCGATGAAGACTCTGATGACATGTTTGTTCCTCCTATAGCTGTGTGGCCAAACAAGGTCGATCCAGCTGGAAGCTGGAAGCCATACTACGTATTCGAAAGAGTTGATGTCCGAAACGTACGCAAAGAACTAAGTTTTTCGGTAGTTTCTAGCAATTCCGACCAAACCAAATCAAGCTCAGTCTTTGAGGACGAAGGAGCCAAGTACAAAATAACAAAGACCTTAGGATTTCCATATTTTTTGTATGGGACAAAGGGCGCGAATGATGTGGGTGTACTGATTGCTAAACCCGCTGGCGCATTGCCTAAATTGAGAACTAAGCAAATCTTCCTTGGGATAGACTTTGGAACAACCAACACAACCGCTTGCATCGCAGAGCAGAGCAGCAGTGGTTCAATAGTAGAACAAAAACCTGTAAGCTTCGGGCCATCGGCATCTCTTATAGTGACAAATTATCAAGAAGCGCTACTTCCGGTGTTGCTCTATTTTGTTGCTATGGCTGATAAGTCTAATGACGTGAATACGGATAAGATGAGCCGAGCTTCATTTATGACCATCTTGCGGACACATGGAGGCGATAAAGAATTATCTCGTCTCGAACCAGTTTGGGATGCAGGAATTTTGTTTGAAGATATGTCTGCTATATCTGGGCGAACCGAAAATGCGCACACAGATTTGAAATGGGGAATTACGCCACAAGAAAGAGGGCTTGCACGAGCATTCGTCACCCACTACACACTCATGTGCATTTGGAACGCATTAGAAAGCGGAGCAGGGAATGTATATCTCCGTTACTCATATGCAAGCTCTCTAAACAACTTGAGCGATTACGAAACGACTGTGCTCAAAGGCGCAGCAGTAAACGCAATGAATCAGGCGTTCGGTACGAATAATCCACAGCTAAATGGCAAGATATCTGATGGTTTGCCAACAATTGATAACTGCGACTATTTTGAATTTACATCAGAAAACCATGCAGCAGGTCTATATTTTCGCAAAAACCTTGACCTGCGTCAAATGACTAGTCTGTGTAAGGGTTTTGTAATTGTGGATATTGGAGGAGGGAGTACCGATATCTCGTTCTGGCAGGCAGAAAAAGGTACCGAAGCTGCTCGTGCCGAAACATCGCTTGCTTTTGCTGGGAACAAAATGTTTGCAAACAATGTGCAAGCACTCGGAATTGAGAAAATAACACGTCAGCTTGGATTGCATGTAGACAACACGGCCGTAACTGATGGAAGTTACATAACAAAATTTATTTCAGCGTTACAAATGACATACAATGAAGGAAGGGGCAACGTCCCAAGGCATCAAGCTGAATTATCAAGATCTGACAATAAAGAGAGCGACCCACTGAAGACTCTAATCAAGATGATAGAGTTTAACATGGCTGCGTTGGTCGCGTTTACGGGATTTATGATGAAAGACCTTATTGACGATGGAGTATATATTATGCCGAGTGGTGGCATGGATATAGTTCTTTGCGGCAATGGCTCTAAGCTAAAGGATTGGACAAATAGCAACTTTGAGAATATTCTACGTACGGTTTTCCGCAGGAGCGCTAATTTAGCGGATAGTGCAAAAGTTAGCTTTATATTGGCTGACAACCCTAAGAATGTGGTTGCTTATGGCTTAGTTGCTGAGCAGAGCTTACAAGTGACAGGAGTTGCTGAGCGCGAAGACTACTATCGAAAAAAGTCAAAATTGAACGTAGTGGCACCTTTACATGACGAGGAAGATCATGCCCAAAATGCTACAAATATGGGCTATGATAGTCATGCTGTTAATGTGCTTGCTACAATGGTCGATGTACTTTGCAACGACGAGAAGTACGTGCTAAGCAACGTGCCAGGATGGAACAACACAAACGAAGATTCTGTGAAAGCAGAGTTGCAAAATGTTGTCGACAGTATTGGTCGAACCGATGCAGGATTTACACTTATCTTCGTAAGATGCCTTGAAAGGCTAAATCGACGATTTACAAATGGCATCCAGTAATTGTATCGTACGAACTTGTGAACATAGCTTATATTGCCTTCGGTTTACCTTAACATAAGGACTAACCGTACTTGGGAGAATGCAAAATGAAAGAAGGTATGCAACTAACTGTTGCTGAAGTGTGGCAAATAGCGGAAACTGCCGCGAATTCTCGCAAGCTTGAACACATAGAGCGTGTGATAAGTGACTTTTGGTCGAGGGCTGTCTCGCTTCATGATGTAGAGGGCCTTAACGACAATAATAGAGATGTGTACAATGCAATTATGAGGGCTATTGAAAGGTTGAAGCAGAGCAAACCAAAAGTTGTCAGATCATCATCAGAGTCGTCAAGGTATAGCTACGATGGAAGCCCTCAATCATATAAGAGTAGGCCTTCTAGTCAAGTACAAAGCGTCAATAGAAGCGCTCAATCTAAGGTCAAACCGCAACTTGATAGCAGTACAACCAAACCCAAGCATGTACCCGAAAATATTGCTAAAGATGTTACGCCAAATTCTCCGAAAAAGACCGCTACTGAGGATGTCGCTGCTAAGTCAGCGCCTAGTGCTCCAAGAGCTTCGCACAGGGTCTCAGAAGCGTTAAAAATAGTCAACTCATGGCTTGGAGGCGACGCTAGCTCTGGAAAGCCTATTCCAAGTGCGTCACTATCAGGCTTCACTAACTTTCGATTAGCGAGTGCTACTAACTACGGTCTATCGCTCAGTGACTATAGTCAAGTGAAGCTTGTTCAGAGTAGCGCTGGTTATTTGATTGCCGTAGAGGCGACTAACGGCGTATTTGAGGTATACCCGCTTTATGGTTCAATCAAGTACAACGACATGGTTGCATCTGGCTTGAATCTCATCTTTGGGATCAGTTCGAATGCAACTACAATAAAAATTACAAAGGTTACAAAGCCTGCGCTGCTAAGAAAAACAGATGATGTCTATATTGTTTCTGAGCAAGGAAAGGTAGAGATACACTAGCTTTGATTGGCGAGGAGAGTGTTAAATTGTCATGAGAGAACACAGCAGAAGGTTTAACAGGCGTGACAGAGAATCCTTGAAAGATTTTTTTGTACATTCAATTGTACGCTTTGCAGCGGGTGTAGTTATAATCACTGCGGCTATATTAATTCTTGCTGTGGGTGTTCTTCTTGGAATTGCGATGACAGCACTGGTCTTGATGAGCGAAGCCACTTCTACCGTAATCATAGATGCAGAGGAATACGCTCTTGGCGAAGCATCAAGCATTTACGAAAGTGCATCAAGCTTGATGCTTAATGTAGCCCCAAATATTGTTCCGATGGTTGCCGTAGTAGTGGGTATTCTTTTAGTATTCTCCATTACTGTCATGATGATTTACAAACTTGTGATTTTGCCCGATATGCAAAATCTTCTAATCGCTCTCCTTGAAAACATTAAAGGTATGCCTGTGGAATCAGAAGATTCCCAAGTAAGAACATCTGGGGATAATTCACAACCTAGTGCACCGGATCAACCAAACCATCATAGTAACTATAATCCGCCAGTCAATCCTGCACCATATACGCCTAATGTGGCTGTCACAGACGAATTTTTGAGTACAGTCAATACGGCACTTCAAGAGCCTAATAAACACGGTTCGCATATATTAGATTCAAACACAAGAAAAAGCCTAAATATGATCAATCTTAAATCATGTGCTAATTACGGTACTGGAAGGTATACTGTACATGATGCCCAGTTCGAGGAAAGTAGTAATTTTAGTTTCTTTGGAAAAGCAAATGGGGACCATGTAAAAGTTATTCCATCACATATTTCATACAGCTATAACGATTTTGTAGCGGCTGGTGGCAACCTAGTGTTTGATGTGTCGGAATTAAGAAATTTTCCAGCCGCCAATATCAAAATTACAGAAGTTATTGAACCTGCTATACTCAGAAGAAAACTCGGCTTGAACTCGGATTACTATGTGATCGAAAGTCAAGGCAAAATTAGTATTTGAGATGACCCATAGCACGGAGGCTTAGACGTGGCAGAGAGGCGAAATCATGAGTACAATCTCAAGAAACTTTACGAGAATTATCTTGGGTTGGACTCTCTTGAGATGAAGTTGAAATATATCTTAGATTTGGATGAAAACATCCAAAAAATGAGTTCTACACCAGGTAGGCAAACGGGATTTTTCAAGCTCATGCGAGACTGTACCAAGAATTACGTTGAGGAGATTACAAAGCAGAAATCGGAACATCTCGCGCATAGTTTCAGTAACCTCTTGAGAAAATTCAACGAAAAGTATGCTATTGGCTCGTGGCAGTCTCTAGCAATAAGCTCATTTCCATTTCCGGGCTATAGCCTTATGCAACTGCATAGCGCAATCAATTTTTTGCAGGGCTCCATAGGTGTAGCGGAGGCAGAGTACCACGAAAGCATTGAATGTAGCTCTTTTGGCTACTCAGATGTTGATGGAGTCTATGTTTTTCCTGCATACACTAGATACAGTCGAACGCAGTTCATTTCGAGTGGGCTTAATGTGATGTATAACATAGATATGCTTAATTTCCCACCTAGCGTTGCATTCGTTGATATCAAAGGGGTCTTGATTCCTGCGTCTCTAGTTACAAAAAAGCGCAATCGCTATCGTATCAAAACAATGGGCGTCTTGAGTATTGAGTACGATGATTCGCTGTCAGATAAAATTTCATCACCTAAACCCTCAGTCGATGAAGTTCCAGCTACGCCAAAATTACCAGAGCAGTCGAGAGAAAAATCTCCTAAATTACTCGTTGCTGAATCGCGTAATAATGTAAAAATGAATAAAAATTCGATTATCAAATCACCAAAATTATCTACAACTAAATCATTGCCAATGCCAGAATTGGATACACTGCAATACGAAAATCAATCTACAAAGCCGATTGACACCGAAGAATCACCTAGGTCAAGTATGGACGTGCGATCAGAAAAGGATCAACATCCAAAATCGCCTACTACCAATCCACCGTCTACAGCGAAGCTGGATACACAGCCGAATAACAATAATCAACCACCAAAAACATCTACTGTAAAATCATCGCCAGCGAGAGAACAAGCAACGCAGTTGCAAAAGAATCGAGTCGTGAAATCAGTCAATACCGAATCGTCAACAAAATCAGAGTTGACTGTACAGTCGAGCGAAAGTCGGCTCGCCAACTTGAATGTTTCCAAACTGCCGTTATCTGCAAAACCAGACGTACAGCAAAGCAGTGACAATGCTCCAGAAACATCCACCGAAAAGGTATTGCACTCGCCACAATTGACCAAGCGAACTGCTTCCGAAACGTTAGGCACGAGAAAGTTATGCGCAGATAAGGAAGCAAATTCAGTTTCTGAAGCGACTGCAGATAAGTCAGTCGCAAAATATATTGCATCGCGACCTATTGAGATAGAAGTTTTACTTGCAAATTGTAGTGAATGCGAAAACTTACTATCTGAAAAGCTTGATTCGTACGAACTTTTATGTGCTGCGTGCGGCAAGGTTTTCGTCACACAGGAATCTATTGACAATTACATCAATACAGCTATTCGTGAGTATATTGATGGCAACTCTAGTAAAGTGACAAAGCATTTAGCTCGTGCCAAAATAAGGAAGCGTACAGGTCCGGTTGATCTAGTCACAGAGCGAGAATCTGAAATGCGTCAGGCACAAGATATGTACGATAGGCTGGCAAACCATGATGGCGTAGACGCAATCAACGGCTTCCACGATATTCTGGACATCTGTAATGACTTCGCCCCCGCACTTGAGAAGTTGAGGACACTGCCGCTGATCTTACCGCATGCTAAGCTAAAAAAAAGTTCAGATCAGTTGAAAGTGGAAATATATCGGATACCTACCGGCGAACGCAACGTGGTATATAAATTCGTCAGAAGTGTAGACGGCGAGGACCCATTTGTGCTTGCAATAGACCCAGCACATGTTGACTATACTGATAGACCAGCACCGTATGGGCGCAGGCTTAGCTATGCACTATCAATAGAGCGTCAAATACTAGGTAGGCAGTCTGAAGTAAGTGTAGAAATAGCCAGGAAGGACTTTGTGCTTATTCCAGATGTTTTGAACTTAGATTACGACTTAAACGATACGAGCGTATATATTAGCTGGACGGAGCCGGAAGGTGCCACAGGTTGCAACATAGTTTTGATACGAGATGGAGTAGAATTGACAGTTGCCGAGAACGCACATGGAGAATTTGTCGGCCACAACCTAGAATATAACACGAACTACGAATATAAGGTTGTAGTAAAATATCCAAATCTCTACAGGAGCAACGGGAAATCTATCTCCGTCACGCCTATTCAGCGCATCATAGATTTTGAGCTTTCTCACAAAAGGGTGCGTGGCAATAAGCAGCTGCTTCAATGGGAGATTCCCGATGCTATTAGAGGCGTTGAAATGACCGTGCTTGTAAATAACAAAGAATACGCACGATTGCCTGCCCATGTTGGTGGATGCGATGTCGAGTTGATGTATTCAGGGGTATTTGAGTTGTGCGTTATTGCTACTAAAAACTGTGAGACACTTCGCAAGAGTATTATAATCAACTCATTGGGATTCGATACCTATGTCGAGTGGCGCTTAAAGCGTCCATTTAAGCTTTTTCCAAAGCACTGGACACTCCAAATAAAGATGGTCTCAGAACATGAGGAGTTGTATGAGTTTGAGAATATGGTGCTATGTGTAGCTTCAAACGGCAAAAAGCTTCGATCTCATACGGATCAACACGCTAAAGTATTAGCACACATAAAGGGCGAAAAGTTACGTGTGCCAAAAAAGGAGTATCAGTTTGAAATCAAATTCGAAGCCATGCTTGATGGATTGCTGGTGGTCGATGAGGATATACAGTTGCTGATGGAATTTGAAAATACAGCGTACAAATATAAAATTGTACGCTCTGATTTGTAAGCCAATACATAATCATATTGGAGTGAGTAGGGATAGTGCGATGGTTGCTTAGTCTTTTTGAGAAACAGACACGAAAGCTAAAATTCATATGCCCATTTTGCACGAAGCTGTTTTGGCGGCACAAAGCTTTGTATACTTGCGAAGAATGCGGTTATAAAGTTGATTTTTGGTTGCTTGCTCGATTAGTACACCATCAAAGTATTATAAAGTGCAGAAAGAAAGGTTGTCGAGCGAACTTGACAATCAGGACATGCCCGGAGTGTGTGGATTGTAACATGCCGATGGAAATGTTCAAGTACCCGTTTATTAGGTTGGGTCTTGTCGGGTTGAAAGGTTCGGGTAAAACTGATTTTATCTCGACAGCTTTGAGTGAGCTAGGGTGTAATAATAGCACTCAAACACTATACCAGAACCTTGGAAAACTCAAGCTAGAGATTCAAGGTGAAAATTTCTCTGGCTTCTGGAAAATCGCCGATTCGAGAAGGACATATGGTCTCGGTGTATACGAATTTTCAGATGAAAAGAATAGCGGTAAATATGCTAACATTTTTAATGCAATTCTATTTACGATAGATTTTGCAACTGATGATGAGAGGGCTGTTGTTGCAACATTAAAAGAACTGACAAAATTGATTGTTGGTTCCGACAAACGTGGTGATAGCATTATTAATTTACCGCCCCTTGCTGTAATTATTACAAAATTTGATAAAATTATATATGAACCAGAACTTAGAAGCGAGTTTGGAATACATTCAATAGCAATGATGCCCGCGACGCAAATTCGTGATGGTAAACTTAACTTATCAGAGGTGCGTGAAGTGAGTAATGAAGTAAAACACTTTCTTGAAGATAATGGTTGGGAAAACTTAGTGAAGATAGTTCAGGCGAATTTTACTAAACATATGTTTTTCGTGACCTCTGTTAATGTTAGTCAAATAACTAGTGGAGATACAATGCCACACCGAGTCCTTGATCCTTTATTGTGGAGTTTACAATCTAGGGTGAAGTAATAACATCGCGCATCCAAGGTGATTCACAACAAAGAACGACAACGAGTGGCGGTGCCAGCCTCTCGTAAAATACCTTTTAACGCTGTTCAAGTTCGCTCAGTAACATTTGCCGTATGACAACTTTAGCGGATATCCATGCATGGGTCGATTCAAAGCATGTACGGCCAATTCTTGCCAAAAACTTTGGTATAACTAAAATCCCTTGCTATTCACACTTTGCCAATCTCGTAGGGATGATAGATACAAATGAACTAAACAATATTTCATGAAGTTTTTCTGTAAGCTAATCTGGGAAGTTGCGGGCAAGACTATAGCTATTGATGGCAAAACTATATGCTCTACCGCAAATAAGGGTAATTTCAAAAGTCCACTTCATATAGTCAGCGCCTTTGTTGTAGAAAATGGCATCACTATAGGACAGCTTGTAGCCTGCAAGCATGGGGAGGCGCTTGCACCTCCCAGCTTGTTGGGGCAGGCCGCCCCAAGCCCCGGCGCGGACGAGGCGCGCTGCGTCTCGTCCGTTAGCCGCCGTTGGCATCTGCTGTGCGGCTAAAGCCGCCGAAATTAGTTGTGTTAGTTTGTTCGCCATTAGCGTTCGTCCCGTAAATGAATCCTGTCTTGCTGCCTTGGTTCGCCAAGGATAGAATCAACGTTTGCCTTCACCCTCTGCCAGTCAGCCATCTCAGACTTGGCCTGCTTGTACTTGGAATAGCACTGCTTTCGCTCGGCGTCGAGAGTCACCCATTCCTGTTTCAGAGATTGCATCGGGGGTAGCTTCTTCAAGCCAAGCCCGTCAAAATATTTCTTCGTAGCCTTGTGAAGAATGATATCGGCAGCGTTAGCGTTATAAAACTTACCCGACCACTTTGAATCGCGGTAAGCGTCATAGACCTTCCGCGTCCGGCTGTAGACCCCGATCTGCTCCTGAAGTTCGCTGATCTCATCCATACGTTTCTCGGCGGTGCTAATTCTACCGGCTATGCTGTTGAACTCATCTGTTACAGCGCCAACCTTTTCAGTCAGCATACCCCGATCAGTTATGCCATGCTCCTGCAGGAAGATCAGCGTCCGAGCCATGCTCTTGAGATTTTGCGTCTGGGCGTATTGGACGAATCCAGTGCCGTAGCCTTGCTGTATCTTGGCTTCGATATCGATGAGTATGTTGGGCTTCTCGGTTTTCACAACAGGCGCTGTGGTTTGTTTTGACACGACAGTTCTCGTACCGGCCAGTCTTTCAAGTATCGCCGTCTCAGAATAATCATCACCCAAAGTATCCTGACGAGTAAACCTCTTGCCACCCGGCAACTTGAATGACAACTGCTTCCCTTGCTTCACTTCAACACCGGCCTCTTGCAACGCAACGAGAAAGCTGTTAAAATCTTTACAGGCAGGCAGGACGGAATCCACCAAGCCCCGAAGCTGGTCACGAACCGTCGTCGGCTTATCACAGCCAACATATTTCTGATAATTTCTGCCTTTTGATAGGCTTGGCTTCTCAATGATCGACAGCCCATGCTCCAAGCACAGAGTATCGCTGAGCCTCCTCAGAGCAAACGCTGATCCCTTGAAGTCTTGATACTTACCGTCATTGTTGAGGTTAACAGAATTATAAATAACGTGTACATGTGGATTGCCGGTATTGATATGAGCAGCCACTAGGAATTGATGCTTCCCACGCGTCCAGCGCATGGCCAGTTTCTTACCAAGTTCCAGCGCTTTTTCAGCCGTGATTTCCTCCGGCTTGAACGACATACGGATGTGGTAAGCGATCACATCCCGCGCTCCTTGGTCGCGCCCGGTTATCTGTTCGTACTGACGCTTGGAGAACAGAAACTCCGATGCAGCCGTGAAGGGATCACATTCATATCCTTCGATCAACTCACCATCGTTTGTTTTATCTCCGGCAGAGATATAATCCGTAGAACGATCAAGGGCAGCGGCAATCGAGTTGCCGCCGCCCTTGTGCAGAGCCTTGATCCACGTAGTCGCCATCAGCAAGCCTCATTATCGTGAGGTTGGTTGGGTAATACAAGTTTGTTCTGAGTGCGAGTTTTGCTCAAGGGGGTCAATGGAGTCACCGGCAATACATGACCCTCTTGACCTCCTTCGTCAGAACTGTCGTTGAGCTTGTCACCGGAACCTCCACCGGCCAGCACCCAATACCAAACATTGTCCTGCTTAACGGATTTCACATTGAGCGCCGCCTTAGCCCGTTTTAAAGTCTTGAGCGATATACCCTGCTTGTCTGCCGACTGCATAATATCTACAGAAGCAACGCAACCACTGTCAGCCAGAGCGGACTCTATCAATGCCCTAGCCTGTCCGAACTGACTGCCCTTCTGTTTTGGCGGGCCGCCCTTAAGCAACTCGTCAAGTGTGATATCAAACTCACCAAGCCAAGTAAACCCACTCTTCTCATCAAACCCAAACGCCATCGACGCGCCCGGCAACGCCAAATTGGACTTGCCGTGTACGACTACCCTCATGGAGTCATCCACCGGGCAACGCCCGACCGTCAGAACGCTTCGCGCGGCGGCGTGGATATCAATACTGCCAAGCCCGCGATACTGACTCTTGCCCCGGTTCTTGTTCAAATGCCCAATAATTACAAGAGCGCACCCAGTCCGATCGGCTACAGCCGCAAGCTGTTTCATCAATGGCCGGATACCGTTGGCGCTGTGCATGTCGGAGCCACCGAGATAGGCTTGCAGAGGATCTATGATACAGAGCCTCGCTCCCGTGCGGATGATGGCCTGCTCGATTCGTTCATCGGATAAACATAATTCCCGTTTATCCTCATCAATGACATGAACGCGAGAGCAGTCAGCGCCAAGTTGAAGCAGTCGTGGCTTGATTGTGTCACCAAGGCCATCCTCGGCTGTTTGGTAAATTACATCGGCGGGAACGCTGAGAGATACGGAAGCGCCGTCAGACGAAGCAGATATATTCTGCCCCGGCAAGGATGCCCCTGTCGTAATAGCAGCGGCAATGGCCAGCATCATCGTGGTCTTACCCTCGCCCCCATCGCCCTGCACAATAGTGATTTTGCCGTAGGCGATGTACGGTCTCCAGAGGAAATTCACCTGTTCGGTCTGGACATCATCCATGTTGATGATATTCAACTCATCGCTGACAGCGTGTATGTTTTCAGTCATTCGGCCCCTCCTCTATATCTTCGATAACTGCTGGATCAGCTTATCAAGCCGTTCCCACACTGTGCCAAGCATTTCCTTAATATCAGCGACATCGGTGACACAAGCAATACCTGTTGTATTCGCGTGGCGGGCGAGCTGGTTCACGTTATTGCCCATTATACGCATCAGCCGTGACAGTTCCTTGATTTCCGACAAATCAAGGTTGACAATATAGCCGTTGAGCGCCATCTTGAGCAAGTAACCCCGGACGCTTCTGATACCGCATTCCTTCATGCGCTCGGCGATCAGTTCCCGCTCGTCCTCCGTTACGCGAAAAGCGATGTTGACATTCCGTACAAGATTTTTACCCATGTATCATCCTCTTTCTGAATTCTGAAATAGAAAAGCGGCTCGCAATTTCACGAGCCGCTGTAACTGATGGTGCTATTCCGACGTTGATTGCATTTGGTGACGCTACTGTTTGTGCGGGTCACTTTCATCCATTCGGCCTCAACACCCCGAAGAACACCATCGCACTCAGGCAATCTCTAAACCCTTGCAGATACATCTCATCATGCTCATAACCGGACTTATAAATAGCCTCATCATAGTGGCGATGAACGATGACGCGCTTGTCCTTATCCAGTGTACTCATGACGGTATCAGCGGCTTCACCGCTGACCTCCAGCTGCTTGCAAATTTCTTGATATTTTGGATTTGCCGCAAGCTTGTACATGGCCAGTTCCTGTCGTGAATTGATGAATGCTTTTATTGCCTTGTGTTCATCTTCGCCCATTTAGTCAACATCCTCTCTCGGAGTTTTAGCCGTAGCTGTGTATCGTGCTAACGGCATTGGGATGTTAACTTGGATGTGAGATTATTACAAGACTGTAAAATGACAGTATTTTGGGCATTGGTATGAACACTTTTGTTGCTTCTGCGTGTCCCCCTGGGTGGCGTTTTACGTCACCATCAAGCCGGAGTATCCTGATCGACATGGTTTTCATGCTGAACCCGCGTCAGCACCCGATCTTGAACCTTCCGTTTAGCCTGATAGCGCCGGTTGTACATGCGTCGCTTGGCGCGAACTTCGTCCAACTTGCGCTCGGCTTCCAGCTCCTCGGCTGTTGGCCCCGGTACAGAGATATCAAATGTGCCGATGAAGTTAAAATGGATATCCACTCGCTGGACACGCTTGCCGCTTGACCGGTCACCCTCGTGTACAAGAATCTTGTCCACGAACTCATTTATTACCTGGGAACTCAACTCCGGGAAGTCCGTGTACTTCCTCACAATTGATATGAATCTGTCTGCCTTTGTGCTGTCGGCCTCGTAGCTGTCAACTTCGGTCTGCAAATCGGAATTGGTTTGCCGAAGTTCCGCTTGTTCTGACTCAAAAGACTTCGCCAACTGCTCGAACCTTTCATCGGATAATTTTCCGACGGCGTTGTCCTCATAGGTTTTGCGATAAATCAGATCGAGTTCCGCGATACGCCGCTCGTTCTTTGCGATACGCTTCCTGTGCGCCTTCGCAGTCGCATCCTGCTGGATGGTCGAATCCTCCCGCAGCTTCCGGGCAAACTCTTCTTCGTTGCCCCGGACGTATCCGCTGACCCGGCGTATCGCGTCCAGCACTAAATCCCGGACAATCGCCGTACTGATATGATGCAGAGTGCATGATTTCTTAAACTTCCCCTTGGCGTTGTCGTGAGATGAACACGAATAGACATCACTCGGAGCGCGCATATACGTCTTGCCGGTGTTAGGGTTCGTGTAATGTGGCGTGGAGTGTGGTTTGCGATGATTGTACATCCTCGCGCCGCAGTCCGCGCAGAGCATCTTGCCCGTCAGAGGATTGGCCTCTCCAAGCGAATCCGTGCGCTTTACCGTTTTTCGGCACTTCTGCGCTGTTTCCCATGTTTCTGAATCTATGATTCCTTCGTGGGTATCGGGAAATATGACCCATTCGTCTTGCGGAGCCTTCTTAGCATTCCTGTCCTTGTAAGAATCCTTGCGGTATCTGAAATTGACGGTATGACCCATATATTCGGGCTTTGAGATAATGCCGCTGACTGTCGCACAATTCCAGAGATACGGATCTTCCAGAGAATGCTGATATGGCACGATTCCACGCCGGTTCATGTAGTACGATGGGCGTTCAATGTTATCCGATGCCAATGCTCTCGCGATTTCATGCGGGCCAATGCCGTCAATGGTCATTTGATAGATACGGCGCACTACTGTGGCAGCTTCGGGATCAACGATCCACTTGGACTTATCGTTCGGATCGTAGTCATATCCGAAAATAGGCACTGTAGTCAACCGCTTACCGCTCATACCCTTGTTCTTCATTACAGCCTTGACCTTACGGCTGGCATCGCGTGCCGCCCACTCGTTTATGATATTGCGAAAAGGAGTAAAATCGTCCTCGCCCCGGATCGTATCCACATTATCCTGCACAGCAATGAATCGAACGCCGTGTTCACGGAGTGTTTCAGTGTACAGCCCGACGCGGAGATGATCTCTTCCGAAACGAGAAAGGTCTTTAGTTGCGACAATCGCGACATTCCCGGCAACAACCTCGTCCATCATCTTAT
>Ga0131853_10007838_pt1 | contig 19381 bp, 14 predicted proteins | sample TergutLab28metaG_FD_92764 | JGI IMG/M metagenome (GOLD analysis project Ga0131853, IMG submission 92764) | Labiotermes labralis P1 segment gut microbial communities from Petit-Saut dam, French Guiana - Lab288 P1 (version 2) (version 2) | ecosystem: Host-associated > Arthropoda: Insects >... | reverse complement strand
GAGGGAAAGAGACCACTGGGGAGACCTAGGCGTAGATGGGTGGATAATATTAGGATGGATCTCCAGGAGGTGGGTTGTGGGTATATGGACTGGATTGGGTTGGCCCGGGATAGGGACAGGTGGCGGACGCTTGTGAATGCGGTAATGAACCTTCGGGTTCCATGAAATGCGGGGAATTTCTTGACTAGCTGCAAACCGGTTAGCTTCTCAAGAAGGACTCAGCACCATGGAGTAAGTAAGTAAGTAAGTAAGTAAATATATATTTTAATACTCAGTCTAGGTATTTAGTTATCAGGCTTTGAACAGAAATGCATTAAGATAGATCTCAATAAAATTAACATGAGATTATAATTTCTGTCTCTGCACTGTCATTGTCTCAGTGTTTTTTAAGTAGCCTCGAACTCTGCAGTCATGTAATTTCTCACAAACACATAATTTTGAGGTTTCTACAGTAAAACCAACTAGATGCACCAGTGTATCAAATTTATTTTCTTTTGCAATGACACTTTACATGTTTCGGACGGTCTTTCCGTCCATCATCAGGAGTTCAAGACTGTACATACAGTCTTGAACTCCTGATGCTGGACTGAAAGACTGTCCGAAATGTGTAGAGTGTCCTTCCAAAATAAAATAAATTTGATACACTGGTGCATCTAGTTGGTTTTACTATAGAAATAATATTATGATGCACGGCTCTATGAACGTCAAATAATTTTAAGGATTTTCTGGATCTGGTGACTCTCCTTATAAACACTTACTTGCACATGTACTTTTTAAATGATTACTTAGAAAACATGTTAAAAATATGCTTAAATCTAAATAACTTTTAAAAATTCAGCACACACAGAAAACCTTCAACTGAATGGGTGCCAAATTTCATACCTTCAAGGTTTGCGGATGCTTAGAAAAATGCACCTAAATTTGATGAAATTAACATTATGAAGATATGACTTACAGCCTCCTCTTACAACAAGTTACAAACTAATGAAGGAGTGCAAGACATTCCAGTTACTTTAGAGTATTTTCACAAGCCTCTCAGATCTTCAATGCACAAATGTGAAAGTCAGGACATTATTTGCTTTCTAACATATCAAAATTCCAAATCATATAAATCCATAAAACTCTCTATGCTAGAATTTCTTAGCATTCATGTCTGCTAGCATACAGGATGAGGAGAGGAAGAGAAGAAAAGAAGAAGTTAATACCTTTTTGCATTCTCTGTGCTCTTATTGTTCAGGAAATCATGACTCCTTGGTTTTGGAAGCAGTATGCAAGTATAATGGTCAACACTTACTGCATATGCAGGATCACTTAAACTCTCTCTTGGAGGAGGCATGGGATTATGCACTAGGTCTTCTTTGGCTGGCTTCTGATTATACAACAAGTCAAATAATATGAGGGATCCCAAACTATGTCCCCCTAAGGACACACCACCCTCAAACGTTGGATTACGTTCCCTGAACAAGTCGAACAGCCGATTCAGTTCTTTGCCAACAGTGTTCACTATAGTCTGTGAAACAGAACATAACATTGTAATAAGAAACAAGAAATCAAAGTTAAAACCCTGACTTCATAAAAGATAATTAATTGCAAATTAACCAACTTTACATGATCCATAATCCATACATTAATTGAATATATATGTAATATAATAGTAATACCAACAGTACGCACACTAGTGAAATAATATTTATATATAATAACCTCCAACATGTTTTGGCCACTCACACAGCCATTCTCAGTGAGACAATAAAAAGGACAGAAGTTAAAAGATGACACAATTATTGCAGTGACAGAACCTATCCAAGATATAAAATGCCAATGACAAAATCATAGTTGAAAATGCGTAAGATAAGGTGTTATTATAAGGGTACCATTACTGAATGGATGGTCCAAACAGATGTTTCTTGTAGTAATGCACCATCCAAGAGAATGTAATGAGATGTAAACAACACAGTAAACCACTCTGTACGATGTGACACAACAAACTACATAAGGCACAGTCCTTCAAAAGCTGGCACTTTGTCACTTCGTTCTAAATGAAGTAATATAAAAAAGCAAAGTGATCCCGTTACAGGCCCGGTGTGGCCCAGAGGGTGGGTAGAGGTATAGCTCTACTCTTCCATGACCGCGGCACTAGAAGGGGGTGAGTGGTCAGCAGCACGCCATGGCCGCGCTTCACCCCGGGACAGACCTAGTACCCATTTTACACGAGGCTAAATGAAGTAATATACTTCATGTAAACTAAGTGAATATTATAAAATAAAATATGTGCATAAGATTTGAAGTTTTTTATAGCGGCGAAAATATTTCTAGAGTAGTTCCTCCAAGAAGGCAGTAACCACATATGATGACCGCAATATAAAAGCAAACAGCAATAAAATGCCTAGTGTTTCTAGATTTTTATGGCTAAGTTATAACCAACATTACCCCAAGATCACACATTGCCTGATGTTCTTATGCACAGTCACAGAACTGGTTCAACACACACTTAAACTGATAAATGAAATGACAAAAAGCTATGCAAACATAACCAAATTTTCACCTGACAATACACTGGACTAGTATAAAACAGAATGTCCAACAAGGTGTCATTCGTGAAGTGTCGTAGTTTGGGGATGCTACCAAGAGTAATACTTTTCAGCTTGCGGTCAATTCCAGTGTCTTCTCCATGAAGAGTAGAATGCCAGGAAATGGGCAGTACTTCAATTCTGTTCACCTTGCCTTGGTCCACCGCTGTGCGAAAATGGGACTGCACCAACTGGAGCGAGATGCTCCGGAAATCATCAACTACAATACAGAGAACTGTGTTCACAACAGATCATCTAGATATATCAAACTGCAAAGGTGGTTTATATGACGTCTGTATCACAGTATTCCTAATACCATTTCCCAACCCTAATATTAATATTACTGTAAAAACTTCCAGAGATCTCGAGGAGTGTACTGTCCATCCCAGCACTCATTTATTTTGTATCTTGTAAACAGTTTTTGCACATCCATTTCGCTATTTTATCACCCTCCAAATGCATACACTATATCCACTGCTGTACAAGCTTGATAAACCCAGGTGCACACAAATTTCCAAAACTCTACAAGAGATAACTACCAATGAACCTATTCGCTACATTCAAGTATCTCCCACTGACACCTTTTGCAGCCCAGAAATAAAATCACTGAGAGCAAAGTATGGCCAAGCAGCACGACTGCAAACATTTTCTAGTCCATTTCTTCAGTAATTTTAACTGTTACAGAAGTAGGACATGACACAGAAAAAGTTCACATCATTAAGAGCACACCAGTTCCAACACCACAGGAACAAACTTCTGACCTTACCAGGAATCAAAATGTGAGTTAAGTTAAAGTTGGCACATAAGGGTAAAAATAAAAAAATGGTCTGTATCTCTACATTTCATGGCTATTTTTATAAAATTCGATATATGAGATATCCATGCAAAAATGTTGAGAAGATAATGAGTTTCGTTACAACCGATACAGTGAAAGCTGCCCTTCAGTTACACATATAATTGAAATTTTTTAATGTATTTTTTATATTTCTCGTCCAATTTGCATAAGTTTCGGTATGTCAGCTCTCCATGCAGTGATGTTGAGAAATGGTGGATTTCAAATTGATTGGTGCAATGATGGAACACTCTACATAAGGGCATAAATGAAAATTCTTAGGTACATTCTGTATTTCCTCACTGATTTCAATATAACTCTTTATATAAGATCAACATGTAACACTGCTGAGTAATTGTAAATTTTGCTAAAACTGTTACAGGAAGAGCTATATTTTACATGCAGTACTGTACAACCCACCTGGCTATTCAATTGGTAGGCATGTGTTTTTCTCAAGGAATCTAAGTGGTCTAAGTGGCGGGCGGTGATATTATTAACACTTGTCACTATTAATGTTGTTTATTTTAACTACCGATGTTAACTTTTACATATCACTGCATATGAACACGCCCTTGAAAAGATATCCACTGTTAGCTTTGGTACGCGAGGACAACTTGTCACTTCCGAGTTACAGAACAGACTTTTTTTTCGTTAAGTTTCCTAAAACGTGCAAGTTTTAAGTTCATCCCTTCTTAAAATTTCTTACTGTACCCAATTGGTCGAATGTTGAATTTCGCTGCTCCCTAATAGGTCCAAAAGACAGAATTTTGAATACGTTAACCCCATTGGCTTCTATTTATGTAACATTCTTCCACTGTTGTCGCCCGAGTGAACTCCTTCACGCGTCTCACTAATTTCTTTAGAGTTCAAGCATGCCTAATGTTGTAAATCTTCCCCACACGATTTAAAGAGTCCCAAAAGCTGTCAAGGTTTTCGAAGTCAGTCTTCTTCTTTTCTTTTTCCAACCTTTCTTACCCCATACATTTGATTCTGACAAAGTCGAAATTGTTAGTTTGCTACACCTGCCATAAAACTCTCTTCCCCTGAAAACTGTAATACTGACACTCTCCAATTTCTCCCCCATCATAAATCAAACCAGCAAATTTTTTAAACAGTTCTGACCTAGGCTTTAAATGTACCACTTTGTCTCTTAATAAAAGACTTACACCCTATATTGGTTATAACTGCTTACTGCATTATCATCTTTAATAACACCATGACTAAACGAATGTTAGAATTTGTGCTGGTGATACTAGACATCATACGAGTATGCAAGCAGCACACATATGCCAGGTCATGTCATTTCATTCCCAGTACAACAATGCCACAAACATCTATCTTGGGATGATGTTCTGTACAGTCCTCATATACCGAACTACCTAGAAAACCTTAACATCAGGAAGTTACCAAATGTCAACTCACCCACTTCTTCAACAGTTCTGAATTTCAGGTCACACACTGGACCAATACCATGGACAAGGAATAAAAGATGATCAACCTTTACTGGCTCACCCTCATCAATATCAAAATCATCTACACCACGTTTCACAACATGAGGTCTCACATGAGTTTGCTGCAAATGAAATACACAAGTACACATAAGAAACCATCCAATCTGAGAATAAAATTTATTATACAATAAACAAATTTAATTAGAAGTAAATAACAGGGAAATACATTTAACTGCTTATATTAAAATGTCTCCTACACAAACAACAAACATGTTAATGCAAAATCAACACACCTTTATACCTATGTAGGTCCTTGAATCTTTTGTTTAAATCATTCCTTTCTGAATGCTACAGGATAGCCATCCAAGAAAAAAAAACACATACTTAAAAAATATATTCATTATGCATAAGATATTCTTCTGGATTAATTTCATTTGAATTGTACTAAAAATGGATCATGACTAGCTGTCACCAAGAGATGGCATGCAACTGTTAATACCTGAACTTTAAGTAACCAACATGTGCTTCCCACAACTTTTCATTTCATTTCACTTCCACTTATTCATCCTTTTCATCAATTCACTGGGACAAGGCACATCTATGGAATATATATTCTAAATTTACACACAAGTAACAACATATTTAAAATTACATATATAATAGCATATTTGTGAAAAGATACATTATATGGCCAGAATTCCTCACATAATTTAAATAACAGACTGCTTGGCAAGTGAACACATATACACACAGGCATGAACACATGCCAGGTAAACAGCTAGAATAAGCAGGTTACTAGGCCACTCAAATGCCAACATAAAACAAAAGACAAAAAACAATCCAAAATGAATGGCAGCACACATTCCTGAATTTAGTCTGCTATTATTATATCATAAATATCCTTTTGATTTGTTACCACATGCATACACTTTGCCCTGTTTTTCAAATGATGAGGAAAGAGACATACAGGAAAAAGCATAATGGCTCCAACTGGTTTCCAACCCAAGATATTGCCCTCATACCACAAGCATTAAGATTATCAATACCAAAGTGATAATACACACTCACAGGCGTATTTCCCCATGCATCTGGTGATGCTGCTTGCTGGTGATGAAACATAGAATTAGGTCCATGGAAGACTACTGTTTCCCCATTGGGGAACTCAACACGACGATGCCAGACATTGGTTGTTGCCGCTATCTTAAACTCTTCCTCCAGTCTGGTAGACACACTCTCTTCATATGGTACAGAGTGTGTATCAGATGATCGCTTATAGAACCAGGAACAACGCCGAACTTCAGACGGGCTTTCCTGCCAATACACAGATGATCTCTGCCGTCGAAGAATGTTCACATCATACCTTCCACCATCTGTTGCAACCAGTGTTTCTGGGACTCTTTCAACTACAAACAGAAAGGTTTACATAATTGTATAAAAGTTATATATATAATCCACTGAGACCCATAACTCACAATCATCTAGGTCAGTTCAATATTAATTTCTGATTACATTATAAGATCCAGGCATCTGAACCCTGCAGTATGTAAATCATGCATAAATGAACTGCAGAATAATTTCTGCAACATTCACGCACCAGGAGAGGCCAGAAAATTTTAGTACACCATACAAAATATTTTTACTCTTTTATAAACTATGTGCCCTCAGAATTTACTTGTACCTCATTATTCATCTCCATCTACTGCTGATAAGTCCTTAGCCTGACCAGGAAGGAAACAAGCTTGGAAGCACGTCAGGGACACACGCGATTTCAACAACATCGAGACGCAAGCTGTCATCAAGTTTCTTTCCTGCAAGCCAAGGCACCAAAGGAAATTCAGGCCATTCTGACAGAAACATTAGATTGATTTCCTTCCTGGTCGGGCTAAGGACTTATCAGCACCCCTGTACACATATGGAAGCATACATGGAGTAGTAGATGCTGTAAGTTCAACTGTTAACAGTTTGTGTGTGTAAGATTCAAACAAATGGGGGCTTCATTTTACTTACCAGAAGGGAATGCTTCTTCTAGAGCAAGAGAATCAACCATGCTGAATGGCTGCCATAAAGTCTTGGTTTCCACTTCCTTTTTGAAGAACCAGTGATGGTACACAGTCCGGTACATCATTCCTAGCTGGGCCTGAAACATAATGTGCTTCCTCTTAAAAACTATCCGGCTTCTTAGATTCCAACCCCACACAACACAGCAAAGCTAATTCAAAATTATTTTAAAATATTTAAAAGTACTGACATTTCACTCCATAAGTCTATGAAATACAATTTCAAACCTTATTTATATAAAATACAGGACAAATGGAAATTGCTATGTTATTATGTTGCAAGAATAGCTATGCCATGATATCATGAGGGACAAGGACTACGGAACAGAATAAGAACAACACAGTAAAAACATTCATAGAGAAAAAGAATTACGTACCATCTATTGTAGAATTAATCTGCATTATATACACTCCGTTTTGACTTCACAGAGAACACAATGTGCTTCCACTAGAGAGACCAAAAAACTAATGTTGTATAGGGACATAATCCCTGTTTATTTTCAGAATCACACAGAATACATAAATAGCATAGAAGACTGTGCTGACAAAAGGCAGTTTCTGGTGTAAAAATTAGCAGTACACAGAAAAACCACTTGGCTTTATATGGTTAGATAAGATTCGAAATGTGTGTGTGTGTGTGTGTGTGTGTGTGTGTGTGTGTGTGTGTGTGTGTGTGTGTGAGCATGCGTGCTTATTGTCAGAATCAAACAGAATACATAAACAGTATAGTAGACTGTGCAGACAAAAAGGAGTTCCTGGTTTTCAACCTAGCAGCACATAAAAACAACCACATAGCCTTAAATGGTTAGATACGATTTGAAATATGTGTGTGTGTGTGTGTGTGTGTTTGTGTATTATAGGTATTATAGCACGTGAGAATCTACGAATCATATTTCACCATCTACTCAACACCATTCTTAACAGTAGTATATCAACAATCAAACTATCCAATGCAACATTCATTAACCAAACACTAATAACAAATAAGGCAACAATATTAATAATAATAATAAGAAGAAGAAGAATAAAGTTCATAACTTCAGTATTACGAAGGCCTATGATTGCTGACTGTATGATTTTATTAGCTTTGTGGAGAACAGTGTCTATGCCTTTATATGGTACAGCTTCTATTTTGTTGATTCGTTGACAATAGGAGATTTATATCTGCAAAAAACAAATGTCATAACCAACAAAGGATGCAAAATTGCATGGAACACATTTGTAAATTCTGAGTACTTAAATTAGTAGCACAACTTTTCACTCTTTTATTCACAATGAAAAATGCTGGAAGAAAATACTCTCATAATAACTGAAAGGCTGTTGTACTGGAACTAACCCAGCTCCTCACTGAAACTTTAATATCTATCCTTAACACCTTCACTGTCAAGGGTGCAACTGAACCTGTAGACACAGAAGTTGATTCATTACCAGATTAGTAAACGATGGCGGGACCACAGAGGGCGAAGTCTGGTTCTCAGCAGTCACTGGGGACTGGTACTCGTACTGCAAGGGTGTAGGGGTCAGTGTGGCCATTCCTGATGTCTGTGGCACTGCCATTGTAATGCTAGGTGCTACTGATGGAGCCACTGTTGTAGAAAGAGTCAGGTTGCCGAAAGGAACAATAGGAGGGGTTATACGAGGGGGTGATGCAGACAGCCCTGGTGGCTGTGCATACAGTGGCTTCCTCTGACTACCTAGTCTGTATGTATTGGTGGTTCCAGCTGTAGAAAATAAAATAAAATCATAATAATGATAAACATACGTTACAACAAACAGCGACATCAATTATCATTGTACATTTAACAAAAAAGCTAAAGAAGAAATATACTGTTTACAAGTACACCATTATTCAGCATTGTTATAGTATTTCAATAGATAAACATTTCTACCAATGCCCCAGAATAAAGTCCTTAATCAGAAACTGGTCCTGTTTGCAGTTTTACTCAAACTTAATTTACCTTACTTCCCACATTCAATTTCCACTGTTTTTAACAGAAATGTCTACCAAGAAAGCATACAAAATTCCAGGTTCTGACAGTGATGTTTATGAGAAAATGTTACTTCCAAGACATTTCTTGACCAAATGTTGTACATATTTTCTGACTTATTCATCCAAGTTATAAATCCAGCCCATCCAGTCTTACTACAACCTTCCTAATAATAGCAGTTAAACTACATAAATCACCACAATGTTCTTCGTTATGGAACATGCTCTACTTCCTTCATCTCTACTGTGCACAAAATAAGAACACATTCAATTCTAAATTTTATTTTTGTATACAGGGGAGATAAGAGGAACTGGAGGGGGGAGGGCTAAATTTCTTCTGGAGAATAAAATAACAGATTTTAATTCTTTTTAAATTCAGTGCATCACAGCTACTTCAGTATAGCACTGACAGATCATCCAGAACAATGACCTGAAATAAGGGCCAGCCCCACATGTACAGGACCTCACACAAAAGCAAGCAGATAAAGCAGGATGGCATGGCACTTACCACTACTCCTAGTCTTGTATTTGGAAGGTATCTGATTTGAGTCTAGCGAGGACACCATCTATCCCAATTAAGTTAGGTCATGGTTTTTGTCAGTCCTCCAGTCATACAGCAGGACAATATCTTAACTAAGTTAGGTTAGGTAATGGTTTTCCTCTGTCTCTCCAGGCATATACCAGGAGAGTATCTTAACTAAGCCATTTCAACACTGCTACATATTCTGATACTAACAGCAGTGAAACAAAAGCACAAAGAAGCCAATACTAAGCAATTTCCAAACTTACCTCCCAAATAATCATTCAAGGACAGTGGTATTTTAAACCAGAATTTTCCAAACTTTAAAAACAAGAGCATTGTATCCATTCTAAATTTACAATTACAATATAGGCTTTTACTCACAATTTCAGTTGCTTAAATTAACAAGAAGGGATGACACGGTCAGCACAAAGACTAGCCCATGGGCTGGTCAATCTAAGAATCTGATCGTAGCAACGGTAAGAGGTTTTCCTCACCTCCAAATAGCCCAGACCTGCTAAGTGGCCTACCCAGCCTCCAATTGAATGGGCACCAGGGTACTTTCCTGGCACTAAAGTGGCCAGAGCGTGAAGTTAACCACTCATCTCCATCTACCACCAAGGTTAAGACTGAGCAGAGCTGTACCTCTACTCCCCTTACATGGCTTCATTGTGTGGATACAAACAACTTTACCCTTACAATTACACTGCCTATCTCCACAGTCCTTCAAACACTAGACAGCATGTAATACAGCAAAACAATCCACTCCATCAGGCAGAAATCGGGTTACACATGGTATCACATGGTCAGAGAACATGGCACTCTCTATTGACATGAAACTGCAATATGCAGCCAAAAGATGGCAAACATGGGTGTTTTGCACATAATTCTTTGTCAAACAGGCAAACAGAATTTCTAAACTTTGACAAGCAAATATTGGTGTCATGACTGCATCAGTTTTATTTCATGCCTAGTGTCTGGCAAATAGTTAGTGCAAAATTAAATGCACCACTTAACGTACGCAACCAACAATAGTACAAATGTGCTAATTCAAATATTCTAAGGCCCAAACATGGCAGTGTAGCAGTAAGAACTGTTGTATGGACAGCAAAAACACACAGTATCCATTAGTCTTTCATACATTCTCTTATGTCAAAACATAATACAACTGCTTCAGGCAGTTGTTTACTGATAAATAATCTGTCATGTATCGGGTGTGACAGCTTAGGCAGTATGGTGACTAGTCTATGGGCTGGATTATTCATAAGTCAATTCCTGGAAAGGGCACAAGACTTTTGTCTCATGTACAAGGTCAAGACGAGCTCTGGGGAACACCCAACCTCCGATCCACTTGGTAATGGGGGGTTCTTTCCTCAGGGATAAAGCAGCTATCAGATAAATCCTAATACTTACCTTCATCTAGTGTAAAGGTTAAGAACATCTGCTTCACCTACATGACTTCATGGCAGGAATAAGGACAACTTTACCTTTACCTTTACCATTACATCTAGAGCTTTGTACAATTAAGTTGAAGGATGTGTGCTTGTCTTCATATTAAAACTTACCTGACGGTGCAATAGTAGCAACTGGAGGAAATGAAATGGGTGCAGACAGAGGGACGCTAGCTTCCTGCTTCATTAACGGTTGATATTGTTGATACTGAGATTGTGCTAATAAGGGAACTGTTGTAGACGATGATGACTGCAATTCATAGCCATGCTGGAGTTGGGACAGGGAAGAGCTTGTAGATAAAGTTGACGTCTGAAACAGTGGTGCTGCCTGATGCCCAGTAGTGTCCGATGCTGAATGAACAGGATCAGGAATACTATGCAACAGAGTGGTCCCAATCACAACATCATGTGGTGGTGACTGGAGACTCCACTGTACAGGAGAACTTTGGTCAGCTCTTGGAGGTGATGGTGGGAGGGCCTGAGAGGCAGTGGAAGAAATGGGTGCTATTTGCAAAACTGGGGACGAAGAACGGGCATAACTAGGTGAAGAAGTAGGTTGCAGAGGGTGCACTATACTGATTGGCTGAGGGTGAGGCAAACTAAAAGGCTGAGGTGCATAACCTTGTGGAGGTTGAGGCAGGGGCTGTGCCTGTAACTTGTAAACTTCTTCAAATGAATCTTGTAAACCAGAAGGCTGTGGAAGATCACTGAATGCTGTAGCAAACCCCTTTGAATCAGTATTTGAGGAGCTTAATGGATGTGATAATCCAGCAGTGGATGATGACGAGGCAGGAGGATCTTGCCCAAGGAAAGTGTCCACTTCTCCAACTTCTGGAATGAGAAAAAAGTGCCACACATGTATTACAAGAAATTAATAAACTCACATACATTATCAAGCACCCTGGTGCAACACCAGGACATCTAAACTCGGAAGTATCCTCTCATTTGAATCTCAGTTGACCTACAACCCCTCCTGACTGAGAGGTTTCATGACTTGCTCGGGCTCTGTGTTAGTTGATGGGATAGTATTCTAAAAAACAGGTCATGATTACCCCCTTCCAAGCCCTTATGTACTCATTATTCATAACCATGTTCCCATCTCTTTCAATGCCTAATATCTGCAGCTGCAACAGTGCCACTACATAATCTACAAATCATTTCATCCATACGCTCAACATGTATCCTTTCGTACCTGTCCCATTCCTTGTACGGATTAGACAAAGCCACCTGCAATTACTTGGTCTTTCTCTAGTTACCCTACATTTTTCTAGACTTTTAGGAGAGATTTATTGTACCACTGTGTGTGTGTCCATATGCCTGTCAATACATAATAACTTCCAAATCAACAGGCAATTTCTTGTTTATGAAGTAAACAAGAATGCCTCTTGTGGAAAGCACATCCAAGCACATGTCTGTCTGTGACCTAGCAGCAGTGACTAAATCACTTATCAGATTTTTATTAAATTCAGTAGAGGAGGTCCTTATCAAAAGCTCCCAAGAAAATGTGAGTCTTGTGAAAATCGACTCAGTGACAATCATACATTACTTACGGGTCTATATAGCAGTGCTTCAGCCTGCATACGGATACCACACCACCCCAGCCAAACCACACCGTAACACCAACACACATTGAACCAGAGCAATACAACCCACGAAATAACTCAACAAATAAGTCGCAAGCTCCTGAGGATGGATGAATTAACATCCGAAACATGTTGAGCAGTAAATAATAAAATAAAAAAGCAAGTGACATCAAGTTGGTCTCTCTTTATTAAAAAATCTGTACTTTTTTCTACACTTTTCGTCTGACTTAGAAAAAAAATTAGGTGCAGGACATGACTACAACAGAAAAGGTGATGAATGTATAACGTAATATTGAGGCACGTTCATGCAACCATTTTTGCAGTGGAAAAGCAATAAGTAGTACATACACTGAGTGTGTGTTTGTAGCCTTAGTTATCCAGTACACCATGTGCATGCGCCATATTACATTGTCATCTGTAGCTTTCTGGCTCCACTGCGTTTTTCCACATTACCTCTTAACGGCATGATTTTTGGGGAAAAAGGTTATTGAATATAGACTAAGTTTTTATTTTCTCTACATATTCCGTCAGAAACATATCTCATTCTAAGAAGAATTCAGTGACATAATAATAAATGTACATCTGTCTTCATGTCAGGAACCTGTCATTCTTGTCATATTTCAACGAAACTTGCCATGTAGCGACAAATTTTCGAAAAATACTCATATACCAAATCTCATAAAAATCCGTCCAGTGGAAGTTGATTTATACCAAGCGGAGAGACAGACATTATGACGTAAATAGTTGCTTTTCGCAATTCTGCGAACGCGCCTGAAAACTGATTATACGAGCTTCCCAAAAATTGGTATAGTGAAAGCTATAGTTTACTTCGGGGTGTAAATTAATTTCCGTCCCTATTTTCCACATTTATTGTCCGATTTGGATAAAAGTCGGTATAACAGGTCAGTACATAATGCTTTTGAGCGGTTGCGAGTTTCTTTTAAAAAAAAAACGGCGCAAAGGTGACCGTACTTTTCCTACGGGCGTAAATCAAATTACACTAATGAGTGTACATGCAGACCGTAAGAAATTTTGAAAGTAAAGAACGGCTGGGTGAAGTGTGTCCACTATGTAACACAGTCGCCAATTTGCAGTCTTCTTTTTTACTTTCTACAGTTCAATGTTACAGCAAACAACTAAATACGAAACGAATTAGGTTCGCATTAAACTAAGCGATTAGTCACGATACGTTTAGCCTTCACGGGCTCCTAGGATGTTCAGTCACACACACACACACACACACACATACATACACACAGTAGGATGTGACCTAAATTCAAAGGGATGTGTAAAAACGACTTCCCCATATTTGCATTTGTAAAATTTCAAGAATCGCATGTCATAAGTTATGGGTGTTCAACAACTACTCAGCTGAATACATACACGGTCGAACTCGTATTATAAATTGTGTCGTTACAAACTGGTGTCGCTCTAAGCGAGGTGTACGGCAAACGCAAAAGCAAAACATTGCAAGCTAAAACACAGACCTGCAGGCATATTATTTAATGTCAAAGCTCTGATGTATTGCAAACTTAAATTACATTTAAAATTTAGGAAGAAAAAAGATTGTCACAAGAAGAGGACCGTCCCCTGTCAATAGTGTGTTGCTAAAACCACTTAAGCAGCGGTTCATCGACATTACTTCGTTCAGGCTTTCGAAAATAAAAAAAAACTTTACTCTCGATGCTTTCCGTTCAAAAGAACTAATAATTTTGGTTCTGTTTTTTCCAAATCGTTCGGATCGAAGAATTTACGAGAACAAATTCCCGACGTACATCAGCTTTCTTTTTCTTTCCATTTTCTATTTTTCGTGTCACTTAAACTTTTCCTGCGACGCTCAAAACCTTTCCTTTATTCGCGACTGCAGCCATGTTAACACATAATCAATATCTTGTTAATTGCAGGAATAGAAACGCAATGGGAAACTTAACGCACAAAGTAAATTATCCTTACTACTGTCAATTTCCAGGCCTGGAATTTATATAGCTACGCGTAAGAGTAGAGGGCTTGTTCTCACAATGATGAGGAGAGGGTAGAATTCTCAAAACAGCCTACCTCTTACAAAATTATATTGGAATGGATGGTTTGCAATATCGTCATATCCGCGGTACATGCTCTTATGTCGTACTAAGCAAGGCAGAAAAACAGTGGCCTTATGGGAAACTGGTACCACAGAATGTATAACGTTATAAACGAGGTGTCGCACAAACTGATGTCGTTACAACCTAGTTCAACTGTAATTTCCAAATGTGACATTCGGCATTATGCATACTATATCGACTTTGCGTTCATTTGTTTACGATACAGCTCTTTTAGCTGCAATACTAATGGAAATCATGGCTGCACAAATCCCGGGTGACTATATTCTGCAGGGTATCGCCAAACACGTACAGGTCCTGAATATGAAACTTACTCCATTTCACCCTTCAGGCGCCTAGCACTGTCAGAAAACTTCTTAAGTTTTGCCAAATTTTTGAACCCCTTTCTGCAGATAACATAGAGCACTGGGTTAAAAATTATTTCACCCTGTATCTGTCAAATATTCACCATATACAAGCATGTTTCCAATAATAGTTATAGATCGTAATGAGGTCCACTTTATACTACAAGCCATTTCGCGTACGATTTATAAAACCGTTCTGCGGCCCGCGTTACGATGCTGCAAGCTGAATACGACTCGCAAGTGTCGAAAGTCAGTCGACCCCTGATACAGACCACAAAATGTCGATGACAGAACACGGAGCAAGATAACAGAAGTCCTTCGGTTTTTCCACCACGGGTTGCGAGACAGCAATACAAGGCGATATACTTACAACTCATCGGAAAATGGCACGATGCGGCAGGACATTTGCAACAAGTTAATGCATAAATACCGCTACGTTTCTTCTATTCATCTAGCAACCTTCTCTTTTTTTTTCCCCCACGGCTTATCATGTATGACGTCGCAATTGTCCACACTGTTAAAACACGTGACAAGCGCCAAATAAACGGGGTCATAGAAAAATTCAACCCGTGTTTTACGTCATCACAGGAAACTGAAACCACACGGGACAATGACTGGCCTCGCGAGGCGCAAACGACGTTACAGCAATACGATTACGCAGTTTCGTAGGAAACCGGATTTGACGATAAATGTCTCATTCCACTTCAACTTTAGAAGAAGCGCCACGACACTACGAGGGCAATTACATTAGGGTGGATGAGACATGATTCGAACATCGACTCTGGGTAAATGACCAGCTTGATGCACAAATGTATTATGTAACCTTACATAATACGTTCATTATTATAATCCTCTACATGCTTCGAGCAACTCTGTGCTCATCGTCAGGAGGTCGAATTCTCCTTCTCAACCTGCACACCGGACGGTCACTTACAAGGAATACTATACCAGATGCTGTATTAATACAATTTGACCTCCTGATGATGAGCACAGTGTTGCTCGAAACATGTAGATGCTTATAATAATAAACGTATTATATAACGTATTTGGGTATCAAGTTGGTCATTTAGCCAGAGTCGTACCAGGATGCACGGCCAGCAAACATAAAATTCATGGTTGGGACATGTTGCAATGAACAAGGGGATGTGAGATTTGATGTCTTCGCGCCGCTGACTGTGAATAATACGGTCCTCTGGGATATAGCGTTTTATATTCTGATCACTACTCTGTCCTAAAGAAGGAGGCAAAGGGTTCCCCCAAAAGCTACTAAATTTCGACCACACTGCACGCCATCATGTCCCAGAAGACAGTCTCCTTCCAAAATAGCACACATCAAAAACTCTTACAAAAATTTCTATCGAAAATCTGAAGGAAGGGTAATGTTCGCGAAACCCAAAATCAGCTGCCGGAATAATATGAAAACATATCTTAGATAAACATGGCAAAAGGGTTCAGGGTACTGTCCCATGAGGGAATCTTTATGAACACGGTCATGAATGCCCCAATTCCATCTTGACGAAATGGTTAACTGGTTAGTGTCAGCTATAAACGGCCATCCAAGTGCCTTAATATTCCCACATTGGTGTGGAAAAAGAGAAACAGTAAACAGGCAACATACCTGACATTATATCTCCACATTACAGTACGAAGACCAATCAGACCAGCCCACTGACATAACGTCTCCATATTTGAGTGGCGAAGTAAAGGACTGCCACTTGGTGATATAATGCCGTGAAATTTGACTGGACACACCAAGATATGCCAGTCTGATAATGTCATTTTTTGTCATTCGACTGCGAAGAAAAATGAACAACACAATGTCGTTACCTGGCACTGAACCCCATGCAATTTATTAACGCATATGAACCCACAATGGAAAACCCAGCAGCGATAACTTTTGAATAAGAGTTTTATTTCCAACTACTGCACAAAGTTTAGTTTTTGCGCTCCTTCACGTTTCGGCCACCGACTATAGCCATCATCAGGGAGCTATATACTATAAAGACACGAGCAGAGTATCATATGTCCAGTAATTTGACAATTTAATTGTAATCCATTCCGTTAGGCTGTGACATATTAATACTGGCATATACATTACCGTCAAACACAACAAACTTTTAATAAAATCATCAATAAATGCTACATGTTCCGGCCCTTCAGGCATTAAAATACACGATTTTAAACACAAGTAACTATGCGGGGGGAGGAACGAAACAAAAAAGGGAGAGGAGAAACGGTGCTTAAGGACCGAAACATGTAGCATTTATTGATGATATTATGAAAAGGGTGTCTTTGACAGTAATATACACGCCAATATTAGTAAGTCAGTAATTTGATCGAATACCATATTGGACATGGGTAACTTAAAAAAAAATGCTTAAAATGAGATTGACAAACGAAGGAACGCAATGAAATAGTACAGCCCATATCTACGTGGCAGGTCGTAAGACTTCTCTGCAAACACGAGCCGTCAGAAATGTTGAACAACATCCGGTATCTTCCGGCCAAATAACTCCGCCCAGATATCCTCTTCCTATCTCGTACTGAATTGTTCTAACGTTTGTAACGAAAAGTGGAAATGCCCTGAATAAGAGTCATTCCTTAAGACGACGTAAGAACGCAGCGTTATAAGGCTGCGTACGGTGATAATCTAGTCCAGTGCGTACCGGCTTAGGGAGGTGGGCGGTTCATCTCGTCTACTGTCAAGAGTAAAAAATCAAGTACTGCACTGTTTTTCGCCTTTCTCAGAGTTACGTGTCAGCTCTCCCTCGTCTTTTGTACAGCACAGAAAAAAAATATCGTTTGCTACTCGTGTACGATTCAGATTTGAGAATTTTAGTTAAATACCAACCAATTGTCGAACAACTGGAAATTTTGTCATCAGAACGAGAGCTAAGGGCCGACACACGGGTGTTCTAAATATTAAACCCAAAAAACCCTTACTAGTTAATACTATACAACGCACAAACAAATAGATTAAAATAAAGATTGACCGGAAAAGGAAATCAGTAAATTGCCGCTCCTCCCATACAAAATCGAAAAATGTGTATCATGAAACGTATACTGTCAAATCGAGCCGCTACGTGCCTAGTTCTCGCTCTGTTTCAATTATGGCAAGTCTCAACTGTTGCTCAAGAGCGAATATTATCTGGCGGTGGGCCCGAAGCGATTCCAATCCAAGAAGTACAGGCAAATCGTTACAACAATGACCTACGGCCTACAGGTGGCCAAGGTCTGCCGCAGGGACCCGAGGATATATCCACCGCCGTCATCATCAAAGACATACTTCAAGATCGGTATTTAAGAAGACCTGTGGCTGTGGTCACTGACACTGCGCCTCCCTTCCTGTATCGAGCCAAGGCGCTCCTGCAAGCTGCCGTCTCCACCAGCACGAGCGTTAACATGGTGCTGATCCCATACAACAGTACCGGTGAGTAGGACCAAGTATTACCTAACGTGAAACCTACTTCTAACAGAATTGCAAGTTCCCTGGACATCCTGACATTTCAGAAAGCTTTGCTTTTAAATCAGGCACCTTGTATAATTAAAATATTGCACAGTGTACACCCACCGCGATTAAGAATTTGCTGGTGACAGCAAACATTACTCACATACTTCAAAAGCTGTAAGGCCTACTTGCCGGCAAAAGGACCTGTTATTCTGTTGGGACCTTATTAAAATACTGAATTACTAAAAATTCCCTAGTCACATTCATATTGACAATCTTGTGACTTATTAGCCTATATCAAAATAAGTCAACCACCGATAGAGCGTCAGCTGTAAATCGGGGGTGGCGATTTATCGAGGGTGACGGTACTTCGGAATGCTCTACAATAGGAAATTTCTGTTCAGAGACTATTGTGAGCGCTAAGGGAGCGTGGCGCTACTTCGGGGTTTGACTATATTCTCATTCGCCAACTTCTTCAGCGCAAATTATCTTCCAGCATCAAACACTGAGAAGGCCATCTCCTTACCGCGACATAGCTCAAAATTCTCGTCTTAAACTACAAATACGCAACTTTCTAACCCTTAATGTTAAAAACACACGGGTTTTGCAGTCAAACTGCACACAAATGCATACTGACAATCGACGAGATTAACTTTCCATTGTGACTTCTGGCCAGGCTGATGCTCACTGCTTACTTGATACACACAGATTGGCCCAGAGGGTTCCAGGAAGTTAAGGATCCCAGATTTCGTAACAACGGCACAGGATGGTGGTAGGTTGTCAGCCTCACGCACCGGCCACCTTTACCCCCAGGAAATACTCCTGGTACTCATTTCTGTTAGAGGCTGAGTCGACCCCAGGGGCCATAGAGCGATCGGAAGGATTTTATGTCAATGAAAAATCCACTGACACCAGCTGGGATCGAACCAGCGACCTTCCGATTGTAGCACAGCACCTTAACCACTGTGCTACCGCGGTCCCCATATATATATATATATATATATATATATATATATATATATATATATAAAATTACTAT
>Ga0131853_10007834_pt1 | contig 19383 bp, 11 predicted proteins | sample TergutLab28metaG_FD_92764 | JGI IMG/M metagenome (GOLD analysis project Ga0131853, IMG submission 92764) | Labiotermes labralis P1 segment gut microbial communities from Petit-Saut dam, French Guiana - Lab288 P1 (version 2) (version 2) | ecosystem: Host-associated > Arthropoda: Insects >... | reverse complement strand
TAAGAAACCAACTAGATGTCACTTTTGTGTTATCCTTTATTTCTCCTTTACAAGTTGCTCAACATGTTTCGGGCAACCATGTGCCCATCTTCAGGAGCTGACGACTGCGTAGTGTTATCGCCATGTGGTGGTGTTGTGTCGTGCCTGCAGGAAGGCTGTCAACCAGTTAGCAGGTTGTGTGTCCACTGAGGAGTTCGTCAGCTCCTGAAGATGGGCACATGGTTGCCCGAAACATGTTGAGCAACTTGTAAAGGAGAAATAAAGGATAACACAAAAGTGACATTTAGTTGGTTTCTTATCCATACTGAATTAGGATACACGGTCAACCACACATCAAATTTGTAAAAAATTTGTAAAAGCAGTGTCTATAATAATTTGACTTACTATGAGTTTTGTGAAAATCGGTGCAAGGAACGACAATTTTTACTATGGGTGTAAATGACATTAAATTTATGTGTGTACAGACATCCTTCATGGCATCATCCCTTCACCCCCATTGCTGCAGCAACATTCCTGACTTGGCTGAGGCAGAGCAACAGTTCATAATGACCACCACAGAATCATTAGTGGTAGAGGAACGGTACTGCTATTTCACAGTCCAAAAGCACCATGCTACTTTCTTTTATTTTATTTTTCTCAGGTACAACCATTCTGGGAAAATTGTGGGTCAGTACTAAAAATTATGAACCACTGACATGGTACTATGACACTTTGAGGAATGACACAGCCATTAAATTTGACATAATTTGTGCATGTAATTTTTCGGGACCAGAAAAACTGCATGAAAATGGTGTGAAAATCGTGCATACAGAAATGATGGATGGCGGTTTTACTGTAACTCCAGAACCCACAAATTTTGGAAGAACAGGGCCTTCAATTATTTAAGAAAATGAACTTCACTTAATTCACAGAAAATTGTTAAAGTTTCAAGCTGTCAGGCACTTAACAACTGTTACAGTTTAAGCATCAGTGAATATCACACCTTTGGATGGGCAGACTTAAAAAAAAAAGATACATAAAATATGCACCAGTACCATAAAATTCATGATTCCTAGCCACAATAATCCAATGCAACTATCATATAAATATAAAGATAACATTACTGACTATCAAACCTTTTATCTCATGAAATCCTACAAAGCTAACCTACAATAAACAGCAAATGTGGGAAGGGGGAGAATTGGCTCCAAATTGTACAGCCCCATCACACTTTCAAACAGACAAAAATGAAAACCATGTATATCTTGCATTTCAATTTTCAAACATTCTACTAATGTCAATGAAATTTAATATAAACTAAATATTATTGTGAATGAAATCTTTATACACAATGTTGAAAGATAAAAACTACCCTGATGATGGGGGCAGCAAGCTCCTCCAAAACAGAGGCAAAAAAATTACAAATTAACACTGCGTCATATCCCAGAAGACTGTAATGATCATCAAAAATGCTGCTAAAACCACAAATTACAAACTCCACATGATTCACACTTCACATTTGTTACAGCTAACAATTACAGCTTATATATCTTACTGTTCTTGTCCTATATATATGAATACATGGACTCCCTAAGTAGGTTTTCTTAATTTCCAAGATTGAGATGTTGTGCTCAAAACTCTGATGCAAAATTTAGGACAGAAATCAATAATGTATGTCAAAGAAAGCAATTTTTTGTCACAGTATGCCACTGATTTCAGTTTACTTTTGACTTAAATAAAGTGACACTTACCAATGTACAAGTACCAGTCATATGGTGCCAAGCCACTGATGATTGTCTGGGCAAACTTCGTGATAAAGACACAAAGTGCAAAGATGCTGTCTGGGATTCTGAGCCAAACACTTACGACACACATCCCAGTAACAGTTCCTGCCAAGAACAACACAACATTGTTTAGCACATGGGCTGGCTAAACTGCTCTTAACATCAAAATTTACCACTAGCAAATCTTGAGGTCAGAAAGCAACCAGGGGAAGATATATATGCCTGAAGCAACCAAATCCATTCTACAAACTTGAATTACATTTCTCAAAACCTGCTCAACACACACAAGACACTCCATGTTCAAATCATTTTGTGACAATAGACACAAATATAACCTTCCCAATGACAGTCAAATTTTACAGCAATCCAATAATGGCATCCATTAATTTCAACATGTAACAAAACACCAGGCCTAAATTACACAAAACGTTTAACTGCCTTCAAGCAAATGGCTTTCCTGTATGAGATGTAAATGCCATGTGTTAAAGGGTGTTAATATCAGTTCCACACTGGATTGCAACATGAGTCAGTAAATGCTGGAATGGGTTTTGCAGAGAACCTCAGAGAGAGAGCTCAAGTCTTCAGTTTATATTAAATATACTTTGATATAGAGGATATTTCACAGCATAAATAATTCTATTTGTTTATATCTTCAAGTAAAGTACCAGTCCTGAATGGCTAATGTAGGCAGTTTTTATGTGTCTTCAAAACATCATCAAACCAGTCCTCTGTAAAACTGCAGTGTTCACAGAACATTAAAAATTGACCCTGTCCTAGCCAGTACAAAAAAAAAAAAAAATTAGTCTACACCATTGTTTCTCAAACTGTGGTATGCCTACCACTACCAGTATGACAATCATTGTTTCCTGGTATGTGTCTGGTTTCCTGGTACTAGGCTAAAACACACACTCAGAATATACAACAATTACTGCTTTTGCACTGCAACAACAGTTACATGAATGTGCCTCAATATTATGTTATGTGTATGTACATTACCTGTCTTGTTGTTCTTTATATACATTTTGGCATGGCTTTCATAAAGAATTATTCACGGCAGGCATAAGAAGAACTGGCGAGATCAAATACTTTTCTAATTACCAAGTGATGGCAGAAACTACTAGAAATTTAAAAATTGAGGTGGTAGTCTGACATGCAAGCTATGAAAGGTACAGGGTGGTAGGCACATGCTGCCTGAAATTGGAGCTAGTCACCCATGTTTGAAAGTCGGGGCTCCCTCAACAGAAGTGGAAAAGGTTCCACTGGCCAACATAAAACTTGTTTTAACTACTTAGCCACTTGATTTATTAATTAATGTTACACAAGATTTCTTGACTTTTAGATCTAATTTTAATTCACACAAAGTTAATTTTGCCATAAACATGTCATATTTCTTTGTGGCATGCTTCATAATGAAACTGAATGTTACACTCTTGCCAAACAATAACCTTTTTTAAACAATCAGACACATAATTCTGTTACGAATATGTGAACTGAAAAATTCCTCTTCCCAACCTGATAACCAATTTTGCCATCTTATCTAACTGAACATTTCTATTTGTAAAATGTAATCTTTGGGTACTATGCACTTAATTTAGAAGTTTCACATGATGACTCCCAAAAAAATCCAGATGAGCCACATGTGAACTGTGGGCCAGCAGTTTGAATACCTGTACTAGACAAACAAAAATAAGAAGAATAGGGACTTGTCTTAAAAGGGTTAACTTAAAAATATAATTCTTTGTAATAATGCCAAGCATGTCAAACAGGCCAAAATTCTACACAGCAACCCACTCTGACAGCTAGCAAGAAATAAGTTAACTAAAAAGTTCAAAACTGGTGTGGTAAAAAAAAATCAGTTTTCTACTTTTCAATGTTTTAGCGTGACATCCTTAGGTGCAGGACACTATTTTCCTTCATGAACATGTTAAAGTAGGTTAAACCTGTGGATAAGATATTTACTGATGAACTTACCAAATACTGAAACCAGCGTTGCAGCACCAGTAAACTCTGTATGTTTTCTGATATCCCAACCAAATTTGTTCCTCATGTACAGAAATGACACAGCACTTTCACCTTAAACAACAAATCTACATGTCAGAATTCACATCACTGTTCTACTGATTTTCTTCATACTGCACTTTAATTTTAGACAGTAGTTTACACAGCAAGCTACAGCGCTACCCTGACTGTAACACATATATTATTTGAGCCCTCATGTAAGTTCAGTTACGTCTCCTTGTTCATCAACACTGTTGCATGGTGCACTTCTTCACAAAATAATGTCTTTGCTAGGACACAGGGTAAACCTTTACAACAGTCTGTACTGCCCTTCGCAAAAAGCAGTGGATTGTAGCACCACTGCTATGTTAAGCAGATTTTTTTGCATGGTCACTCTAGTAGATTGTAACCCAAGATTGGAAGATTAGTATGATAGACATGAATGGAGATTTTGGAACAGGTGTGCTAGGCGACAGACATCAACTATACATTGTAATATTGTGTGTTCAGTGTTAAATGAAAAAAAAAATATATATATATATATATATATCAGGTTTACCTAACATGTTTTTGTCTTCAAGGAATAACTGAACATACAATTAACATGTACATCTGAACAAAAGAAACTATATACCTATACATACAAACACATATATACACACACATTACGAGTATATTAAATAAGGAAAAATCTACTAACAAAATGTCCAAAGAACAGTTAACTTTTCACATAACCAAACAAAGAATCTGCATAAAATAGCACTGTAGTACTGAGCACAGAGTACTGGAAGACCTACAATATGGTAGTCTGATCACAATACTAGAAGACGTTGGAATGCAGCAGAGATAAATTAACTATAAAGATGGTTCATAATTTGACAAAACTTTAGTCAAGACAATAATTTTTCTGTTAACACAACAAAACTAACAAATGTACTAGTGTTAAAATTATATTTTTTACACACTATTTGTCATAACTCTAACATGTTTTGATCTATCTTGATCATCTTCAGGGAGTAACTGAACATCAATAAAGCATATATAAAGACACAGAAGGCCTATTAACTACCATACAATCGATATGGTACGTACACACACAACTATTCTATTACACACATATAACAACTAATCAAATACTGGTAATTATATTTACTATTATTATTATTATTATTATTATTATTTTGTAAATATGTTTATATTTACTACTTTTTATGTTAATTCAAGATCCATTGTAAAAACCTACAAAACTATAACCTCCATACCTTATGGAGCAGTTCTACACTCCCATGAAAGAATTTTATACTATCTGCAGACATTTTATGCACAAATTTTAATGTATTTAATAAACCATCCATGTTTTTATATATTCTTTACTGATGTTCTATAACTCCCTTAAGATGATCAAGATAGATTGAAACATGTTAGAGTTATGACAAATGGTGTGTAAAAAAATACAATTTTAACATTAGTGCATTTGTTGGTTCTGCTGTGTGAATTGTTTACTACTGCATGCACATGAATAACTTTAAAAAATCATTTTGTTTTTGTAGATACATATAATGATGACAAACAGCTGACATTTCAGGTGCCATTTCAAGACCCACCTTGTGAAGTGAATGAGAAATACTGAATGTCCACAAAACAACTTTACACTACCAAAATGATAGAAAAAGCAAATCCATTGTCCTTGTAAATTCCAACCTACATCAGTCCATAGAGAAACTCTAAAAGTTCTCATTCAAATGATGCAGGTTATAGTTCTGGCTCAACGCTGCTGCCAATGCCAGTAATTTTGCAAATGGTTGCCCTACAATGAAAGAGTATGTTCAGCATTTGGCAAAGGCAGAAGCACTAACAGCTGTGTAAAATGGATTTTGCATAAAACTTCACACAGAACCATTTTAGAGTAAAGCTGTGGACTGCTTTAGATGAAGGCCTAAACTGGGTCTGCAGTTGCACCAGATACAAAAGGTGAATCAGGACACTTGGCTAATGTTCCCTTTCTGCTCGAGTGTCTTGCACTCAAGCATAAATAGACACTTCACTGGGTGGTTCTTCATGAAACTGTGTGTGAAATGCAGTTGCACACCTGTTATTGACCCGTTCTTCGCCAAATACCGAACAGACTAACTTTTTGTTTTTGTGGTAGGTAGCCATTTTCAAAACTAATTGAAACTAGTGGCAGCAGGACATAAAAACTATGACCTGGTTCATTTAAAACAAAACTTTGAGAGTTTCTCTACTGACTGATGTAGATGTGGGGTTCTAAGTACACCACATTTATTTTCTTTATCATTTTGGAAGTGCAAAGGTCGTTTGTGGACACCTAGTAGATTCAGGGTTTAATTTATATTTCCCTTGAAATTACCTCATTTCCTAACATTGCTATGGTGCAGGACAAACAGTAATCTTCCTAGAAACATAACCAACAGGGCAACTACAAACTGCCACACATCTGTATCTATACAACACCAGAGGAGCAGTACTTTAAAACAATCTCTTTTTTGCTTAGCCTTAATTACAAGGAGCTGATATTTCATTTATGAAAAATGAAAGGCCAAACTTAATCTCAGAAACATGTTGTGTGTCTTTGTTTATTTCATGATACTCTACCAATGCCAGGAGTTATACAGCATCAAACACTAAATAACAGAATGATTATGACTCAACAACTGAGGATACAGTAGGATACAGTAGGATACAGTAGGATACAGTAGGATACAATTAGTGCATACTTTAAGGTGTTATACTGAAATTTTCCAGGAGATACTGTAGGACACCAAAGACTCCCAAGCAAGTGCTGTCCACAGCATACAGCTCACAACTATGGACAGGTAACACATCCTTACCTTCCAAGCTAAAGATACAGGTGGACAGAGCAATGATGACAAGCAAGATGATGGTTCGTCTGTGATGGTCTCTTTTCTTGAAGCAGGTTGCAAGCATCCTTATGACTAGCTGCATGTCAAAGAGCCCCCATAATCCTCCCGTGGAGTTTGTCTGCACAGTAACTCAGCTTCAGGTACAGCATTCGGGAAAATACAGCAGGTCTTTCAAGAGACAACAGATTCTTCACTACATACAGCATAATTACATGCTTGCTATGAACTGAAACGTTTAACTTGTTACCATTATCCTACTTGAAGATCACAGTCGATTAGCTGGTCATGGAATTCCCTACTTTTTAGATGGTAACACATAAAGCCTGTCCATAATCTCAAGCTGTTTCTGTAAAATTCACTTTAATATTATCCACCAAAGTGGTCTCTTTTCTTTGGATGTTCAGATCCTAACTCTGTAGACATATTTCATCTCCCTACACATGCTGTGTGTCTCACCAGTCTCAACCTCCTTCATTTGATCTCATTAATCATATGTGGTGACGAATACAAATTATACGTGTTCAAAAAACAGAACTTCCTCTATTCTCTTGTTCTTTCCTGTTTATTGGGTCCAAATATTCTTCATGGTTCTTTGATACCAGCACCCTCAAAAACAAGGTTCTGCATCAGTATTGGCAGCAAATCTGTTACATGCGGTGCAAAAGATCAGCCACTACCACTTTCAGGTGAACTTAATTTGAGTACATGTTTTGGATTACATGATGAAAATCATAATGAATTCTCTAAATCAATTATGGATCAACTGGTAAATATAAAAAATTAAATTTTAAAACATTTGTGGAATTATATACTCATTAGTCACTGCTGACCTAATTAAAATTTGCTGAAAACTAAACCAGGGCATTTATATATCACAAGTAAATACACAGATGACTGCAACAGTGTAGGTTATGCTGAGACAGTCACTGACATCTCACCTCAGAGGCCCCCCTGGTCTGATTCTAGGCACGTCCATGTGGGATTAGTGCTGAACAAAGTAGCACTGGGCAGATTCTTCTCCAAGTATTTTGGTTTACCCCTGTTGGTATCATAACACCAATACTTCATACTCATATTTGATTCATCTACCAACAACATAATATAATCTTAGCAATATTCTTTCTCTCTCCCCTACAACAACATAATGGCTGGCTAATGTACACTAGATGGCGACTTACTATACCTTTAGCCTAAGGGGTAAAAGCTACCATTCAGTTCACTCACCTGATTGACATCTACTGACTCTGGTATGAATGTCACATACAAGAAGCTCACCAGAAAACAAACGGCACTTGTCCCAAATACGGTCAAATATCCATATGTCCCAGCTACAGAGAACAATGGGGCACTGAGATAGGTACCCACTACCAAACCAAAAACTAAGCTAGCATCAAGAATGCCCATTCTGCAACAAAAGAAACACTCAGTGCCCCCAACAGACACAGGCATGACAGCCTTACATTCAAAACTGGTCAGTCATGCAACATGCAATGACATTCTCAAGGTTTAAAAGTATATCCTGACTTAGGGAAATTTCCCCTTTTGGCTTATTGAATTATCTCATTTCAGATATGTTTCCAATATCCATATCCTACTCCATGCTGTTTGGAAGTAATCTGCATTATTATAAATACAGCTTGCATTTAGAATATGATATTTTATAATCACTCCACTGTAGTTATGTACCCCTTTTTGTTTGAAACGCATTCAAGATCCAGCAGAAACACTGCAGTAGAGTGATTCTGCACACCATCACAATATATTTCTGTATTAGGCTGAGCTTGGGGTTGTGCAGGAATCCAGTGCCTGCTCACCAGCTGAATAAAAAGTCAGCATATAAAGACAGAATGAAAATAAACTGCAAATCAAACATTCCTTTCAGTGAACAGCAATAGATGAGTTGATGGATATTCTTGACTACAGCTGTATTTGAAAAGGCAAAATCTGGTAACATTACATATTTGTTAAGAGCCTACTAGATTTTCATAAGAGCATGAATACACTGGCTCACTACAAAAACACCTCCTAACCTCACTTCAGCATACGAGTCAAACTTCTGTCACTTCACACTTGATTCTTCAGTGTAACATATTACAACATCCAGCACAACAAGATGCATTCCTAGGCCCACAAGAAATATGTCAGTAAAACAAACTTAGGCTCAAGATTACGAGTGACATTATCAAACATGACAGATTTAACATGTATCTATGTATAGTTTTTGATGATACTATATTTCCAATTCATTATAAAAACCAAATTCTCAGTATCTTTATTACATATAGCCTACTTGAAAAAAATGTTTATTTGAAGTTTAAGAAAATTTAAAAAAAAATTTTAGGATATGAAAATCATGTGTAGTTTTGAGATGTACCTTCACAGTAATACTTCATTTATGTAAGTTTCATTTGTCTTGCAACATGTGTAGCCACATTTGGCTACTGCTTTGTGGCAGAAAGCTGGAAGGTTAAGTTACAAAACTTATATTAACATTAATGTTCATTAACTCTTCAACAAAAAAGACCAAATCTACATTCAACCAGCTGTGTCACATACAACATGACAATAAATTTACTGACATCATGCAACAATCCATTTATAGTGTCATTTTAGGTGAGTTTTAAAAATATATCACACTTTACACATAAGACAGAAGATACTTTCCTTTGACATACAAAATATGCTCCTACATTTTGTACTCAAGTACAATCATGTGTTGCTTAACAATAGGGATACGTTCTGAGAAATGTGTCATTAGATGATTTCATCGTTGTGCGAACGTCATAGAGTGTACTTAAACAAACCTAGATTGTATACCCTACTACACATGTAGGCTATTTGGTATAGCCTATTGCTCCTAGGCTACAAATGTGTACAGCATGTTACTGTACTGAATACTGTACACAATTAGAACACATGGTAAGTATTTGTGTATCTAGACATATTTAAACACAGAAAAAGTACAGTAAAAATACAGTATAAAAGATAAAAAATGGAACATCTGTATAGGGCACTTAAAATGAATGGAGCTTACGGGACTGGAAGTTGCTCTGGGTGAATCAGTGAGAGTGGTGAGTGAATGTGAAGGCCTAGGACATTACTGTACACTACTGTAGACTTTTCTATAGGCTTTTTTCTATTTTTAAATTTTTGTATTTTCTAAACTTCTTTGTTAAAAAGTAAAACACAAACACACAAATTACACTAGGCCTCAACAGGGTCAGGATCATTAATATCACTGTCTTCCACCTCCACATCTTGTCCCACTGGAGGGTCTACAGGAGCAATAACATGCATGGAGCTGTCTTCTCCTTCAATATCAATGCCTTCTTCTGGAATATGTCCCCAAGGACCTGCCTGAGACTCTTCTTGAGGAGATGTCACTCTTTTCAGAAATATGTCCATGGTGATTTGCTTTTTTTTTTTTCCTCTCTTTTCTTTTTTTCTCTCCGTCTTGCAACGCACCATAAACATTCCTCTCTATTAATGAAAACTGTTCGGTGTTGGGGTCCATGTTTTCAAACTTTTTAAGGAGCTTGTTAAGGTCTAGGTCTACAAAAGCTTCTGCTAAACCCTTAACTCTGTATTTTCTTTGGGATTGCTCTTCTTCTTTTTCTTCTCCTGCAGTTTCCTTTTCTCTTGCCTCTATGCATTCCTGTTCTGGTTCCAACAACTCCGCATTAGTCAATTCCTCAGGAACCGCCTCTAGGAGCTACTCAATGTCATCCACACCCAGGTTAAAGTCGCTTGCCATCTCAAACACAGCTTTGCTGATTTTTGCAACCTCCTCGCCTTGACAAATCCTTTGAAGTCACGGACAAACCTCTTGAGTGTCTTCTTCCAGATACCATTCATACATTCCTTGGTGACATCACCCCGAGCCCAAGCAAGGTTCTTGATGCAGTCATAGACATAATCCTTCCAGAAATGCATCAGTGTCTTCCTCAGCTGCAGCAATAGCCTGGGCAAAGTTCCTCCTCCAGTAGCAGGCATTAAGAACTGTTATAACTCCTTGATCCATTGGTTGGATCCAAGAGGTGGTGTTTGGTGGGAGAAACACCACTTTGATATTGGGATGAAGATCACCAATAAAAGTAAGATGTCTGGGAGCATTATCAACAATAAGCAAAATCTTGAAAGGTATGTAATTCTACAAAAAATACTTCTCCAATTTGTTGGCATAGCAATTCAGGAGGGCATCTTGGAAGAGCCATCCATGTCTTCTTATTGCTCTTGTAGTACACTGGCACTGTGCTTACTAATATGCTTGAGGGCCTTGGGGTTCTCACTGTGCCAGATAACAAAGGGTTTTAATTTATAGCCTGCAACATTGCCCCCATGCAAAACTCATATCCTGTCCTTAAAAGTCTTGAAACCTGGCACTGACTTGGCTTCCTTATGTATGACATCCTGTCAGGCAACCGGTACAAGAACAGAGAGGTTTCATCCATACTGAAAATTTGCTCTGGCAAGTAATTTTCCTCCACAATCTAGAGTTTCCAAAAATTCTTCAGCTGCCTTTACACCAGCTCTCACAGACTCACCACTCACATTCATATCAAGTAATGAATAATGATTCTTGAATTGTTTATATAACCCAGAGCTATCAGAAAATGTAGTCGGGTCCAGCCCTTTCTTTCAACATCATAAATTTTGCTTTGATTGTAATTGTCATGGTGCTGAGAGGGATATGCTTCTGAGTCTGGTGTTCCAGGTCATTAGAAGTTTCTCCATATCTGACATAAGCCCTTCTCAAATTTTTGTTAGTCTCATTACTTTCAATGAAGCAGGTCCAATCCTTTAAAAGCTTCCATCACTTTGTTCTTGTTCTTCAAGGTTGCAGTTATGGTAGAATGGCATGTGCCTGACTGGCGAGCTATAACCATCATTGAATTTCCACTTTTGTAGTCCTTAATCACTTTTAAATTTGTGTCCAGGTCAATCACTCAATGTTGCCTCTTACTGGCAAAATTTGCAGTGGATTTTGTATGCTTAGGAGCCATGATGAACAAAATAACACAAGATTAAATCAAGTATAAGGGAAAACTATTATCAGGAGATGCAGTAAACACGAGATGTATGAGGCTAATGCAGGCGTAACACGACACACTGTTTACAGAAAACCTTTTTTATAAGCAGAAAGAGTACATTCTAAAATATCGATGAAAATTACAGTATAGTAAGAACATAAACCAGTAACAAAATTGTGTATTATCATTATCAAGTATTATGTACTGTACATAGTTGTATATGCTACACATTCATTCAACTGGCAGTGCAGGTCTGTTTACACCAGCATCACCACAAACATGTGAGTAATGTGTTGCACTATGTCGTTATGATGGCTATGACGTCACTAAGCGATAGAAATTTTTAAGCTCCATTTTTATCTTATGGGACCACCGTTGAAAATGTGGTAGGTCATTGACCAAAACATTGTTATGTGGCACACGACTGTATAACATTGCTTACTTTTGCCTTGTAGCTCTGAGTAGGCTAATATAGTACATCCACCTGTATGAAATATTTCAGACATGAGTTGTGCAGCTGAGAGGTTGACAGGTGTATATTCATAAAAATAAATTAAACTTCTTCACTGAGTGTTCACAAATTGCCGCAATTCAATTACAGAGTATATGCGCATTTGGTGTGTTTTGGAATGCCCATTCACACTCAATATACCACAAATTTGATTTGTATATGCATTTTCATGATGTGCTATCGGTAGTTTCTGATCTGCCCCCGTTTTCACTGTCCACATTTAAACCACAGCTACCTGATAGACAGCAAAATTACTACATTAGTAATACCAAAAAAGAAAACCTATATTGAGCCTAGAAATTTTGGAACTATTTTGGGTAGCATGTACCAGCAACAAAACATAAAAGATATAAAGGAAACATACTTCTAACAGGTCAAAGGTTAAATAAAAGCAAGGCAAGTATGGAAGATAAACTATAACACACCTCATTCTAATGTACACAGCTTAAAAAAAAAGAGCTCAAGGATGTAATTTTCTCATAATTAGCTCCTTGGTATGCACATATTTTACGGTCATATCTCTGGACTGGTTCAAATCAAGTTCCTTTGCATAATAAAGTCAGAGTCTGGAGGGCAATGAGTGTACACAGAAATAAAGACACCATGATTTTGAAAGAAATAAATTTCAACAAACACAGAAAGGGAAAATGTGCACTTACTTCATGCTGGATAATGACCCTTCTACTAGCACACTTCTCAAAAGCACAACATGAGGTAATCAGTGAATGGTTGTTAAGAGGCTTATTGCAGCCCCCTAGACATCCAGACTTGAATAAATAGGATTACTATCAATCAAGGCCCAATTAGAAGCTCTAAGTTAATAATTTGAGACTCTCCTATTAAATAAGGCAAGTTGAACTGCTGATAACAATGGACTCTACACTTCAGGCAGATGTGGACTTCCTATGTGACAATGTGACCATGACAGCTGCTGTGCTCAAGGACATGTCACTGTAATCTAAGCTAACCCAAGACAGATAATGTGTAAGTCATAAGTGAAGCTCTTCTGTTGACTACTTAACGTGGCAATGTGCAGTAAAATGACACTATACAGATAAGATATAGACAGACGAGCATACCAGCTTAAATTTGATTCAGTGCAGAGTTCACAGGTCAAGTGTTCTACATGGCATAAAGGGACCCATTCCAAGTAGATGATGGCACAGCAGAAGAAATATATAATGAAATTTCTACAGGTGAATACCCTCAACAGAAATAACATTAACCAACAGAACTGTTCTGTGTTCCAAACATGGGTAAACTTGATGACTGGCGCATCTGTGCCCCAGACTGGTGAACAGTGTTTTAGGTGTATAATACCAACAACTCCTAAGGTAATATGAAATGGATACAGCTGTGACAAATTCTGGACATGTTCATCACTTTCTCTTTCCCATTCCCCTCCAAGACAGAGGCAGATCCAGCCATACTAACAGAGTGGGATTTTTGGTCTGAAATAATGGACAATGTCCAAAATTTCAGTTACAAATTTCACCACACACTATCATCCCAATCCTTCAGAGTTTAATCTGAATAGGAGTTTTTTTTATTTCTTTCACATATATATATATATATATATATATATATCGGTTTCTTAAAAGCAACAATGCTCATACATATACTTGGTTCCTTATGTGACATATATATTCTGCAGATAGTCACCAGCAGTGTCACAATTTCATTCAAATCCAATAAGAAATATGAAATTTGTGACCATTTTAAAAGCTTATGTTTCCTGTCTTTTATTTACTAAACTCAAAAGCACAGCAGCAGGCTATGAACATGGTGTACATGTTTCACACTGAGGACAAAACAGTAATTCATCTAATTATCTGCAAGCCTGTTGCTGGAGTTCTGTTCTAATGTTTCCACTATTTCCCCCAACCTTTAATAACTTGGTACCTTCATTTCTTCCCTGTGTCCTACAGAGGTCATACAGCTATAAATAAAACAAAACCACCAAAGATCCTTATCACGTACCAATTCAGCTGCATACAAACACAATTATTTATATGCAATTTTAGGTTCTCACATTAGTGTTTCCAAGATTTGTCTGCTAGGATGTTATGCCATGTCAAATCCCAGCATTGGATCAACTTCAGTGTCAAACAATCAAAGAAAATTTCAACAACTGACAGGGCAGATCACCTACAAGACTTGAATCTTCAAAATTTATTTCTCAAATATTCAATATAATACTACCCTTCTATCTACACCAAGTTTTGCCAGACAAAGAGTTTGTAATGAACTAATTCTATAATATAACAGACAGTATGTACAATGCACAACATTGCATTAGGAGGATCATCTAAAGCTCATGTGACATACCTGCAGCTGCCATTCACATCTGAAAACCTCACAACCACAAGGTGAGGACATACTCACGAGGTATCCACTTTGTCTTCTACCCAGCAATCATGAACTTTCAATGTGAAAGATGTAAGAAAAGAAGCAAAAATTACCAAATACACACCTGAAAGCTCGCCTTTCAGCAGCAGTAGTGTCAGTTATATAGGCACACATCCCTGTAACAAAAGTTACCAATGCCCCACTGAACGCCACAGGAATACTGGCAAACAGGAAGTATGTTGGATCCAAATCAGGTACCACACACAGAAAAGCATATATTGCATACATAAGACCATATCCTGCAATGACAAATAAAAATAAGAACAGCAGCAGCAAAGCAACAGGTCTCATGGGAAAGTACAACAACACAAATTATGAATCTGACTAAAACACTACACAGAAGGCCCTCCCACAATATACCTTAAAAATAGCCAACAAACTGACTGAAAGACTGCAAAATTATAGCCCACATATTGTAAACAATTTTTATAAATAACACGGGTAAAATAATATTTAGTGGAAGTATAAATTTTCAATTTCTGCACACAGGAACCTTAATCCTCAAAGTATTCATGTAGTCATGGTAATGAATGTTCACACTGTGGTCTTCTGGGTTTTGACATTTAGTCATGAAGGTGGATACCACATTTATTTCAGAGAAATATGCCAATTTTATGTGTGTCTCTGAAAACAGTTATTTCTTTATGTATTACTGAAAATTTTTCCCTAAACCTGTAAATATGGACATCCTGTGCAAAACAGTTGCAGTGGTGTGGCACCCAAATACTTCATGAATATGTGATCAATAACATAATCTTGATGTTCTTAAAAATGGACACTGGAATGCAATCACAGAAAATAAACCCTCTGGACATATTATGAACTACATTAAACCTTTGGCACAAGAATTAAATACCTGGTGTGATGTGCAGGAAGACTGTAATTTAAATGACAGTTGCATAAGGAGGCCATTAAATGGCTATAATCTGTATATGACATTTGGAATTTTGAGCATCACACTGTAGTGGCAGACACACCAGACATAGTCACCACACAGCTGACAGCATTATATGAAAAGTTACAGATGAAGATCTAACACTAAGATTCAAAACCTTTGATTACATACTACATAAACTTAATTTTGGACATACTGATGAAAACCAGGTGTTCACAATTACATTTTAATAATAATTGCTGGGTTAAGACTATTTTTTATTACACATCTTAAGTTTATGTCTGTGTGTATGTGTGTTTTAACATAGCATGTAATGCATAATCTTCATACTTATCCTTTTGTAAATGTTATAAGCATTAGGTAACTCCTGTATATGGTTCATAAAAATCTCCATAGTGGCATAAAAACCACAACACAAAAGATAAAATAAAACAATTCACTAATGATTGCAACTTCCAATCGACAGAGTTGGTTAATATATATAGCTAAACTACAGTGTGTATAAAGTTAAACATGCCATCTTTTAACAGGCAACATACACTGCATTTACACATACATAATTTTGTAACTTAGTATACATCATGTGACACTTAGTTCTGTAGGAATATGAACACAGGGATACCAAGCTTTGAAGGTATTGACAGACAATGCAAATAAAGACTAACATGTAATTCTACATTCAATTACTTCAGAAAATATATCAACCAAATCAAGACATATCAATAAATGTGTCACACGTTTTGTTCCTCTAAATCCTCTAAATTAGGAAACATGCCTGCAGTCAGCACGTAGTTCTCGGTAACAACAAAATCAAATCAGTCTAGATTTTTATGAAACTCAAACTTTAAGAGAATCAAAAAATGTCACAGACCCCCTAACAGAAAAACACAACTCTCAAGGAAGACTGTGAGATCTCTGACACAAGTTGGACAGAGTAATTGGTAAATGGGAACAAAAAAATAAATAAATAAAATAAAATCAATATGGCTTCGAAACCAAATATATATATAAAATATTTGATAATGCTCAAAATACACACAATGAAGTGAAAATGTTGAGTTGTTCTGCTACATAAGGATTTACATTCAAGACGCATTGCTTATTGAGATGCAAACACTACTGGACTATACAGCATGAAATGGAGCTTCAGACTTGCCTCTAAGCATACATTCAGTGCTAGACATACTGGCGCATTTAATTATATGGTCACATCACTCCACATGCGATAAAATATTGTCTGGACTTCTAACATCTAGTACGTATCTAAAACTGAAAGAACATACCAAACATTGGCCACAATATAAGCGGTTTCCGGCCATGGTGGTCACTCCAAGTTCCCACAAACAGCGAGAGGATCACAGGAATGCAGGATTCAATCACAGTCTTGTACATTTGAAGTACAGTAACACGAGGCTCCAATACTGCCTCCAGCTTCCGGACTTCTTGTGTGTCTATCTTGTAAACTAGCATATCACATTTTGTTGCATTCAATGGAAACATTGCCTGACAATTCCTTACTAAGAACAGCTGTGTGATCACAGCAGCGGATAGGGCATGACCTAGCATAGCTAGGAAGATACCCGGCTCCAATATCAACCAACACCAGTACCTTCTCCTCTGTGCAGCAGTGACAGAATGAATGGAGGATGAGGAGGCATCAAGGCTGCTGAACATATCCTGTTCTGACATATTGCACAGTCACAGTTCCCACTATGCAGATTCTAGATACCAACACAAAACATCTAATTAGGATTAATTGTCCTGGAACTTCACAATTACAGCACAGCCTTTTATGATCCTGGTTTTTCAACGTTAAAATCTCAGTACTGCATCGGATGAGTAACCTTCCTGTTCCGATCCCTCCAACCATATTAATGAGGGAAAACTTTTTACTCCTACCTGGGACAGAGAAGTGAAAAATATCAGTTGTGATATGTACAATGAATTAAACATTTTCTGCAAAGTCTGCACTCTTCCTAAGAATACAGAAACAAACCTCACAGACAAATATTAACTATTATTAACTATTATTATTATTATAAATACTCTGGCTATGTTTCTGATACAACAATCGTATGATTTAACACATACTGAAGTTGAGAATTAGCTAAATTACTGAATTTCTATTCTAAAAATTGAGTTTTTGAACTATATAATTGAATTTTCAGCCCTGAAGGCAGCAGGTATAAAATGTACTTCAAATGTGATCAGGCAGGAAAGAATGCCTGTGCCATACATGCTTATATTGTTCAAGTATGAGGAGTGTGAATCTATGGCTTCATCAGGCTCTGTTGGGGTGTGTTAAGTCTCATACTGATGTTTTTGAAACCACATCATTTCAAAGGGAAGACTTCACAATACACAGCCCGCATCTAAATTCAACAAGGCAAAAAGAAGCTTACTCTTCTTGTTGCTAAGAGTTTAGGTGATAAAAATGTGTCAAGTACTAGCAGTATTCCTGTTATCACCAGTACTGGAGCCTCCCCTTCTTTTAGCTTAAGGCAAAAGCACAACGGTGCCTAAAATATATTGATTGCAATTACCTAGAGTTTAAAACCAAGACAGAACTGTAGATTCTCCAATTCACAACAAATCTTTCATCAAAATTAGGGGATTAAGAAGCAAAACTGATAAATTAATAAATCCTTTAGAGACAGATATAACATTAATCCCCAAGTACTATATGTTAGTGAGCATCACATGAAGGAACAGGACCTACGTCTCACATTACCAGGCTATGTATTAGGTTCAAGTTTCTGCTGTCAAATTCTACAGAAAGCAGGTGTGTGTACTTTTGTTAGTAAAGACATATTACTTACTAACTTACTCCATGGAGCAGAGTCCTTCTTAAGAAGCTAACGAGTTTTCATTTAGTCAAGAAATTCCCAGCATTTTATGGAACCCGAAGGTTCATTACCTCATTCACAAGTGCCCACCACCTGTCCCTATCATGAGACAGACTGATCCAGTCCATACCCCCACATCCCACTTCCTGAAAATCCATCTTAATATTATCCTCCCATCTATGCCTGGGCTTCCAAGTGGTCTCTTTCCCTCAGGTAACCCATCAAAACCCTGTATAGACCTCTCCTCTACCCAATACATGCTGCATACACCGTCCATCTCATTCTTCTAGATTTTATCATTCAAACAATAGCGAGTGAGGAGTAAACATCATTATCAGACAAATTCTTGCCTACCTGGACTCTGTTGTAAGTTTCATTCACACATTTCCATTAGCCTTACCAGTTTTATGGGGATACCACACTCAATGTGAATATTATACAAGACCTCCCTCCTAACTGAATCATAAGCTTTCTTGAAGTCTATAAACAGTGGCTGCACTGTTCATTGTATTTCTATTTTTTTCTCGAGTACTTGACAAATGCAGAATATATGATCAGTTGTTCACCTATTGTGTCAAAATTCACACTGATGATCCCCAATAATTTCCTCTGCAATTGGAGTTAACCTTGACAACAGGAAGTTGGATAAAATTTTGTACATAGTTGGCAAAAGTGATATCCCCCTACAATGACTACAATCTGTTTTATCACCCTCCATTTAGATAGGTACAATGATGACTCCTTCCACTCCTCAGGCAATTCCTCCTTATTCCAAACAGAAAAAATAAGTTTATGGATCTCAGAGAGAATTGTTTTACCCCCAGCTTTAATCACTTCTTGCCAAGAAGGTGGCAGCCCCACCATAGGACAGGTAGGTTAACACCCTGCCTGCGCCGAAATTCTACTGTTTTCAAAAAGTCTATGAAAAAGAACAGCCGGACTGACTATCTGTTGACGAACCAATGCTCTCGAGTGAAGACACGAATAGGACAATATAATGTCCGAACATTATACCAAAAAGGTAGACTGGCCCAGTTAAATAAGATCAT
>Ga0131853_10007832_pt1 | contig 19384 bp, 14 predicted proteins | sample TergutLab28metaG_FD_92764 | JGI IMG/M metagenome (GOLD analysis project Ga0131853, IMG submission 92764) | Labiotermes labralis P1 segment gut microbial communities from Petit-Saut dam, French Guiana - Lab288 P1 (version 2) (version 2) | ecosystem: Host-associated > Arthropoda: Insects >... | reverse complement strand
CACCATGTGCAGTAACACACGTCTTGTTCTCCTGAAGATGGGCATAATGATGCCCGAAACATGTTGAGAAAGTGTTGATAATAAACATCTAACTGTTGCATCTTGTTGGTTTTCTCTCTCACTCCTGTTGACCCTTCATCCATATATTTATTCCTCTGGAATTATCCTGAAAGGACTTAAAAAAACTTTGAATGGTTTCAGTAATGACAGCAGCTCCAAAGACAGTCCTTAATCTAGGCACTTCCCAAATCCATTTCCAAAGTGTCAATAAGCTTTCACACACTTGCACACATTATTACAAACATTAGGGGAGCCAAAGCACAGTTCTGAAAATATTTATTGCACAGAAAAGCTATAGTATGGATTCCTGTCAGTACCATTATGAAATCTATCAGCAGAATATGATAAGAACTATATCATGCTCACAGACAATCCCTCTCTTTTCTCTTATGTCCACAAATGACAGAGAGAGAGAGAGAGAGGGGGGGGGGGACAAAACATGAAACACTACACACCTTTTAAACTTGATGATTTCCTAAATACAGAAAATTTCAACAGTTTTGTCCGCTTCTCAGTTTGCTGTCTTTTCTTCTCTTCAAATTTGGTGAACTCAACAGGAGACTTTGTATGTTTATCTCCAACTTGGTCGCTATAAATACAATTTATCAGAGAATTATTAGCTACTGGCATTCAAAATTGACTACTTTATAATGGATACAATTATTTTGATTCAAAGAATAATATATGCGGAAGAACTCACACTTATAGCAAATATTTTATCAAGTCTTTCTAGTGACAAAGTAAATAAATTACAGAACAAGTACAATCTATACTGATAATGTTACATAACTAATTTTTTAAAAAATTATACTGTTGGTTATCATAGCAGTGAATTGGACTCGACTCCCAACCTCCATGAATGCTCACACATAATGAATGGAAAAAGAAGGAATGCATGTTCATTCATTTGTAGTTCAATTAATGATAATATCATAAACTCAGATTATTTCATAAAATTACTGGATGATAATAAATTATGATTTTTAAAGGGTGTGGATAAGAGAGGTTATAGCCTAATTTATGAAACTACACTGACAAGTGGAAGGAAAATCTGAGGGAAACAAAGTCAGGATGATTAGTGTTCTGCCAAAGATTCAACCCCCCACCTCCTGAATACAAATCACAAGTGACACTATGTGGACAAAATCACTCAGTAATAAAGTAAGAACAATAAGTTTTGCTTAAGCTGACAGAGATAACCTGTTAATATAAACATAAAGTGATACTGTCCAACACACATGCAACAAGTCTCTGTATGGAGGGTGCAAGAATGATGATGATATGTTAGGCCACATTTCTGCCTCATGCTCTGCTGGACATACTGACAGGTCTGGCAGATTCTTCAAGAAATGTGCGACACTACTGTCACATATCGGCAGACAAGGTCAATATGAGCAGGAGTATGTGTCATTAAATTTTGACTCACAGCCTATACAACTGACTGCAACAGACACAACACAGAAATGATAAAGCTGCAAAAGGAGACTCATTCTAAAATTTCTGCTGGGCCTTTACAAATTGTAAGCAATGGAAACACATTCTGTTCTTCCATTACTACTGTCACTAAAATTAGCCTCCTGCTGTATGGCCTTTAAACAGCATGACAAAGCACACAATGACTGGAGGAAACCCAAAACACACAAATACCATCTAAAACAAATAAAATTTTTCTACTCTATAGTTGTTTTAGTGCACAAGAAATCTGTTTCTCGGTGCTGAAATTAACAATATTAAAAAAAAGTTGACTCTGTCATAACATGTCAACTATTCATTAAGATATCCTGAATTCATTTGACATGCCAGAAAAAATGAAAACACTACATGGCACTTTATCAGTACCTCTGTTACACACTTCATGAGAGCCCATGATTACGCTATGTGAAAGTTCTGTACAACATTCTCAATGAATTTGTTACATCCATTAAACTAATCTGGATAAGTGAAATGTTTTTAAATGAAACCTACAGAAAATTACTGATCAGTAAATAACTGATAAATTTCCCATTCAGAATGGTCTCAAACATACCGGTGCTTTAATGTCCCTAGTCTCCAACTTCATATTAGTTTAGCCCCTTAGTATGGAAGAATATCAAGACAGAATAAAACTCATTGAGATATATCAGTTTCTGATCTATGACAAAGTTACATTGTACAGTGCAAACACAAATGCTATAAAAAGAAAAGAGAGAAGCTCTACTACTTGCTATTAAGGAGACTGACCTAGAAATATATGCTGAGGAAAATGGGTGTATGTTCATGTTCATCAACAGCATGTAGGACAAAACACAACAGCAATGTATCCATTAAGGTCTTTGAAAATGTCACCATGTTCAAATATTTGTAAATAACACTAAAAAATCACAACTGAATCAGTGAAGGGGCTGTTTGCTACCATTTAATGCAGAATCTCGTTTTCCCAACTATTTCAATATATAACATGCAAAAAATACACAACAGTGTATCTGTCTTTTGTTGGGTACAGACGTACAACTTTGTCTTTCATATTAAAGTTAAAACATATACTTTGTGTTTTCAAGAAGAGTGTGCCAAGGAATATATTTGGACCTAAGGAGTAGGAGTATAAGATAGCAAGCACCTGGAGTAAAATGCACAACAAAGTACTTAAGATTTGTACTCCATGCTGAATATTATTAGGGTGATCACATGAAAATGAATGGGAGGGGTGAGGCATGTGGCACCCAGGGGAGAAACAAGAAGTGCATACAGAGTTCTTGTGGAAGAATCTCAAGGACAGAGACCATTTGGAAAACACGGGCACAGATAAAAGGTAGTATGATGAGGTAGTATGGAGTACCTTATCTTGCTCTGGATACAGATAGGCCCTTGTAACCGAGGTCAAGAATCATCGCGTTTCATAAAACGCCGGAGATTCTCAAGAAGCCGAAGACCTATTGTTTTCTCAAGAACTCCTCTCCATTGAGATAGTTATATTTCTACTATCCAGCTAAATCAAACCCATATCAAGTACATGTTTGCCATTCAGCTCACCGTTCTCCATGATGAAAGCCACGAACACTACCAGTTTTCTTTGATCTTTCACGTTGGTTGCGTTCACGATGACACTTTGAACAGTATCCCCCCCATTCCGCATTCCCGTAATAATCACAACAATTTTTACACTTTAAATCTGCCTCATTGATCCTAAGGCTGGGATTTTTTGTGGCATACATGTTTCAATTTGTAATAAAAGTCTCTACAAGGTTTAATTAATCACTTAAATTGTAATAAGAGTGGGCCATATCAACGAGAAACTCAATACTACAGCACAGATACGTAATGATGACAGTGCAACCCTAACCTATTGAAGACCGCAAATAGGGACTGTCAATGTCACATCATAAGCAGAAAGAGCTATTAACACGTTCACACTTATCTATTAGTAGCACACATGAAATGTTTATAAACTTCTGCAAATGCACCGATTTCGTTATTAAAATCACTACGTCGTATATATCTGTCCACATCAATTCCCTCTCCGAGTTGCTACAATTGCCGTCACTCAAATGGCTGTCGCGACCACAGGTTAAACTTCTACGATGACGCACGCGTACGAAAGCTTAAATCGTCTGCACCTGATCCACAGATTACCTAGTCTGCACCACAGAGAATAATACTCCAAACCACGACAATACTTCCCTGTGACGCTCAATGCATGTATGTATATTAAATCCGAGCCGATGAGATTGGTAGTAATTTCGGTTCCGTTGGAACCGAATGGATAGATGCAATTTTAAAATTTTAACGCTAGAAGGGCCTGAAGACGATTCTATAGGAATTGAAACATGTTGCCCTAATACAATAATAAACAAAATAAAGTTTTTTTGTGTTTTACTGATACATCATTGTATATTTATATACAAATGGATAGAATTGTATCGAACATTAATAGACGTTCTGTAAAACAAATTTCAACAGCAACTGTTAATTAGTGTTCAATGTTTTGCATATTTTTTATTTCAATTTGGAACTCCATGGAACAATGAAAATAGTTCCTCAGTGTTTTCCCACATTTTATGCAACAAAGGGCTCATTAGCATGTTTGCCATATCCTGCCACATCTATTATGTCTTGGGCCACATTAATTAAGTACACACCTTGCCAAGTTAGGTCTTGAAGATCCAGTTTAATACCTTCCATCTACGCATAGGTCTTGTCCCCTCTAGTCTTCTTTCAATTTTCCACACCAAACCCCTTTCTTCATTTATTCTTTCCCTTACACAAAAGGGTATGTGATCCTGATTGACTGTAGTCACTGATTACGCTATATATTACACACACACAGGTTGTAACTTTTCTTGAAACCTCTATTCTTAAGATTGTACTGTGAACCTCGCTCAGTGTAACCAAATACTTGATCTACATCTGACGGTTTACTGCCAAACTTGCCCAGCGTAAATAAATAATCTGCCTACTGGGCTCTGTGCAGGACTTTTGGGGCAAAGCACTTAAGAGAGTGAGACTGCAACCTTCACACTCAATTAGGACAGCTCACTGCCCTCTGCCAGCTTAACTAGATTGCAACATGTGTGTATTCTCTCTCTTTTTTTGTTCTCTGGAAAAAACTTTCAAGGGTAAGCAGGCTTGTCAGCCCCAGATGTGGGCATTGCAAAGACCAGTACCTTGTTCTCAGACCCGTAACTCTACCAGTGAGGACTGGTTGATTCTAACCAGTCCTCTCTCAACCTGCGCATGAGACGGCCACCTATAGGTGTGATGATACAAGAGGCTGTGTAATGCAATTTTGACCTCCTGATGATGAGTACATGTGCTCGAAACATGTAGAGGCATGAAATAAACTTATTGTAAAACAAAAATTTTGTGCATCAAGTTGGTTAATTACCGAGATAAATATACTGAGATGCACAGTCAGCAAAACATCAAAAGATTTACATTGTCAGAAGTTCCAGATAGGTAAATAGATTTATATTTAATACAAGTGCAGCTATTATACGTGTCACCACACAAATGAAGTATTTTTATATCAAACATCACATAATTTCTGAAACCTAATTTTTTTCATGGCACACACACTATGGTTACAATTTATGGACCAACAAGTGTCACATGTGTGCCATAAACTACTCAGTCACTCATTCATTTTGTAGTCTGTTTTACGACAGGTCCATAAACTTTCCCAAAGCAAGTTGTCCTCAGAGTGCGATCTAGTGCTTCCTCTTTCAATTTCCAATATCTTCTCACTTCCTTAAAGTCATCCAGTACCTGATTATATCTTCTTCCTAGTCTTCCCATCACTACTATCTCTCCCTCTATCTTTCCTTCAATAACATGTTTTAGAAGGCAGTTCCTACCCAAGATGTGACCAATCCATTCAGCCTTATTTTTATTGTATGTAGGGTATCCTTCCCTCATAGACTCTATGTAATACTTCATTTTTTACACGATTGGTACAACTGATCTTCTCCATCCTTCTCCAGTGCCACAATTCAAAACATTCCATCTACTATTGATTTGCTTTCCAAAGTGTTCAATTTCCAGCACCATAGAAAACTATGCTCCAAATGTATCAACCCTAAGGGCCAGCAACTGTGCTCAGTTGATGAGTAAGGTAATTACTATTCAACTTCAATTTACCCCCACACGTACCTCAATTAATAATTTGGAAATCTGATACCACAGAATGTACCATTTCTGGAGAATAGAAAGTGTGTGTGAAATGGTTTAACCATTATCCATCACAAGGCAATTCTGCAACATTATGTCTTTGAAGAAAAGCAGTAAATTTTTCACTTACCAATCCAAAATTTCCTTACTAATATGTACTGAACCATTTTTAATCACATAACAGGTAGAAGAGTGTAACACACATACACATTTAGAAAAGGTGAGGTTAAGACAACTTGAACAAAATACATTTTTCCAGACATTTGTATTCAACCTCCTAGCTTTTGTCCAACAAGTTACATAAAAAACATTGTTTTGTCAGCCACTTCAATGTTACAACAAGCAATGATAATGAAGTTCCCAGGTAGTGTTACTATTATTCTCCTCGTACATACCACTACACAAGTGTCTTGCACAATACACCATGGCATAAATTTCATGGATCAGAATATAAATCCTACCATACAGAACAGCTCAAATTCTCTTTCAAAATAGCAAAGAGATATTCTGATATGTTCATGAGCAATACAATTTATCCCGTCTATTTCCCATAAAATCAGAAGTGCCTCTGCTTTCAGATTTTTACAGAGTGATTCTTAACATCACAGATGTATACCAGCACACACATATTTTAATTACTACTGACATGTTTTGTGTCTCTCACATTTTTACACAATTCTAGACAATCTGAACTGTGTATGCTAACAAATTTGTTCACTGTTTCCTAATATCACAGACACAGCCCATCATTTTGCAAAACCTGATAACTGCTGTAATACTTTATGTCTCTGGGCTTTTCAACACTCTTCGAAATGTGAGATTGAGCCTGACACCCGGACAATTCTTTCTTTGTGGCAGTGAATGAAACCATAGCTTGTTTGTGGGTGGATTCATCATTAGAAGACTCCCATGCTCCAGCAACAATTTCACTGCAAACAAAAGCCATCGCCAAAATTCTAAAACCGTCTATATTAGAAGAGGAAATAAGTTATGAACTTGGATGTAAATGACGAGGACATTCTTAATAAACTTAATGCATCTGTCGTATATCAGTTACAAGTGCTGTAAGGGTTATTTCACCATCAAACAATTCTGATTCCAATGAAATGCTATTTTTTTTACTGTTAGACATCCCACTGTGTTATAGTATTTATAATAATGAATGGTAATTTTCATCATCAACACAATTTGTGTCAACAGTGAAAGGTACAATTCATTATTATCAAACAATACCCATACTTCTGTACATTTTTGCAACTGTGCCTACTGTGATTTCTTGATTATGTAATCACTCAAAACTCCAAGAAGCAGAGTGCCTTTTGTGTAAAATATGGTTCATTACCATGTTCAAAACTACTGGTCATGGGAATCTAATACATATCAAACCCCTCCCCCATTTTATTTCTTGTTCTAAAATCAATGTTATTGTTATCTTCACATTTGTATACTTGTGTCCTCCAAGCTTGTCCCTTCATGTTTTTTTTCACTCACAGTTTTAAACTATCCCATGCATGGTACATGCCCTGCCCATCTCATGCTCACCTACTTGATATTTCCTGAATAGTTCAAATTACAAAGTTCTTAATGCAGTTTCATTCATTCATCTACCTACTAGGACAAAATATTACCTTGAACACCCCACTCTCAGACACCTTCAATTCAGGATGAAAGACCCAAGTCCAAGTTTATAACTATACAAAATGGTAAAATTGTAGTCTTCTGCTGTAGTTTTTATTTTATGTTTTTAGACAGGAGTCAGGAACCCAAAAGTCAGCAAGCACTCTACCCTATTTAATCTGCCCTTAATTCCTATACTGTAGTTTTGATTTGTTACTGTCATTTCCAAGCATCCCAATGTTTTCAATTTTTAAGGAGTTATTAGCTGTATTTTATAATTTTGTCTACAGTGTAAAAATCTAGGGAGTCTTGAAAATAATGGGGTTAGTAGAGTATAAAGTTTCTACACCTGGCAAAATCTCTCTCTTCTGGGGTCCACGCTTTCTTGCATCACGGTGCCTGAACACAAAGTCTCTGGCCCATCCAAGGGACAAAGATGCTATAGGCACTGCTGGATCAAGTTCTCTCTCATCATCTCGATGTTCCGCTATATAATCTCTTCCATCTCGGTACCTACAACAGAGGTATGTCTACGTTAATGTAAACTCAATCATATTAGTGAATAATTATACCACAGCACTTCATGAAACAGCAACACTAACCTGTTGACAAGGACAAAATTGAAGCAGTAACCAGTCAGTCGAGTAAGCATGTCCCTTACATAAAGTAAAGCAGATGGCCATGCCTTGGCTGGTACTGTGTTGCCCGAGAACTTGTAACTCAGACCTAAGTCACCAAATGCAACCTGGGAAACACACACACTCCCCTATTAAATGAATGTGCTGAATCTTACAAATACCTTTCCCTGTGTTGCATTCAAATTAGTGGGCTAGCCCACTGAAAGAAACCCCCAATAGGAGACAATATCATGATAAGTACAAGACACACTTACTTGGATTGGGTGACATTCAGAACCATGAAAGTAATGCATTACCCAAATATAATATAAGACTGCATATAAGAAGCCCCTTTAAAATATTCAGTTTTTAGGTACATATCTATAGGATGTGCACAACATTGTGCATGGTAATACAGCTTCCTAAATTTAATTTTCTTACTCATTTCCAGACATTCATTATACACAAAAAATATGGGGCTGCCTGCACTGCACACCACATGACATGAGACAACTTTAAAGACTTCTGGATGCCATAATCAAGAACGTGGAAGTGTGCTTATATGAATGTCTGACCTTGAGGATGTCCCACAAGACACTATGCACAAAACTCACTTACTGAGATAATAACAGCACAAGGCCTACCTTGCATTTCAGGCTGATTTATACTGTAAGTAAAAACCATTATACCTGCTGACGAGGAATGGGGTGCCACTTGCCATAAACATATACCATGGCCAGATCACCACTAAAATACTCAAGCTCTGATTCAAGATGCTGCAGCAGCTGGTTGGCAAGAGATTGAGGTAATAACATTGTGTAGTCAAGGTCCAGACCTTCAGCTGAAATCTTCCTCCATTTCAACTGTCCTGACTCTATTTTATTCAAACCTGCCTGCAGAGCCCTGACAGAACAGAACGGACAGTTCAATAGACTATTCTCCTGGCAAGGTATGCTGTTGCAAGTGGTCGTTACCAACGTTTCAGATAACACGAAACAAGTGTTAATATTCTCAAATTTCCTGCTCACTTATATGAACTACTGTGTTAGTACAAACGGCATTTTCATGCTGATTACCTATACAATTCGGGTCACATAACGGACATGCCAATCCACATACCACGCCACACAAGCACGAGATATTGGCGTGATATGTACAGCTTTAAAAATAAAACAGTCTGATTATTTAATATCATTCTAATCAAGTAATTTCTCCATTCTTACTACACTATGTATCATGTAACAAGACAATCTGTCACAAGGCATTTACAATCAACCCACCCGACACACACATCAGCCACAACCTCAACCATGTTGTTTTACAACCAGCTGATTGAAAAAATGGCGGGAACCTAAGACTGTATGAATCATGACCATTGGCGGTGATGGTTGTCAAAGAGTGGAAGTTACGTGACAGACCGACATTTATCCTGAAGTATAATTTTTTTATAGACTCAAACTGAATTTATTTGCGTTCCGTACTTAGATCCTTTACAGTGCAAGGATGTAGAACATGCCATAGCATGCGTAGTATGAATAATGCCAATAAAAATGTGAAATGCGTGATCTGTACTCCCATTTATAGCCATCTCGTAAGATAATCATATTACACACACTACAAATATCACAAAGTATTTGTATCAGAAGTAACTTCATACCATGCGCACTACATATAAGCTTCCGATCGAAAAAGAAATCCATAGAGCATGGGTGAGTGGCTTAATTGTATCATGATTAAAGATTTTAATGCATGACTGAAAAATGCCGTATGACTTGGTCTGTTAATTGTTGCTTACGCTTGAACAACAACAGACGAAAACAATGTTTAGAGTTTTCTTAAAGTTTATGAAACGTGATTTCAGAATATTCCTGCAACAGTATGTCAATTTGAAACCTGATGTGCATAGTAAATGTAAAGCAATGAATGGGCTTGATGGTGAATTTCACAAACAACAAAGGCAAACCTATTACAGTTGTTTAAATGTTTCGTTGTTGTTTAAGGATGGCAAGTTCCACAAGAGCTGAGAATGAAAACCGTGCCACGACTTTACGGACAAAATGCTTTTACACTGATGTTACGGTTGTTGTAAAGAGACGGTTTCCGACTGGGGCGATTAAATTTACGTAGGGATGCAAATGTGTCTCTGTGTGTCCAGTCATAGTAACTCTTGAAATTAGTACCCATTTTGTAACGTCCACCAGAAAGAATATCCGCAGTCATGCGTCAGATTCGTATGGTGATTTCCGTCGACTTCTCCAAACAAATGTTTGGATAGTAGGTCGAAACACAGTCCCAGTTTGTAAGAACCCTATCATTATACACCATGTAACATAAGCAACTGTCAGAAATGCTGACAAATAAACGTATATTTAATCAGTAAGAAGTCATGGCACTGGAGGGGGGAACAATTTTAATATCTTAATCAAAAAATGCGTTGTAACTGCGATTATTATTGCAGCCCAAATTTCAAGACGGATAACCGCCACTCGATGGCTATTCGCGGCTATTTACTTGTTGTTTTTACTTAGGTTTTCCAGGAAAATGTGGCTTCCTTTCATGTATTTTCCAGTTTAGTATATACTATCATTGTATCTATCGAAGCTGCATACTAATAGCGGCTGATGGCGTCGTCTTATGAAACACAAATAAGCAAATAAACATATCGCCCCTGTTTTGTAAAAAAAGGACAACATATTGTATATCGAATAGAGGGTTGGGCCCTTTTTATAAAAAGGGACGACATGTTGTTCAATAATAGAACCATAAAAATATAATTGTTTTCGAATCGAACTAGGAAAATCATTCGTTCATTAACGCAATTTCTGAAATTTTGATTGATGACAAACGCCTCTGAAGTAAACCTGATTGCCAGTACGGTAAATATATTTATCAATGCGACCATCGCAAATTCGTCTGTATATTTATGCCACCGCGGCAAAGTGATTCTTCATAAATCATACCACGGAATATTTGAATTATAGTCCATAAATGAACCCAGTGAACAAATGATTTCAATAATAAAAAGGGAGAAAGTAAGTCATTTCATTATTACAGCCACAACAAATGTGTTTCCTTATTAATGCTGCAGCAAAAGATAGCTTTGTTCAGCAAAATGCAAGGGACAAATCTGTCTGGTCGTTAGAATGACGACGATAAACTTTTCCTTATACATAGGCCAAAGGTAATTAATTTGTTAATAAGCAGTCCACTGCTTGATTACCAATAAACCAGACAATGCCAAATTCATTCAATTTATTTCTTTTTGCACGGAAATTAAATTTCTTGATTTAATCTCCATCTATTGCTGCAAGTTTTGTGTTTTTACTTTGTTGGTTGTTGTCTTTTATTTTAATTCATATATACTTAAGTGTTAATTTATTTATCCTACAGATTGCATGAACCAAATCGCCGCATTAGTTGTAAGTACTCTTAGTGTGGCATTCTTAAAGTTGTTAATCACGTTTGTGTTTTCAGCATCAATAAACTGAGTACACGGATCTAAAAAAATGCACGGCATAGACAACGTCAGAATAATGGCAAATATTTTTTTGCTTTTTTCACACGGCCACAGAAAACAGTCAAGGAAATTCTTAACAGAGGCAAGAATTTTTTAAGATATTGAGTCCTTCATACGGGAGCCGTGATTTGGTAGTCGGTGTAGTGATTATGATAAGGCCTGGAAAATCCGGGGCCCCATTCTCGGCAGGGATAGGAGATTTCTCTTCTACAAAAATACTCCCGACCGGCTATGGGGCCCATCCAGGCTCCTGTTCAGTAAGCAACTGTGGCTCTTTCACCAGGGGTAAAGTGACGGGGAATGAGGCTGACCACTCACCTCCATTTAGTGCCGATGTTAAGAATAAGTGGCACTACACTTCCACTGCTCTATATACCTTCGTTGCCTGTGTAGGGACAACTTCAACTTTCTGGGCTGTACATGCATTTGTTTAAATAGAAGAATACGATCCAAATAACTGTAGAAACAATTCCCTCCAACAACCAGCAGCAGGGTCAACACAGAAAATTTGTTAGCCGTATGATTTCCAGGGACTTACATGCATCTGTGTACTAATTCTAGACAGAAAGCAAACGTATCTACCCCACATTCCACCAAATTAGTAGCACAAAGAGGACGAAGGTTGTAATAATAAATCCTTACATTTCCAAGAAGCGAACCAATTAAACGAGACGATAAAGACTACCCCAAGGTATTACTTAAAACCAATCAAGAGCGCCACAGAACTTCATTCTCCTGCACTGCCGAATACCAGACAGCATTTCACTGTAATGTACTGCCTGACAGACTTAACATTTCTCTAAACAAGTTCATCTGTGAATTTCAGAATTAGGGACAAACTAAAAACAAAATACTTGAAGAATATTTTTACTTAGCAGTCTGTTTTCCAGCACCTCGAGTAGACCTCTATATTATTTTCGTCAGCTGATAAAACTAGTTTCGCAACCAATTAAACACTTTATTATCCAAGTAATGCAAAATATATAATATGTGGATAAAATTAAAATTATAAAATATTTAAAAGTGCTCCAACATGTTTCGGATCACAAATGATCCATCATCAGGGAGCCTGTCAACGGACACGATAGAATCATTCTTGTAATTTTTAGCCAAGCACTTTACAAGGTTCCCTGATGATGGATCCTCTGTGATCCGAAACATGTTGGAGCACTTTTAAATATTTTATAATTTTAATTTATCTACATATTATATATTGTGCATTAGTTGGATAATAACGTGTTTAATTATCATTGATGCACGGTGCAAAAATGAAGACAGCTTCACAACCCTTCACACAGCAAGCAGTTTGACAGCACACACATGAGACTTAGACATTTGAAGGGTTATGCTTTTGGGGACGAGACGGGAAGGAAAAAAAATACTGACTTTTTTTTCGAAAAACAAACTCCAATTATCACTTCAAAGGAACGATAGTATATTTGATTCAATTTGACCACATGGTTATTTAAAGATGTTCTATATACAGCACTGTTTCCCGTGAATTACTAAGTGCAAACTTACAAATTTACAAACCGCAACTGTGGATACTTCACACTCGGACGCTATAGTTTGACATTTAAGGCGTAATGACACGCACACCGACAAGATTAGCGATGGCAGGAAATCCGTGTTTTGTTCATGCAATTTTTTTGATAAAGAAACTCTTATCCACATTTCTCGTCGACTTGGGCACTTCCCAGCACATTTCGAACACAGGCCCACAGGATCTGGATCACATGAAGTGGCTTGTCCAACAGCAGTGCATTCGTCTACGTTAACACGTAAACACATGTGTAAGTAAACTAGTACCAGCCGTCATTGCCTGAAGTTGTAACAGTAGTTTACTGTCATTGCCACCCATGGCCATATCAGGATTCAGGCCGTTAGGTTACAGACCACCTCGTAACTGCGAGTCCTCGAGTTTAGTAGGCCTAACATGGCAGAAAACGCAGGATATGTAATGAGCAAAGTGATATGCTGGTTGTTTTGTTTGAAGGCTACTTCGGTTTTTCTCCTGGCAATCATCACTCTGCCAGAGCCCCGTCACTTACATCACTGTGTAATTATCGAGCAAGTTCAGTTGGATCTGACAGTCATGTCCTGAGCATTGATAACCATCGACACATGAAGCCGTCCGTTGCTCTTGCTTATGGCGGGGCAATGACTTCAGTGTTTGTTCTTCTAGAGGTAATTTCTGTGTTTGGGACGATCGTAAGAGTAAGTTTGTCCCTGTGCACAACATTTAGGGCCGATGGACGGACTGCAGCATAGTTGCACTGATTCTCATCCCTGTACTAGACACAGGTACATGCGTGGCTTCACGCCACGGTGGTTTTACCTCTGGATAAAGAGTCACACTTGCCCACTGAATAGGAGATAAAGTGAGCCGCAGAGTTGGTCTAAACGGTTTTGAGAAGGAGAAGAAACACGTATTGCCACAGGTAATAGGCATTTCGGACAGTAGCCTACATTATTGTGGTGGCAAAACAAACTGTGCCTGTGACTAATAATAACGTTTGAACCACGCCTCTGTTCATACGATTAAAGACACGTAGTCTCTGCAGAACACAGAACTTTACTGTATACAGTGCTACAAGGTGTTCCCTTTTGTTATCTAATTCAGTCCCATCTGTCTCACATTTCCAAAAACTATTTCTCATGGATTCACTTCAAGATAAATTCACCTTTGTCAACAAAATGCTTTATGATATCTTCAAAACAAAATTCTGTGCACTTTGTTTTTAACCCGAGCATGCAACATGACCTGCCCTGCTGTGATGGTGTGCGAAGTTACAACAAAATTTTCTGTTCCGGACACCACTTTTTAGGGGGGGGGGGAGACATTCCCCTACTGGTTTCGCAATCATTGTCCTCGAAAATCTTGCTCTGCCCACTATACATGTCCCAAAAGGAAAGTTCTGCAGATCACCAAAAGATTCGTCAGTAGGTCCCCATCCGAAAACAGAACTGTCCGAGGCGCTCGAAAAAAATGCCAGGACTGCTAGGGTTGGGGATTGGGGATGATTTTCCACAGACTGTGTCATAACTCAGGAGGCTAGTCGACGGCTTCCTACGGCACAAGCTAGACTTCGATCACAGGACAGTTTACTTCGAAATTTTTGCGGGCAAAATGGCAATGGAACTAGACGTTTCTTGGAGGACTTGTCTTTTTAAGCGTTATTTATCATGACACTAACAATCCACGCCTATTCTTGAGCCATGGAAATAACGTAATCTAATTACAGAAAGCGTCGCTAAAAACGAACTAAACCATATTCATTAAAAAATCAGATTTGGATCTTTCTTTACCAGACATCTTAGATCCTGTTAATTTTGAACCCTAACTCAGAATACTCCAATGACAAGCTACGTTCAGCGTGTTTATTTACTTCACGTATATAAAGGGGCTTTTCCTTCAACAGTGTAGGAAAGGTCTACATATTATCAAAATACTGAATATAACAAAGAAAAATAAACACTGCCTTAGTGAGGCTACATTCAAATAGCGCCATATTGGCTCAGCACATTACCGTCACTGGGTAAACATATATCTGCTAGATGTTGACACAGGCTGCAAGCATCACGGGAGGTTCCTTCGGTAATTCCTGCATGCTAACTGTACTTCGGTGGAGAAATATTTAAATACTTCTATATAAGCGAGTCACGAACGTAGGAGTTGAACAAGAAAACAGGGAAATCACTTCACACTCTACTCCTTAGATATTCGTGGAATCAGCTGGCTCAGAAGAGGGCCCAGTTGCAGAATGTAACGATAATTAGAGAGCAGACGGAAAATTAGACAGGAAATTTAATGTTGAAATGAAGTTCAGTAAATGTGTAAATTTGTTAAACCTACAGCAAAATTTGTGGGAAAATCAAATTGTGTTAAACGGAAATGAGGTTCTAAAATTTGATTTTCTCAGTTAGGTGAGATTTACTGATCAAATGCAGACATATGAACTGTTTAGGGGGGTCATATTCACTGGCTTGTATAGAATATTTTCTCGGTTCACACTGAAAACCAATTGGCCTACAATAACTTCCAAGAAATACACCCATAAATTGGTAAGCGTGGAAGCCTTAACGGAAAAACGAGAATTTATCTGGAAATTTCTGCTAACTTATTTACCTTTAGTATAATTTTGATTCAAACTTTGTTTCCTGAAATATTTTTGGAAAAGATCTTCTTTCAAGTGAGAAAGAATCCCTCGAAGGATGAAGCAGACGTAGGAGAACAATAATTACCTGTGTTAAACCTGAAGCTCACTTACCGGGAGATGTTAGGTTTCCTGACTCTCTATTCAAACACTGCAAGAAACAGTCTCTAAGGCAACAGGCTCCAGTCCCTTCCAAAGCGAGTTCTCCACACAGTGCGATCTTGTGATTCCACTTTAAAGTTCCAGTATCTTCTCTTTTCCTTAATATCATTCCGTGGCTGCTGAAGTCTTCCTCCTCGTCTTTCCGTCCTTTCAATCTTTCCTTCAATAATGTGTTTTACAAGGCAGTGCCAACAAAAAATGGAATCCAGTTAGCCTTCCATCATTTTATTTTACGTAGGATATTCTTTCCCTCCTTAACTCTATGTAATAATTCTTGATTTTTCATACTGTCATTCCAACTAATCTTCTCCATCCTTCATAAGCAACACACAGCAACATTTTCAAGGTATTTCTGATCTATTTTTCGAAGTGTCCAAAAAAGTCTGTTATAAACAGATATTGGCTTAATCGTTTAACACTTTATAGTCCAGTGCTTACTTCAAGTACCAACAAATTTAACATTAAGAATCACACTTTCGCCCACAGTGTGTATTTACGTATTTTGTATGGATCTAAGGAAAACAGGGGTTGATTTCCTATGCACCATTAATTGCCTGGCTTTTGCAACAGAAAAGCAGAAGACTTACTACGCAGAGCGAGCTCAAATTTTACATGTAACACATTCATCACTCATTCTTTGCTTTTGTTCCTATGTGGAACACGATGCCTTCATAAAGTTCTTCCAATTGGTTCCATCTAAGTCTAGCCCTTCTGCAGTTCCCGTTCTTTTGTTTTTCTCCAGGTTGTTTTTGGTCTACCCCTCTTCGTTGTACCCCGAGGGTTTCGGTCCAGTGCGTGTCTTTCTGCCGCACCTTGTGGTTTACGCATTGTGTGGTCAATCCAACGCCATTTCTTACCTTATTTGTTGTTCAGTAGGTGTTCTTGTAGTTTATGCAGAGTATGGTCGATCCAACGCCAATTTCATTCCCTTATTTTTTGTTCTCTGCCACAATTCCTCAGTTTAAATTTTATCCAGCCATTTGACGTTTAAAACATGTCGTATGCTTAGGCTTACAAACATTTGGAATGAATTACTTAGCCCTTTATTTTCCACGTTTCACACCCGTTCAATAGGACTGATTTAATATTTGTATTAAACAGTCGAATTTTAGTTCTAACTACGATATTTTTACTCCTTCAAACTGGGTATAACTGCACGAAGGTACCATTTGCCTTCTTGATGCGTCTCCGGACACCCTCTAATGTCGCACCACCCACAGTAACTATGTTGCTAAGATATGCAAACTATTTAACCTGTTCCATCTCCTGCTTTTTATTGTAAGTACCAGATCTATATTACGGTTACTCTCAATTCTGTGGTTTTAAATTCATGTAATTTAAGTCCCACCTTCACTGTTTCCTTTTCTAATTTCTCCAACGTAGCTTCTGTATCACTCCGGCTTTGTGTAAGTAAACAAATTACATCAGCAAGATCAAGATCTTATAAACTTTCCATCATTACCCACTGCAGTCCTCTCTTTCTGCTTTTAACGGTTCTGTTCATGACATTGTGCAACATTAAAATAAGTGGGGTCAGAGATAATACACAGCCCAGTCTGACTCCTATTCTTAGCATTTTAAATATTATGATATTAATGGTGTACGTCAGCACAACTCTATTTTTATTACACAAGGTAATTACATAGGCCTATGTAATTACCTTATGTAATAAAATACAGTTGTGCTGATGTACACTATTCATAATACGTATCCAAGCACATCGTGATGCCTCCATTCAAATTTTAAATATGATTTAGGTCAATTTTAGGATTAAAAATAATGGGCCAAGCCTGGGAACCTCCCAAGAGGCAATGCTGTTTCGGAAAGCTGGGAGCACTGGCCAGAGAATTATTTCCACTTAGTGTTTAGAAGTAAACAAGAATGACAGCATTATTCTACACGCCTGACATTCAGATGTACAAACCGACGTTGACGTAATGCGGGTTGCCAAACTGCAGGCCCGTTAAATGTTCTCGCGGCAATGCAGTGTGTCCCTGTGAACGGGGTCCGATTTAGCTACTCGTAGGGTGTATATGAAAGTTTAAGTGTACGACAAACAGATTAACAGAGGCACTTCTCGGACGTCTGTTTAGATCGGGAAATTCTAATATACCAGTCTCCTGCCTGTGATCTTAAGGCAGAAGTTTCATGCCTCCACCCCACCCCACCCCCCACCCGTAACGGCCTAGTTCACTCGGCTCCTTGACAAGTGCAACTGTTGCAAACTTGTCATCAGATTCGTTCGTATAGGGTGGCATAAGTGTAGGTGCGTGGAAGTCTAAACACCCATTTGAAGTCTCCAGCTAAATACACAAAATAAAAAAAGTAGTCTAATAGTTCCTACAGTTTTTGGATCATTTAATTGTCAGACTGCCGTCGCCCGTTATTTATTACAACGAAAAAGGCTTCCGGGTTACTAGTATTGAACTTCAGAAAGCAGTATTATCTGATGTGGATCAGATTGCATGACAGCACAAGCCCTGGTACGTGTCAGCAGCGGAGCTGCGCTGCCGTAACAATTGTATTCAGGTGGAGTCAGCAAAAATAAGCAAATTCTACAATTTGTTATTACCCTTGTTAGTAACGCAACGCATTTGGACTTCACTTCGCACCTACTGTATTCTTTCTTTGTTTTTGGCTCGAAAGCCCCCCGCGGGCCATGGCCTCCTCATCCACGAGGTTTCTAGATCACACACAACGACGCACCACAGTCGATAGTACTCCTCTGGACGAGTGGTCGGCTCGTCGCAGAGACCTATACCTGACGACACACAACACTCACAACAGACAAACATCCATGTCCAGGTGGGATTCGAACCCACAATCTCAGCAAGCGAGCGGCCGCAGACCTATGCTTTAGAGCCAGCGGACACAGGTACGGGCCTATTGTATAGTAACGGAGTGAAATACATCCAGCATCGTTGTAAAATTCTAAAATTCGTCTTGTTTATCAAGCAAGGCGTAACGTTTGTGTCCCCTTAGGATTGTGTCCACTAACCTTCTTCGGAATGAGAGTAATTTATTTCGTGTGACAGTCTGGTTATTATGTACAAAAAATACGAAAAATGAAGAATATCACAAAAACTCCTGCGGTACCACGAGTGCGATAGCAGACGGACAGACACTGTCATCAATAAAACACGTTTTGTAGCTGACGGAGACCAAAAACCTACCCATCCACTGCAATGTTGAGATCCGGACTTAGGCGGTAACAAAAATTCCTTAAAAGGCTGTGCCTAACTTCACATGTTATTTCGGAAACAACAGTACGCCACACAGACCACAGGTGAAGCATATGAACAGATCAGTTGAAATAAAAAGCACACAGCTCCGAAAGCGGGAAATTTCAGCGCATAGACACGGGTTACAGGCACTCCCCGGCGTGCGCGACAGTTACATTACAGCCCAAATCGCAATCTTGTATACCTACACACATGTGATGAGTCAAATTGAAACCCACACTCTAACACGCTGGAACCTGATCGGCCTCAGCATGACCGCCCCGGCGCCTGTGTTATCGCCCAGCAGTATTCTTCCACTACTTTCTTCTCATTACACTTTCATTCCTGCACGGAGAAATGCGACGCGTTTACGAAGAAATATTATTTTAT
>Ga0131853_10007830_pt1 | contig 19386 bp, 8 predicted proteins | sample TergutLab28metaG_FD_92764 | JGI IMG/M metagenome (GOLD analysis project Ga0131853, IMG submission 92764) | Labiotermes labralis P1 segment gut microbial communities from Petit-Saut dam, French Guiana - Lab288 P1 (version 2) (version 2) | ecosystem: Host-associated > Arthropoda: Insects >... | reverse complement strand
GTCAGCCTACACAACACAACAAGTACTCGCTAGCTCCTGAAGATGGACGTATTAACGTCTGAAACATGTTGAGCAATGTATAATAAAGCAAGTGTCATCTAGTTGGTCAATCATTATTCAAATTACTACCTTTAATTTTTTTTTTTTGCGTGAACATTCCAACAATTCTAAGTCTTCTTGGACTGCCATGAAAACGGAAGGAGGTAGCAGTCTACCGAATAACGTCCGTAACTAACTGTCCATCGACAAAGCGCCATATTCTATAACTGACGGTTATTCAGCGACGATGTATGCCTCAAATTACGTAGCCTAAGGTGACAAACGAATACTTAGGAATTCTGGGCACATTCTGGGCACTGCTCGTGGACACGGTGGGTGCCGTAACTAAAAGAAAAGACAACTTAAATAATTAATTATCATGGAAGCCAATTGCCATAAGTTAACACACTAATAACACTAAAAAAATATGTTAGTTGCGTTTGGGCTGCGCCCGTTCCCAATTTGTTTCATTTCTCTTGACTTTATCTTCAAACCTATCCATTTATCCACGAAAGTTGCATGCTTCCTAAACTTTCAAATATTAAATTTGACGTTCATAGGGCCGTGCATCGTAATATATTTCTATAGTAAAACCAACTATATGCCTCAATGTCTCAAATTTGTTTTATTGGAGTAATACTCTGTTTGACATATGCCTGTTGTGGTATGTACAGTCTTTAATTCCTGACGATGGACGGAAAGACCGTCCGAAACATGTAGAGTGTTACTCCAATAAAATAAATTTGAGACATTGATGCATCTGGTTTGTTTTATTATAGAAATGTTTCAAATATTACCTCATAAAAAGTCAAGGTACTGCAGGTATTTTAAACCCAAACTTCTGACAGTACTGAAAACTGGGCCAGCCGCAAGTTTCGCTGTTCCGAGGGTAGGTCTATGGCAGTGAAAGACTTAGGAGAACCTGGTGCAATATCATAGTCAAATTATCTTGATTATTAACTCTTACTCTGCTAACGTGGAGAATATGGTGAGTTCCTAATAGTGCCGGCAGATGGCAGATGGGATTTAACTCGGCGTTTAAAGGGTTAAATTATTGAAACTATTAAGTCAGCAACTCCATGGAACACAGCGAGTTGCGATAAGCTAATAACTCCTGAGTTAGACATGATTTCCCCCCACTTTATGTAACACATCTTTACTATCTTCTTCAAAACGGCCTCCCACTATCCAGAGCCAGGCAAATCTACTCTTCCCTCTCCTATCCTATTTATTTGTCACCAAACTGAACACTTTCCTCCAATCTAACAACAGGCCTTCCAATTTGTCTTTATCCTACATGTTTCGAAAGAAAACTCTGTATACAATTCTCTTCCCCCCGTGCCTTCCACATGTCCTGTCAATCTCACCCTTTGCGATTTGGTCACCTGTATAAAACACAGTGAAGATTGCGTGTCACGTGACTTTTCACCGTGCTGTTACTTTGTTAGCACCTTGCAACTTACATCCTTATTTCCATTTAGCTGCTGTAACTTTCATTTTATTTACATTTTTCAAGACGGATAAACTGATTTAATTTAGCCAATCTATTTTTTTCTTCAGTACATTTTTATGTGTGTGTCAGATAGGACAATACTAAAACATGAATTCTTTGAGTTCTTATCCATTTCCAGTAAGATATAATCTTGTGGAAAATTATCTTGAGAGAATCGATTCAGGACTGGAATATTAAATAGTTAGAGAAATTAATTTTATCGTCTTCTATGCTATTAAAAATGAGATTCTGAGCATCTGAAAGACACAGATGTGTCACTGTTCTTTACTATGTTATCTTGTTATGTGCCACAATAACGACCAAGTTCGGTCAATCGGTAAAGCCCTGGATTTATATTCGGAAGACGTCCGTTTCGATTATCGAGAGGTAAACGGCCACTTTAATGTGGTGCCTAGTAATATTCCCCATTCTCTCAGGATAAATTCTGGGACGGTATGTTAGTATGCACAGACCGCGTCTATCCAAACTTCTATTACGTAATAAGAGAACTGAAAAATGAACTAAAATTAAGACGAAAATACGTACCGTGCTGTGCATATAAAAAGACCGCGGTGGCACAGTGGTTAAGGTGCTGTGCTACAAATTGGAAGGTCGCTGGTTCTATCCCAGCTGGTGTCATTGGAGTTTTTCATTGACATAAAATCCTTCCTATCGCACTATGGCCCTGGAATTGACTCAGCCTCCAACAGAAATGAGTAGCAGGAGCATTTCCTGGGGATAAAGACGGCCGGTGCGTAGGGCTGACAAACTTACCACCGTCCTGTGACATTGTCATGTAATCTGGTAATCTTAGCTTCCTGGAACCCTCTGGGCCACTTCGAGTCTGTAATGGGACTGCTTTACCTTTTACTGTACATGAAAGGGAGACATATCCCAATAGCGCAAAATATTAACTGTCAATGATCAGCAAATCCCTTACTGTAGGTTCACAGCTGCTACTGTGACATATGTAACATATTGCACTTTAATAAACCAGGTTTCCCCACACCACATTTCGCGAAGTTATGTTTCGAAGGTCTCGGGTTCTGATCGAAGTTGAATGGCAGCGTGATTGTACCAGAGTTACTCAGTTTTCCAGGGACACTCCACTGGCCATTGCCTTTTGTTCTAAAGGCAAATGGTTCGAATGTCGACAGGAACACATTTGCCCTGGCTGAAAACACTTGTGATTTTTCAGCAGTTTTTCATCCAATAGGCAGACCTGCCTTCTTTGTGTGAGTCGAAATTCTACATTTTTCTTGATTTCAGACTCTCGCCATGTTCTGAATATTGTATACTTTCTTCTGGGTAATTTCCCGGCGTCTGAATTTTACATGCCAACTTTTCGGAACACACTGTCTGTTCCACCTTCATAGGCGGGCAGGTATGAAGAATGACTGGGTTTGAAAATGTTGGGGTGTTTCCCCTACAAACACCCCAACATTTAAACCCCAATTATTCTTCATAGCTACCCGCCTATGAAGATGGAACAGACAGTGTGTTCCGAAACTTTGGCATATGAAATTCAGACGCCGGGGAATTACTATATTTTAATTCAAAATTCTTGAAACTTGGTATTTTAATTTAATGATCCTGTTTCATCTGTATAGGGTAATGTCAGGCCAGCCTGTCGATTGACAGCAGGCTTGAACACACCAACCCAACTTAACCGAATTAACCTCTTCAACACAATGCTCCTGTAAGGGAGAAACAGACAGTTGAAAGCAGCGTCTGCATTAAACCCATCTGCTTATTTCCGTTTCAAGTCAATAGCATCGTGAAGTTTGGAGTGGCATTGCCTTGTGAACTAGGCTTTGCTCTTAGATCTCCAATTCTAAGTGAAAATTCAACATTTCGAAGTAGCATATACGTGCTTTCCATCTGTTATTGTTGCCTAACAGAATTACGTATATTTGCATCTGTGACAAGCGACGGTCCTGAGAGGGGTTCTGGAGCAAGTGTTTTGCTGGGCTGGGCGGATCGTACCTCGCGTCTGGCCGAGGGCCTCGCTTTATGATTGCAGCTGCTGCAGCATATTTTATGACCCCGACACTAGTAAAATACAGATGTGAGTAAGAGTGGCCTAACACTGTAAAGCTCTGAACAAGTTACTATAGGATCAGAATAGAGAAGGACTGAAGAAAGAAGATAAAATATAGGAGGGAAAGATAGAGATCAAAACGACGACGACGACGACGACAAGGTAAAGATAGCAATAAAACTATATTTCTTATGCTTTCTCCTTTCGGATATTTTTCTTCAAAGTATCATACTCCAAAGATCTGATTTCTTTAAAAATTTAAATTTACCTTTCTTTAAGGGCTCTATCCCTCTGTCCATTAGCGTAACCCAAAATTTTTAGACATCCTTAATATTAGGCAACCCTGAGAACCTCCCATCCATTTCTACCTTTGTTATCTACAAGAGATCTGTCTTTGTCTTCTCGTCCTATCTTGTTTCTTGTACCGAATCTTGTAGTTTCATAACTTTCAAACATCTTCTCAAATCACGAGCACAAAATTCTTCTTCCCAATTGTGTAATTACGTTAGTAAATATAACCGAGAGCACAGACGGATATCGAACCTAGTCTTTTTGGATATAATTATACGGCCTGCTCAGTCTTATGTTTAAACGTAATGGCATTAGTACGCAAGGAATTGTCAATAGGCCTTCGTTTCCCTATTTAATGTCGTATTACAGAAGGCGCCTAGTGAAACTGAGGGAGAGAAGCATTTCATTTAAGGACGCTACCAAAAGCTAAGATTAAACAAAGTACGTGGTAGATGAATGAAATGTGAGAATGGAGCATAGGTGGAAACCCGAGTGCTCGGAAGGAAAACTGTCCCATACTTCGTTCACCAAAAATACCACATGAACTGACATAGGACTGATCCCTGGCCTCCGCGATGTGAGGCCAGCGACAAATCGCCTGAGTCATGGTACGGCCTGAAAAAATGAGGAAAAGACGCCATATTATTGATTTAGGTAATCGATATTTGAGGTAGGTATTCAGTTGCAGCTGGTCATCGAGGTATTTCATTGAATTAAACTTCCTGGTCACACTATGGCCCTGGAGTCGACCCAGCCCCCAACAGAAACGAATAACCGGGATATCTCCTGGTGGTTAAAGGCGGCCGTTGCGGAGGGATGACAACCTTACCACCTCCGTGTGCCGATTTTCTAGAAATTGTGGGGGCCTCAAACTCCTGGAGCTTTAAGGGACTGTCCAGGCCTCTAAGGGGGCAGCTTTGAATTTACTCCGTTACAGCTATACAATACTGTACACAAGCTGACAGGTTACAATGTGGCAGTGTGGCGGCGTGGCAGCCAGTTACAGCAGTTACCATATAAATGCCCCCGTTCGCGAGTGTCAATAATTTTGCGAAGAATTTTGTCTTGAATAAATCAGCATTCATGTTATGTTCTTAAGATTACTGTTAAATGCTATCAAAACATCCCTCGACTCTTCGGTCACAATACTGTAACTTAACAGAATAGGTGACGAATGTAAATATACATGGACCTGTATATATAAACATCTGACTCGATTCTGTGAATGTGTACTAATCCATTTTGATTTGTTTGCCTTCAATACCAGGATAACTTCATGTCGGTAAAATAGCTACCTACACAATAGACCGCCATTGTTCAATTCCTGGCGTAGGTGCGATTCATTTTCTTACTCCCGCGTCCATATCAGTTCTACAGCCCACATAGCCTCGCACGCTATATGCACAGGGCATATTTGTATCTGCATTTAACGCTATGGCAGTATGAAACTGGCTGTGTGTTTCCTACGTCAGCAGGTTACATGTGGGAAGTGTTTATCCAAAGTTGCGTAAAAACGTGTAAATTGTATAAATGCGAGAGAGAAATTGTGTTGAAAAGTGAAATGATTGTTGTCTGCTTTATGTTACAATTAATTTGTTGTAAAACAAAACTGTATTAAGGAATAATTTATCTGCTGTCACACATTATGCCCTCCGGGATGTTACGATTCAAAATGAGTTCTAAAATAATTAATTCTTTGAACACTGGTTACGTTAGGACTACCATCAAAGTGGATCAAACTAAAGCAAGGCCTCCATCAACGCAGGAGAGCACAATACAGAAGAGCGCAGATATGTATATCTGCGCTGTAGCTGCAAAAACCTTTAAGGGCTATAGACATCACACAGCAGCCTCTGTAACCGGACACTGTCCTAACCCTTTGAACATTGAAAAAAATTGAAAGTACTCTTGCCAAAGAGGATTGTCCTTTTGTCGGTTTCCAGGCTTTGCCCGTTTGTCCTTCTGTTAAGAGTGACTTATAAATCAGAATATATATAGAGCACTGGTGGAATGATACTGATAGGTAGAAGCACTGATACTGATAGGGAGAAGCACTGATACTGATAGGGAGAAGCACTACGCGCAGAGAAACCTGTCCCAGTGCCATTCTGGCCACTATAAATCTCACATGAATTATCCCGGGATAGAAGCCGGGCCTCCGCGCTGACAGGCCGAGGATTCACCGCCTGAGGCATGTCACGGCTGTTTGACGATATGAATTTACACTGCATATAAATAATTAGTTCATACCTTACAGAAAAATTGTGCGTTTTATAAGACAGATCATTCGGTGCTCGCTAGATAACGATACAATGGTCTATTCGCAGAATACAACCAACAAGATGCAAGGTTTTTCAATTTATGTATTTCTGAGACGCTCTACATGTTTCAGACGGGTTTTCCTTCCATCATCAGGAGCTCAAAATTGCACATACAGGGTCAGGTATTGGTATGACAAATGTTAAAAAAGAAATAATGGTCTTTCAAGAACACAGGTACACCTAAATACATCATGTGCACAGATTTGCGGAGTTTGTAGTGTTGTAGTGTTATACCGAGCGTACTTATACGAACCACTAAACCTCAAAAGTTAATAGACCTAACTAGCAGTTTGTGTATACATCAATGAAACCAATCTTTAGTTTTAACGAAAGTTGTATGGCAGTCAGCTAATGCTGTTGGTATGAACACGTGTCAAGCGGTCGATCAACTAACGTTTTGCACAACAAATAGAATATAACAAAACTAAAAGCACATTCATGTTTGGAATACAGTTAATGTATGTATTAGGAGATTACAACAATACAGTCAGCAGCATATGGCCACATGTTTCGGCCAACTACTGTAGCCATTTTCAAACCTACAAGTATTAACGTTTTAGGTAAGCTATATAGATAAGTTCACTGGGACGTTAACTAATGTTTTTGGTAGAGAAACATGCTGATTAGCCTTTTAACTAAATGTTCTCGAGCACTTTAGATTTTTTTGTAGAATTATGTTGTTTGACGTTTTCAGAATGGTAGTATGTTGCTTGGCAGACTGCCAGATGGTCCTGGCACGAACAAGTATTTGTGGCAGGTTAAGTAATATTTTGTTATGGATATTTGGTTCTTGGCATGTTAACTAATGTTTTTGGCTCTGCTGTATGAGTATGTAAAATCTGAAGCTCTTACGTCTTTCTTTTCGCGGACTACTGAATTAACACGCCGTTTCGATCGGAAGAATGACAAAAACCATGACTGTGTCACGCTTCTAAAAACACATGTATAAACGCAGTACGTGAAGCTCCACACAAACCGAAACTAATAAAAAGCACTGAAATTTCAAAATTAAAAGCCATTGATAAGCCTTGAAGAGATATAAGGTGTGTAGAAGAGTGTAGAAGGATAAACGACAGGGAAAATCATGGGTGAAATTTCTTTCGGGGAAGATCTCAGGCTTCGCTTGTTGTCATTTTTGTATGAGGGACATGACGATGAAGACGCTAAACTGATGAGTACTAGCTGTTTCGAATAACAGCGTAAGAATTTTTATGTACGGGTTAATGCTAAAAGGTGCGTAACTTAGAAGGGTACTCTGGTGGTCTTTAGAGAGTTGGGATTATTGTAGACAAATTCGAGAATGTACGAAACACAACCCTAAACACAAACAGGCGCAAAAGTGGGCATTTAGAAAGAAATATTTCCAAGCCATGAGATAATAGTTTGGGATTTGAAAGCCGTACCCACCAAGGCGTTCAACCTTTCCAGTGTGGCGCACTGTGAGGGTAGAACGGGAGAACTGCACGAGAAACAGTCAGCAGCATCTTATGAACTGGAAACGATCTCAGCATTTGCTTCAAGACGTACAAAAATCAAGAAACCTTGTGTCAAGTTTACCAGTAGCAGGGCCTTCATCTTGCTGATTTCTAGCCAGCCGTGCGGCATAAACTGATGGAAATCCCCTAACCTTTCACTAGCATGTGTGATGTTGGTATACAAACAATTAAATTACACGTCGCACAATATGCACTAATATTTTATAATACGAGTACGTTGAAAAACAAGCGTACGTACATTATATCATTAATTTAAGTGTCACAGTATTTGAGGGTTGTTTCACCGTGCATCTTCCTCATGAAATAAAGTGCAATGCAAACTTGATGCAACTAGGTAATTTTATTGATGTATTCTTAGATCGACGTGTTTCCGGCACATACGCCCATCATCAGGAGTAGGTCGTGTGTACGGTGCGGGCACCGTACACACGACCCACGCAGCGGCTCTCAGGACCACAACCCATCCAAAAACTCGGTGCAGAAAACCATATGCTGCAACTCAACATCTAATGCTCCTGAAGATGGGCGTATGTACCCGAAACATGTCGAGCTAAGAATACATTAATAAAATTACCTTGTTGCATCAAGTTGGCATTCCACATTATTTTATGTCAAAGTATTGTTATTTCAACTTACCCGTCTTCAGATCAGCTTACGGTCAGAGGATTTGGCCCAGCATAATAATTCGCGTGATGCTGTCTAAGGATGAAAACTCCTGTTGAATGTCCGCTTATGATTAGTCGCCTGCAATAAGAAGCGATGGTGTAATATAACGTTAATTAATTAACAAAGTGCATAAGTAAATAACAACTAAGTTACTGCATCGAGCAGTGTCTTTCGTGAAAACCTAATAGTGCTCCAACTAGCCAATGAACACCACACACACACACACACATACATTACATGAAACCAGAAGTTTCATTACCATTTTTATATATAACAACGGCACAGTACAACAAATGCACACAAGTATACTACAATTAGCTAATATACAGAATGAAATATATACGTTTCGGCCAACCGCGTGGCCGTCTTCAGGGGTATAACGCACTGAGGTACTGGTACTTTGTATCCCTGAAAATGGCCACATGACCAAAACATGCACAGTCTATTGTGGATATACACTAATTTCAGCATACTTACGTGAATTTGTTGGTGTCATTATTGTGCACATTTGAATAACACACAGATCATGGATCATACAAATCTTTCATTATCGTCTTCACAAGAGCACACCACTTGTTCCTATCCTTAGCCAGATTAATCCAGTCCACGCCCTCCCATCCTCTTTCTTTAAGGTTCGTACTCACGCAAGGCTTCATTCATCACAAACCTCTTTGCATTCTGTGGCACCGACTGACCTATAGGCCTACACAGATACCGTCAGTAAACAGAACTGATTGTCGGTCGGGGGACTATCTAAATAAATAGACACGTGCTGAAGTTCCGTAACTCACAGATAACAAAATCCGACTCCATTAAAATAACAATTCGCAAATGTCTTTTTTCGGAAATAATGGGTAAATCTATCTGTAACGTTGCACCGCGCATTTTGTAGTTTTTTTAAGTAAAACACCAACAAATGCACATATATAGTCTTTAATAAGCTAAAATTTACACTAAAACACTTAAAACGCTCCTACATGTTTAGATCATACGATCATTCTCAGGGAATACACTTTGTTCCATGCTAACGTTACAGTTTCTTACAGTGTTTTAAACTGTAACGTTAGCAAGGAACAAAGTATGCTCCCTGAGGATGATCGTATGATCGAAATATGTAGGAGCGTTTTAAGTGTTTTAGTGTAAATTTTAGATTATTAAAGACTATATATGTGCATTTGTTGTTGTGTTACTTAAATAAACTACAAAATGCACGGTGCAACGTTAAAGATAGATAGTGCCCAACAAGCAAAACTAAGCAACAACTGTAAGAACACCAGCTAAAGTTATTAAAGACAAATGATTTTAAACTGTAACTTTAGCAAGAAGCAAAGCATGCTCCCCAAGGTTGATCGTATGATCGAAACATGTAGGAGGGTTTTAATGTAAATTTTAGATTATTAAAGACTATATATGTGCATTTGTTGGTGTATTACTTAAATAATTGGTTAAGCATTGGTTTCTGAAACAAACAAAACACATATACGCAGTATATAACAAAATACAAGGCTTCTTGACGCTATGTATTTTTATCAGTGGGCGTCTAAATATTAAAAATAATATTTTAACATCTAAACCAGTTATTTTCCTCTGTTCTATATTTTACCCAAATTGTGCAAGTGGCGTTCACGTAATAATGTCTTTGTTAAATGGGAGACAGCAAGACGAGCCTGACACTGTGGGCGGGGTAAGTGCGTTATGCTAAATCTGAAAGCTCTAAGGAACGAAATATTCGCAATAACTGGGAATTAATTTTGACGTTAATGCATACTGCAAACGTTTTATTTATGTTAACGTTGCCTTTGAGAACTGTAAAACACTACTCTCATTTGTGTCAATCGTATTACCAGAAAAAGTGGAAAACGAGAGAGAAGATATAATCTTGTCCGCTTTGCTTACTTCTCCATTAAAACGAACTCAAATTCCCCTCTGTTTTATGCGTCGGAGAAAAGCCTCAGCATGATTACTGGCACGGAAATTTCCTCTTTTCGCATGTCTGAACAGTATGCAGTTTCTCGTACTTCGTGGTCAAAGTTTAAAACTAACTCATTTCTTCTTTTACCGAAGAGGATTTGGACTACTGGTCACTGAAACTGGAGATTTAATTAATGAAATATATTTCCCTTCTTGTGACCCGTATATAATATGGTACAGAACCGCAAACTTTGAGACCAGCATTTCTCAAAAGAAAATTTAATAAACTCCCAGTGATTACATCACAATTACATAGGGAATTCCGCACTACCACAAGCATAGTTAACACAGAATACGGGTATATAGTGTGCCTGTTAATGCAGCCTTATCGCTCAACAAATGCATTCCGTGGGAGCCCGGAACCAGTCTTCGCCGTGACATTGGATATTCTGAATGAATTGTCTTGTAGATTCACTCATATTCTCCAGAAAATTACTGGAATAGTAATATATCGACTACGAAAAGACGCCTTCCTACCAAATCCCTTCTAATTCACAGTCAAAACTATACAGTTCAACTTAATGACAGCGTTATAAAATACACTGCAAGATACAGCGCAGCCAAAGATACATCAAATTCTTCAGCTTAAGTAGTCAGATGACAATAATGTGTCTGTCAATATGGACCAAGTGGCTATGATCTAAAAATGGACGTAGTACTGAACACCCAAATGTCTGATGGTATATTAAATGTTAAAGCCGTATGATAATTACCGTCCATCTGTTGCCACATAGTTTATTATTTTGTGTCTCCTCTGGTTTCTATCTGAACGTAAATTATTTCCCTAACATCATTAACAGATTGGTCATTGAGTGGGACACGAATTCTGTTCACTGTGAAGCTGGAAACAGATCTTTATGTATGAAGTACATAAACGTCAGCTTTCAAATACTTAAACTACGGTGGAAAGCAGACAGTTATCTTCATAGTCACAGATGGTAGAACCTCAAATCTCACAAAAGTGGGAAGGTGTGCCCTAATGGAACACGCCCTTTCCACACCAGTTCCATGTCATTTTGTCATTACGTTTGTAACACTTCATATACGTATTTGGAAAACGGTTCCCAGTTTAAATTTCGTTATTCATTACATATTGGTAAGTTTCAACTGATGATCTGAGTAACACCATGCTCATAATTTGGCCTCACGAAGAAAGGGTGTGATGAACCGCTTTTCTAATGTTCGTCAAAGTTTAACTTCGGCTTTGTGTAAAATAATCAGTTAAGACTGGCCTCTCGAAAGGCTAACTTTAAATGTGACCACAACACTGCGAACAGCTCAATATAACTTATTCCAAGTGCAAAGAACAGGTCTGTCTTACAGCTAAAACGTGCGGATAGACATTATTATCATTTTCTGATCTATAATTTAATTTCTGCAACAAAAGAACGAACAACAATCTTATACCTCCGACAAAGGAAAATGTCGAAGGTAAATATGGTGTAATTAATCCTTCTTACAGACACAATTTGTAAAGAGAGTTTCGAGTAGTCATTTTTCGTCCCTCCGGGATAATTCCCAAATAAATATAAGGGTAACCTTCACCCTAGAATAGGCCACGAAAGCCTGGAGGGGTAGAAGAGTTATAGCTCTACTCTTTCTTTAACCTCGTGAATTATCAACGAAACGCCCCGGCCGCTTTGACCCCGGTAAAGACCCAGTACCCTCTGTAAAGAAGACTGGGTGGCCCAGGGGCCGGTCTGCATGGAAACGGAAAACCTCTCCCGCACCAGAATTCTATCACAGGACCGCCAGGCCGTGGCAATTCGCTATACCGCCTGAGATATGCAGGCCTCCTAAACGTTCCGGCCAAACACGTGGCCAGCTTCAGGGACGTAAAAAACAGAGAATGAGTACATTAGAAATTATAATTAATTTGGTTCAGTATTAGAACCAATCTTATTAATTAATTAATTAAATGTTCCTTATAATGAATTCAGTATTTCTTTCGTGATGTTGTCCACACACTTCACTTCTGCCTTCACGTCTTCGTCTTGCCAGTGGGTAATACGAAAAACAAGCTCTCAAATTAACCTGTTATATATGACACACTGAATTTATTAATTTCATTGTATTGTCTCGTATGTTGCCTTTGTTTTATAGTAACTACGGAACGTTACGCAATAACGCAAAACATTCCTTTGTGTTGGCAACAAATCAGTCTCAAACTGGTGTGACAGCGGTGTATTGACATGTAGGATTATTTGGTTTCTGGACGCTATCGTCAGGTGTTCCAAAACAATATATTTTCGTCTTCAGGTGAAAGGGGAGACAGAAACTTACTGTGTTGGATTGTTTTGAAAATAGTAGGAGAATAACATTCTGAAATAAAGCAAACCAAAATGAAAATTGAATTCTGGACTATTCATAAGTAGAGATTACATAAAAACTGTTAGGTGATAACGAAGAGAAGGAAAGTGCAATTTTGAAATAGACAGCCTTGAATTATTTTAATATACTATCCCAAAATCGACAAAGAAAACGTAACAAATTTACCAATGCCTGTACTAGGTTAATCTTTAATCCGATATTCGAAGGGGAAATTTTTCAAAACAAGTACAGGCCGTACCAACCGGCAACAGTACAGTCCCTGTCCACGCTTTGAAGGCATATAATAGGAACAGAGGTATGGCTCCACTCATTCCTAACCTCGGTACAAAATGGAGATGAGTGGTCGTATTCACGCTCCGGCTGGGAAAGAAACCCAAATCCTGGCACTCATTGCGTGAGAGTGTGGGTGAACTCAAGAGCTGACGTGGACTTTTGTACTAAAATGTATTAAAAAAACACGCGCTCGCACGCACGCACACACGCACACACCTACAAACTTGACGTAAACAATAAACATGACAACTTTTCCCCACCAGAGATCTCATCTCATCCTCAGCCATGTCCTGTTCTGTTATTTAAACCAGATAGTTTTCCATCACAAGACATGTGTTTCATTTCACTGTGCTTGTTGCCATACACACACGTCACTGCATATAATCACTGAAGGTTAACAACCGAAACCCTGAAGTTCGTCTAAATCATACCTGAAATGCATCTATATCTTGCAAATATGACGACTAGCGGGTCAAAACTGTGTATGTAAATAAACCGTGTTTATTGTGACAGCTACAAGAAACTCATAAACACATTGTGCAGGCAAAAAAGCAGCATATATCCTGAACGAAACACCAGGTCTCAAGTACAGTTGCCACTGCGCATTAAAATATGACGACTCCAAAAGAATGAGAAGAGCTTAACTGATTCTGGAAATAACTTAAAAGCAGTTGTGGTTGAAACTAAACGCTCGTTTAAATTTATGCTGGTATGCTACACAAACTGAAATTTTCCTTTAATGCTCTGTTGTGGAACACATTAAATGTACGTTATTAAGCCTTAACGATTACCTTACGCGTTTAGCCAGTTACGGCCAAAGAACACGTCTTGTAATTTTAACATCAGACCGTTTCGGGATGAATCGTGCAAATGTATTAGCCAGATCAGCTTATGTGTACTTATGTAGGAGTTTATAGTGCATTTATGTATGTATGTATGTATGTATGTATGTATATATGTATGTATGTATGTATGTATGTCTGTCTGTATGTCTGTATGTATGTATGTATGTATGTGTGTATGTATGTATGTATATATGTATGTATGCATGTCTGTCTGTATGTATGTATGTATGTATGTATGTATGCATATATGTGTGTATGTATGTATGTATGTATGCATGTCTGTCTGTATGTATGTATGTATGTGTATATGTATGTACGTGTATGTATGTATGTACGTGTATGTATGTATGTATGCATGTCTGTCTGTCTGTATTTATGTATGTATGTGTGTGTATATGTATGTACGTGTATGTATGTATGTATGTATGTATATCTGTATGTATGCATGTCTGTCTGTCTGTATGTATGTATGTATGTGTATATGTATGTACGTTTATGTATGTTTGTATGTATGTATGTATGTACGTGCATGTATGTATGCATGTCTGTCTGTCTGTATGTATGTATGTATGTGTATATGTATGTACGTGTATGTATGTATGTATGTATGTACGTGTATGTATGTATGCATGTCTGTCTGTCTGTCTGTATGTCTGTATGTATGTATGTGTGTGTATATGTATGTACGTGTATGTATGTATGTATGTGTGTATGTATGTATGTATATATGTATGTATGCATGTCTCTCTGTCTGTCTGTATGTATGTATGTATGTGTATATGTATGTACGTATGTATGTGTGTATGTATGTATGTATGTATGTGTTTTTGTGTTTGACCGAAATAGAGGACGAAACTGTATTATAAAATCTGGAAGAGACAAAAATCATATGGACGAAATGAACTGTTATTACGGACACAAACACGCTATAATTTGCTGTGATTTTCATTTCAAGGACGTTACCGTTAAGGTAAACAGATAATTCTTGAAGGATCAGGAGCAGTGTAATTGCCGTCCAGTCGAAGCTTGCATCTTATCTCCATTCTAACCAGGCGAGCACACAGCCATGGTCAGAGATTCTACCAGGAAACGTTACCACACATACATATGCCTGGTTCTAAATTACTATCCTTTGGAGTGTGACGCCGTGTTGTTTCGGGTTGCTTAAAACTTCCCTGACGATGACAGCCACAAGCTACTTCGAAATGATTGTGTCCACTTTTGGGCATCAGGACTAGCAAGTTGCTGTGATTCGAAACTCATCCCTCATTAGACAGGAGCTTGGTTCGTATCCCGACAAGAACGCGACCTACATTGCTTTCCGCAACCATGATATGGCTCTGTGAGGAAGGTGAGGGATGCGCAAGCGCAAAATTTCTTGGTGAATGCAGAGTTGCTACTACTCATCCTGAACATTCACACAGTGCACTATTTCGTCGCACTATAAGCGAAATGCTTGAAGTTTTCACTCTGTGAGTACTGCCAGAACAGTGTTCCACCCAACATCCAGCGGTATCCGCTACACGCTGGACACGTTCCCTTCTCCAGCGGGAAGCATCTCGTGGTTTGTGGTCTGTATGCTGACCGCGTCTATTCTGGCTGGTTTCGCCTTAATCGTCCAAGCAACTGACGGGATGGCAGTACCTTACACTAGACCACGGCTGCTCCTTTACACACCTTATTCAATTTTTTATCACTGTCATCCAGTTATAATTCCTTACAAAGTCGAGTTGAATTGCAAGGAACGATTAGAAACGTACAAAATGTAAGGCATTACATCCCAAACCACAGTAATCGAATTTCTCATCCCGTCACAAGCCACAACGCTCATATCCGGTTCCCATTCAAACTTGGGAGCAGTTATTCTTACACGTTTTCCTGATTTTATTCAATTCTTTCATACAAACCGCAATAAGGCCACTTAAATCAGACAACTAGGGCGTCCTTACACTTTATTTGTTCTTGCGTAGTTAAATAAGCGCCGTTAAACAACACAAGATTCAATCATCAACCACGTCATCGTCCTTTGAAGCATGATCATGTTTCACCATGCACTTTTATGACGGACAAAGAAGTCAATTAAGGACGAAAGCCAACTTGCCGTCCGCATTCCAGAACTGGAGATTACGTCATAGCCAAATGCAGTGGCAGGCCGAGAGGCGCGCTTTGGAGAACCTTTACCATAAATCCAGTTAGGGACGGTATACAGAGCGACATGTAGTTGCAAACACCACCGACCGCACAAGACGAGTACCATTTGGCAACACATTATTTTTTGAACAGAGGCACCACGATGTGCTCATAAACGTAATGTAATATTAAATAGTGTACGTCAGCACAACTACCTTATTACACAAGATAATTACATAGGCTACATGTTTCGACTATTGATCAGTCATCTTCAGGCCTATTTTGTCAATTGAGTCACAAGATGCTATGCACACATTGGGATCCCATCGTGTTTACATTCTTGGAATACATACAAATTAAATCATTTGTCTCCAAGGTGTGACGTGCAAATAAATAAATAAACAAACACATGAGCACCCTGCGTCTGCAGAGTGCAGCAGCATCAGGAAAATTCAATAAAACTTCAGGGAAGCCCTGCGGCTTGAATTCGTTGTATTGAGGATATACGAACTGAACATTCAAACTGCGTTACTGTCACAATGGGAAAAGCAACCTTGTGAAAAACCAATGCATGTACAACAAATATGGTCAGTTCTAACCCAGTTACTGCTTCTGGTACACTGAGTTAAGAGCTGAAACAAAGCTCCATTTCCCATGATTTAATAATGTGGCTTGAAAGTTTTAATGATGTAATTTACTGTAGGTACTATAATGGATTCATATTAAAGGTAAAAGCTTCATCAACTCAACAGCACAGGTTTGTTCGTAATATTCTTAACAACAAGGAACGAAAACCCATCCCAACAACAGAGGATACACTAAACGTACGTTCAAACCAAACCATGTACAATAATGGAGTTTCATAATATTTTATCAAAGTTCTACAGATGCACACCGTTTTTTCCTACCATGCATCCATGTTTTATTTCTGTATATTGAAGCCACATATTTCACTGATGCAGATAAACCCAGCCAAGTCAATAACGACTATCCTTTACCCAGCTGAAATTTATGTACATAATTATAAATACACTGTTTTACGGAACCAAAAATACATTACTGTCTTATCGGCTAAAAAAATTAGTTGGAGATTAATTTTGTGGAATGCTCGCTACCACTGGGTTTAAAATGTTGTTTTGCTGTCCGCTATCTGAAAACGTAAACATTAAAACACAGGGAACTATAACTTTGCCTTCACATGGGTGAAAACTTTGTTTCTCCTATTAAAGGAAGAATATTGACGCAGGGTGTGTGAGAAGAGAGGGCTGAGAGAAAATTTGGACATAAGAGAGTGGAATTAACGGACGGCTGGACAAAATTACAGGACAAAATTGAATAACGAAGAGAAATATGATTTTTATGCCTCGTCTAATATTATCGCTGTATTAAATCAAGGAGGATGAAATTAAAGGGGACATGGGACATGTTTGGAAATAGTGTAACAATATTTTTATGGGAAAATTTGATAGAAAGAGTCCACATGGAAGACATAGGCATGGATGGGATGATAAAATAAACATTAAACTTAAAGAAACAGGATGAAAGATTGGAATCATCTGGCTCAGAATAAAGACCAGTGGGCGTTGGTTGAGACTGCAGTGATTAACATTCGCGTTCCAATTTCATTCATTAAGGTCAAACGTAAATCGAATTAGAGACTTCAAAGAGCATCCAATTTTGTTAAAACGCCTACATGTGCTCTGGTAATGATGGCAGCAAGTTACAACGAACCTTCGAGCCACCTGAACCAGACTGCAAGGCATCACATACCACAATACAACAAACTTCAATCATTACTGTGAGAACGGGGAATCTTACATCAGCATTTTTGTGTCTTATATTATTGACGGTTTTAATTTTCGCGACTGTGGAGCCGTGGATGCAGACAGAAAGTTATTAAATAAAAGTATTTATTGCACACGCATCTTGAAAGTTCTAAAACAATATAAAGAATATATCTTCACCAATATTACTGAGTATAAACATGTACATGTCAACTTATTTTGCTTTTGTTATACAGCTTTTAGTTTGCGAGTCTTCGAACGTCTTCACAGTTTTAAACATTTCCCTCTGGTTTACGTGCCCTATGTACACTCACTGCCCCTACAGAGACTTAACGGTTCTAAAAAGGAAATTAAACAACGGACGAGTTTTAAAATCCTTTTCATTAAGAACTGAGGCCCTCTGTTTCTTTCTTTTGTATTTGCCTTAAACATTACGAAGTAGAGAAAGGCACAGTTTCCACCGGCTAGATATTAATCTTATATTTCCATGGCAACAGTCACTTGAGTTGCTGCATACTGCCTCAAATTGAAAAGCCACAAGAGCCATCCAGTCACAGAATATCAAAAAGAATAATAAAAAGGAGAGTAGTGGGAGAAATCATAAAGTAAGTTTCACTGTGACAAAATTTCAAACTTTGTAAGGAACAAGAAATGAGGGATGGTCTAAAGAATTAATAATTTGCAGCCTGCTATTCAATACGTAGAGTTACGTAGCATTTTTAGACGACTGAGAATTTTTCAACGAAATATAAAAGGCAAGTGGAAGAAAGAAGTTGCAACAAGAAGTTGGAATTTTTGAAATTCAAAAGCGAATAAGCAATAACTACGTTTAACTAAGCAGAAATATTTACAACTGACTTAACGAACATGTATTATTTAACAGATATTTATTATGCCCCAAATTCATTACACTAGTGCTGAATTCAGTATTAATACTTACTACTTAAGTACCTAAGACACAAACTTCAATCTATACGTACCTTAGCGACCATTATCATCTCCAAGAGGGTACTTTACCATGAAGTAGATTAATCTGAAACAACTGAGCCTCAACACGTCGCCTCGTATAATATATATATATATATATATATGAGTACATACACAAACAGGAAAAATATATGTGTATATCGACACACAGAAGGACGAACGGATGGATGGATGGATGGATAGATGATAGATAGATTGATCGATAAATAGATGTAGGTAGATAGATAGTTGGTATATATATATATATATATATATATATACACACAGTACGTTTACTAAGTTTTAGGACTGATTGTGCAGAGCGAATACTAGGCGCGCCATCAGGCGGTCACCCACAGAAACACGTAGAAGCAAGTCTCGACACGTTGTGTGCTTAGTGTTGTCTGAGTGAGTTGAGCAGTATTTGTGATCTGTGGCGTGAAACGAAGCTGTGTGTGAAAGCCTCGTCATGGATTTGAGTATGGAGTAACGATTAGCGATAAAGTTCTGTTTTAAAGCTGGAAAAAGTGCGACGGAAGCTCTCCAAATGGTAAATGCAGCTTATGGGGACCAAGCACTATCCCGTTCGAATGTTTTCCGATGGTATGGACGAGAAGACACTGAAGACGACCCCAGGAGTGGCCGGCCTACAGAGTGTCGCAATGACAACAATGTCGAGAAGATTTCTCAGTTGTTGCTTCAAAACCGTCACCTTTCGCTAATAATGCTAGCAGACGAGG
>Ga0131853_10007829_pt1 | contig 19386 bp, 17 predicted proteins | sample TergutLab28metaG_FD_92764 | JGI IMG/M metagenome (GOLD analysis project Ga0131853, IMG submission 92764) | Labiotermes labralis P1 segment gut microbial communities from Petit-Saut dam, French Guiana - Lab288 P1 (version 2) (version 2) | ecosystem: Host-associated > Arthropoda: Insects >... | reverse complement strand
TTTGTCTGTTGGTTGCATAACTATTATGTGACCTACTCTTTGTAGGGTTACATAGAATCTTTTTGTTTTATCTTCTTTGCTACTTAATCCCATTTTTGCTCTTAGTTCAATAGGTAATATTAAACGTCTAAATTCATCAATCTTTCTTGAGCTGTATTTTTCCATTAAAAATACCTCCTTCTGCTGGCTGTTTTGGTCGTTGACAAATAAGCCTGAGTTGGGGTATAATTATCTCAGGCCTAAGGGCTGTGTTTGTGCTTGTCCGAACTAAGTTTCGTGGCTTTGGCGGACAAGCACTTTTTTATTTGCCCTTATTTTGTTGTAAGAATGCAATCGTGGGAATCGATTGCTACCCTTCTTGCTCTTTTATTCTACAATATTTTACCATATATGTCAAGGGGTTATTTCTAAATAGAATCAGCGTTTATGGATTGCTTCGGGCTTGGTGTTTACGTTTATACAATCCTCCACGCCCTCGCAATGACGGCGATGTGGGTGACGACAAAAACCATTGCTCCAAAACACCCACTTGAAGCGTTATGTGTGTTTTTCTGCAATAGCCCGAAGCAATCCGTGTAATCAATCATTTAACCCTTGTAGGGGCGGAACTGTGTACCCCTACAAGGGTATGAAAACTGCTATCTACAAAATGCCACCTTTAGGCAAAGGTGGCATTATTATTATGTGTAATTATTGATTACTGGTCTCTCTTACGAGCTTCGATAACCTTTGCGGCTTCTTCTGCTGGTGCTTCTTCGTAAGATTCAAATTCCATAACATATTCGCCGCGCCCTTGTGTGATGGAGCGTAGGTCTATGGAGTAGTTTACCATCTTAGAATATGGCACTTGGGCGGAGATTTGCTGCTTTGTATCTGTTTTGGACATGCCCAGAACGCGACCGCCACGCTTGGAGATATCGCCCATGATATCACCTGTGTATTCATCAGGCACAGTGATTTCGACTTTCATCCAAGGCTCTAGGATGACGGGCTTTGCTTTCATAAAGCCATCTTTGAAAGCAATTTTTGCCGCAAGGCTGAAAGAAAGCTCGTTGGAATCCACGGCATGGTAAGAACCATCATAAAGTACGGCTTTAAGACCAACGACGGGATAGCCAGCAAGTGGGCCTGCCTCGCAGGATTCTCTAACGCCTTTTTCTACGGCTGGCCAGTAGTTACGCGGAACAGAGCCACCGAAGATTTGTTGTTCGAATACATATGGCTGTGTTGAATCGCCAGAAGGCTCGAATCTCATTTTTACGTCGCCAAATTGGCCAGAGCCACCAGATTGCTTTTTATGGCGACCTTGTACATCCGATTTGCCCTTTATCATCTCGCGATAAGGGATGACGAGCGGTTGGAGCTCAACTTCAATTTTATTGCGCTGCCTCATTTTGCTTATAAGTACATCCAAATGACCATCGCCCAAGCCAGAGATAACTGACTGCCTGGTTTCGCTGTCTACTTTGAATTTCAGTGTTTTGTCTTCATCTAAGAACTTAGCGATAGCTTGAGAAATCTTGTCCTCATCGCCTTTATTTTTAGGAACCATGCCCATGGCGTATAATGGCTGAGGGAATTTGGTTGGCTCTACGATGAATGGTGCATCTTTTGTGCAAAGCGTATGTGTTGTTGATGTGCTGGCAAGTTTGGCTATAGCACCGATATCGCCTGCTTTAAGCTCGTTGACGGCAATTTGTTCTTTGCCGCGCAAAACGAAGAGCTGAGATATTTTTTCTGTGGCATCTTTGTTGGCATTATAAAGAGGCGTTTCTTTCTTTAAGCTGCCAGAAACCACGCGGAAAAGAGAAAGTCTGCCGAAATTGTCGGCTACGGTTTTAAATACATATGCCACAAATGGGCCGCTATCTTTGCATTCTAGCTTAACTTCCGCATCTGTTTTTGCGTCTTTGGCAATAGTTGTTTTTGCTATAGCCGCTGGGGTGAAGTCCACTATGCAATCCATAAGTACGCCAACGCCCATAGAATGTATGGCGGCACCGATGATAACAGGCGTAACACTAGTGTCTGCTATGCCCGCTTCAAGACCTGTGTAAATTTCATCGCGCGTGAAAGGCTCTTCTGCGAAGAATTTTTCCATAAGCTCTTCACTTGTTTCTGCTACAGCTTCTTCTATGAGGTGATGTAGATGTTCTACTTCGTCCTTGATATCTGCTGGTATTTCACAATCGTCCGTGCCTGTTTTGCCGTATTTGCGCCCTACTCTTTTGATGGCATTTGCGTAGCCGACAAATTTGCCGCCCTCACGGATAGGGGCTTGCAAAGGGGCAACGGACTTGCCGAATTTCTCTGTAAGGTCGGCGATAAGCTTGTCAAAGTCCACATTTTCGTCGTCCATATTGTTAATAAAAATCATTTTTGGTATGCCAGCTTGGGTTGCATAATCCCATGCTTTTTCTGTGCCTACTTCTACGCCGCCTTTGGCATTAACTATAATAAGAGCCAAATCCGCTACAGACAGTGCCTGATGCACCTCGCCATTAAAGTCAAAAAAGCCTGGCGTATCTATAAAATTAATTTTGCCGCCATTCCACTCCACAGGTATCATAGACGCGCTTATAGAGATTTTTCTGTTTATCTCCTCTGGGTCGTAGTCGCTCACGGTGTTGCCTTCGTTTACATTACCAAAACGAGTGGTAACGCCAACGATATTGAGAGCTGCCTCTACGATTGTTGTCTTTCCTGCACCTGTATGGCCCAAAATAGCCACATTTCGAATAGCATCACTTCCGTAAACCTTCATCGTCTTACCTCCTATGGTTGTATGGTATAGCATAATTGCATTATATCAATTTTAGCACATTTTACGAAAAAAGCAATGGGTTTTGGTGAAGTTTTGAAAATGTTTGTTGCTAAGGTTGTAAAAGGCTGTCAAGTGAGTTGTGAATTTGCTGTGATGTATACAATTAACCTCCCTGTGGTCAAGGAGGTTAATTGACTTGCTTGCTATTTATAGCAATTTTACTTATAAAGGAAGAAGCCGCGCGCGATACAACCAGCGCACCAAGGGTGTATCGCGCGTGAGCTGAGGACATTTAGAAGTTAAATTGCTGTATTAATCGAGCATCAAATTAGATGTGATATTTATGGGTACTGGGCTTGGTATGCGCGCGCCATTTCCGAGTTGACTGAAGTCGTTTCGACCCCAAGCCCATAGATTGCCGTCGCTCGTAATTGCCATTGTATGGCTACCGTTCCAAGCTCCGCCAATAATCACGTCAACTACATTCTCCTTTATCATCACGGGGCTTGACCTTTGTATGGTTGTGCCATCCCCAAGTTGCCCGGATACATTCGAACCCCAACCCCACAGGCTGCCATCGCCTCTGATTGCCATTGTATGGCTGCCGCCAGCATATGCATGAACTACATCGTCTAATACCATAACAGGATTTATCCTCTGAATATCTGTGCCATCTCCAATTTGTCCATTTCTGTTATCGCCCCATGCCCATAGGCTGCCATCGCTTTTTAATGCTATTGTGTGATTTTGTCCGACAGAAACAGAAACTACATCCTCCATTATTTTTACTGGCGATAACCTTTGTGTGGTTGTGCCATCTCCAATTTGCCCCCTATTATTAAGACCCCAACCCCATAGGTTACCATCATCCCTAATTACCATGGTGGGACCATGCCCTACCGATACATAAACTACATCCTCCATTACCCTAACAGGACTTAACCTTCGTGTGGTAGTGCCATCTCCGACTTGTCCAACACCATTGTCTCCCCAACCCCATAGGCTACCATCATTCATAATTGCCATGGTATAATGAGAGCCAGTTGACACAAAAAGTACATCATCCATCATTTTCACAGGAAGAAATCTTGTTGTAGTCGTGCCATCTCCAAGTTGCCCGTTAATGTTTTCGCCCCAACCCCATAGGCTGCCGTCACCTCTGATTACCATGGTATGTGATGGACTTGCAGATACAAAAGTCACATCATCTAATACTACAGTGGGGGTTGACCTTCGTATGGTTGTAATGGCTGGAGGGCGGTATCCCATGCCGCCATCCCCAAGCTGTCCCTCTTGATTTCGACCCCAAGTCCACAGGTTGCCATCAGATGTAATGACTGCCGAGTGGTTAGTACCTGCGGAAATATGAGTGACACGCGGTGTTGCAGAGCCACCACCACCCAATATAGTACCATCTATTATACTTTCTACATCCCCTAGGGTTAGGTTAAAGCTTATGTGAGGGTTTACGCTATGGAATTCGAAGGTGTCGGGTAGTGTGTTGTTTTGTATGGCGGATGTTATTGTTTGGGGGTAGGTTAGGGATGAGGGGACACGGAAGACGGATTCTGCGCCTGAACTAATCAATCCAGATATCCCTGATTCTTCATTGGTTATTAAAAACAATATTGCATCATCGCCTATAGAAACAGATACTTCGCCATTATTAAGGCGGCTCACTAACAGGATGTCTCCTACTCTTGCCTTTCCATTAAAAACCTCTAAAACTTCAACATTATTCTGTATAACATTCGTATATGTACCCCAATCACTGTTGAATCGGGTCGTTATGACTTCATCTAAAATTCTTGCTCTAACTAAATTCATAGTCCGTGGTGGACCTTCCCAAAGCTCTACCCTTGAGCCCCACCAAACTACATCTTCGATATCTTGGAAATCCACTCTTGAGCCATGCACACCGCTGCTTTGCACTTCACTTTGCCCAGTAAGTATTACACTTTGGTCAAAGTCATCTGGCTCTGCGCTGCCGCAGGATGTTAAGGTTAAGATAGCAGTTGCTACCATTATAGTTATAATCAAGTAGAATTTTTTCATCATAGTCACCGACCTTTCATTATCTATGTAGCCAATTGGCACTGGTGTTGTCAAAATCTTGTGGGCCTCTAATATCCGCCCTTCTTCTTCCATGGTTCATAAGACTATGGTCAAGATGACCACCTAAGATTAAAGGTTGATTAGGTGCATTCCCGTCATTCAAACCAACAGCATGACCTACTTCATGCGCCATTACACTTTCGACAAAATGTGCCAGATTGTTTGGCTGCCCCCTTTCTACCGAACGCTCAAAAGCATCTATGATTGAATTATCATATAAAGCAATGACATATTCATAATGAACACCTCTGGATTGTGATATAGGGCTAAAAGAGGCAATATAGCTAATAGTCTCTTCACGACCAGGGTTAGGTGTTATTATAACATAGTTATTTGAACTATTATTATGCCCTACAGTTATTGAATTACCAGCATGATTAGTCCAGTTGCTCATGCCAGCAAGTATAAATGGTCGCCAAGCATGATTTTGGGCTATTTCGCTAAGATTTAACACTATGGCTGTAGACGGCGACCTAGTAAGCATATGCCTCACAGGGTCTGTCCACCTAGCAAATATTGTGGTGCTATTTGGAAACACCGTGCTTTCAGTAACACGTATTCCACCTGTCTGATGAGTAAACCACCCAAGAAAAACATGACCATTAACTGGTGTAGCAGAAAAATCTTGCAAAAGTCCACCAAGAGACCCTCCTGCGCCTATGACCTCAGTAATCACACCTTGCCCAGCTAGATTAATATCCATAGTCACCGTCACAGTCTGCTGATTTTGACCCGCTGGGTTCTGTCTAACCTCAATTTCGCGCTCAATACCTGCCACAGAAACAATTATAAAGCCCCTGCGCTGAATAGCGCTAGAAGGGTTTGGGTCTACACTGATTGTTCGTGTAGTGCCTGTGCCTGCCACATGTAGCCAAGATGGCGAGTCGCTCCTTGCGGTAACATTCCCGATGGGTTGGTTTGTAATAATACTAAACGTGGTTGAGTTTGCTGACGAGGATGTTTCCCAAGATGCAGGGGTAAGTATTAGGTTAGGTGATTGCCCTCCCCCTTCTGGCTGCATAACACCAATAACAACTGGTCTGGCACTCCCTGCATCAATGGTTATAAAGCCTTCGTTAGGAGATGGTCTGGTATTTGTAGTTGTGGTAATGCGTATCATGTTACCGCCTATGCTAGAGACATTTAGCCACGATGTATCACTGCTAGATGCATTCCAGCTAGGTTGATTTGTAATTATGGCAATATCAGTATGGCTTGCCGAAGCAGAGGGATGCCATGTCGTTATATTTGGGCTTATTGATAAGGTGGCGTTAGGGGCTTGTTGTTGCGCAACAGAAAACAGCCTTTCCCTCCATTCAAAGCTGCCATCAGGAAAGCTCGCTCTTACCGCAACCCTAAATTGATGCCCTGCGGTTAGCTGACCTTGCGTTACTACATGGCTAGTTCCTATGATGCGCTCGTTATCCATTAGCAGTGCGTTTGTGTTTAGGTTACGAAGAGACATAACATATAATGCACCAGGAACTGCTGACCATCTAACGGTTAGGTTGGAATGCGGAACTTGCTGGTTATTAGCGGGTGCTAATAACTGAAAGCTAGCTAAAGTATTTAGAGGCTGTATTCCTACGCCTGTCGTGTCAAAGTCTTGAAGATAAAATAATATAGGATTTACTAAATCCCACATGGCATAAAAATGTATTGCTCCAGTGCCTAAAATAGCGGCTGTTTGATGAGGTCTTATAACCTGTACAGATTCAGGATGAAACCATCCACTGAACTCGTGACCTTCAGCTGACATATTTTCATAAAACAAATTTGCGGTAAACTCAAATGGTGTTTGAACTAAAAGACTTTCTGGAGGTTCTCCGTGTGTGTGTCCGTTGCCAAAGAAAATAATCTCAACAAAGTTGGGGGCTATTTCTGGGTTATGAGATGCTATGATGGGTTCAATTTGAACAGGCTCAAACTCCATAAAGGTGACAAAGTCACTATGCTCTATTGGTTCTATACGCTCTACAAAAGCATATGGGTTATGTTCAAATGTGTATTCGATTGATGCTTCTTCCTCTGGGCTAATGTATTCAGTTGTATGTAGGTTTGCTTCCTCGATTTGCCAGTTATCACTAGCAAAGAAATTACCAGTTGTTGACCCCATTGTCATAATAATGACGAGCAAGATGGCGGTTATATTTTGTGCAAACATCTGTATTGATTTTTGCATCTGCGGTAGTTTTCGCCGTTTACATTTCATCTTTTGCATTCGCATACCTCCTCAATGGTATATGAGTGACATAATACACCATGTGGCTATATTGTTATATTATGTCATGTAATGAGTTGTAAACTTATTGTACCTCCATCCAGTTTCTTTTGTCAAGGGCTTGTGTTTGAAATTGTGCGTTATGGAATTTTATTACATTGACAGTCCTATGTGAAATATGTTACTATGTCATATAATCTAAAATAATTGAGGTATAGTCTATGTTGGTCGTTCAATAGGTAGTGTACTTAAACAGTAGCGGGAAAACCCCTGCTTTGTTTTGTGTACCCAAACGCCTGTTGAATGATGAGAGAACTACCCTCTTTTTTTGTTGTCTTCAAAGCGTTTGGGTGCGAATTTAGAAAGGATTGATAATTTGAATAATCATTATCTTGCACTCGAATTTAATATTGTAATAGAGAAACTAAAAGAACATGCGCTGTCCAAAAATGCAAAAGAGATGCTTGGGGCTTTGTCCCCATATCTGAATGAGGATATATGTGTGCGTAAAATGGCGGAAACCACTTCTGCTAGAAACCTATTGGATATAATTGGTACGCCGCCTTTGCCGATTATGGATAGTTTGGATGAGTTTATCGTGCTGGCTGAAGCGGGGAGCATGCTGGTTCCAGAGCAGCTAGGGGGCATTGCTAGATTTACTGAATCTTGTAAGCGTGTTAAAACATATTTATCTAAAGGTGAAGTAACGAGAGAGGAAATTGCTCTGTATGGTCAGGGTATTGAGGATTTAACGGTTCTGAGGGAGGAGGTAGAGCGGTGCATTAGCGGCGAAAAACTACATGATGATGCAAGCCCAGCCCTTCGGAATATACGCCGTAAAAAGGAGCATTTGGAAACCCAGATTAAGGAAAAGCTTAATCATATACTAAAAAGCCGCAAGCAGTATTTGGCTGATGGATATATTACGACACGCCATGGGCGTTATGTTTTGCCTGTTCAGCGAAATTTTCAGGCGCAGTTTGGCGGCACGGTGGTGGAGGTTTCTGGGAAAGGTTCTACTGTGTTTATGGAGCCAAACGCCATTGTGAAGCCGCAGGCAGAGCTTGCCGCGCTTCATATCGAGGAAGACGCGGAGGAAAGGCGTATTTTGTATACGCTCACCGATATGGTTGTGGAATGCGCACCTATCCTGCGCCGCAACATGGAAGCTATGGAAATTTTGGATGTGTTGTTTGCCAAAGCTAAGCTAAGTGCCAGCATGAAGGCCATTCCTGTGGAAATAGGCGGGGAACGTAGACTGTGCATTAAAAATGGCCGTCATCCTCTTTTGGGCGATAGCTCTTGTGTTCCGCTTAATTTTGAAATGGATGAAAATACAAGTGGTGTGATTATTACTGGGCCAAATACTGGCGGCAAAACCGTTGCGGTGAAGACTGTAGGTTTACTTTCACTCATGGCGCAATGCGGGCTTCATATACCTTGCGAAAGCGGCAGTTATATTGCTATGCAGGATAATTTTTGGTGCGATATTGGAGATAGTCAAAATATTTCGCAAAATTTGTCCACTTTTTCTGGGCATATGACGAATATCATTGATATTTTGGAGCGTGCCAGCCGTGATAGCCTTGTGCTACTTGATGAGCTTGGTAGTGGCACAGACCCGACCGAGGGAATGGGTATAGCTGTGGCGGTGTTGGAGGAATTACGTAATCGGGGTTGCATGTTTCTTGTTACAACGCATTATGCACAAGTGAAAACCTATGCGGAAAGCTCTGATGGTGTGAAAAGTGCGAGGATGGCATTTGACCGTGAAAATCTGTGTCCTTTGTATAAGTTGGAAATGGGGATGTCTGGTGAGAGTTGTGCATTGCATATAGCCCAGCGGCTGGGTTTTGCGCCGCATCTTTTGGAACGTGCGCACTATGAGGTTTATGGCGGGGATGCTGTGGATATCGCATCTAAACAGAGTGCGATGCAAGCCCCTAAAAGCTATCTTGTGCGTACTATACCAGAAAAAGTCGTTGCTAATCTTGCGGATAAATTTAGCATGGGCGATAGCGTGACTGTTCTTGCGACGGGGGAAGTGGGGATTGTGTACCGACCTGCGAATGAGCAGGGCGACATTATTGTTCAGGTAAAGGGCAAAAAGCGAGCTGTTAAGCATAATAGGCTAAAGCTAAAGGTGTCTGCGGCAGAGCTGTACCCGCCTGATTATGATTTTTCTATTGTTTTTGATACTGTGGCAAATAGGAAGGCTAGACATGATATGGGTAGGAAGTATGACCCGACGGCAGTTGTTACTTATGATAGAGAGGATTTTTGATGACATGGAAATGCTATAGTTGTCATTGATAAATAGAGTGATAATATGCTGGCCCTAATTCAAAAAGTTTTAGTGAAGTTTTGAAAACGTTTTCGAGTCATTGCTATATGATGTGTTGTAATATGGCAGGAAATAGTGGACTTTTGTTGAATATTTCCCAATGAAACATGTTGAAATGACATATATATTGTGCTATACTGTATGCGAAGGTTTTGAAATGTTTTCCTTCTTCGGGCTATTCTTGAAGGAGGTATATTCATGACAATATTGATTGTCTTATTTTTGCCAGCAATGATAATCCTCTTGCTGCTGTTTGTTATATACATAACGTTTAGGCAGGAGGATTTGCGAAGAACTAAATTTAAAGCAAAATTTTCAAAGAATTCTGAAATTGAGTTTGAAATGGAGAACTACGAAAAGCAAAAAGAAAACGACTCAGATGCAAACACCTAAAATCAGCATCTGAGTCTAAAAATGAATAGCCCGTTCGCCTAACCGTGAGCAAAAACATTTCCACGGGGTGTCTGCAAACACCCTGTGCTTCTTTATATTATACTCAACAATTGTAACACGTGTAACCCCTAAATGTCAACAATATTTCTCGATTTTTCGACATTTTTATACAAGTTTTGCTAACGGACAAAAACTAAACAACAATTTAGTTTGTATTAGGCGAGCTGATAGAGCGTGGATATAAAAATAAAACCAAAAACCAATATAGGCGGCAAAATATCAGTGCCTGGCGATAAGTCCATATCGCATCGCGCGCTTATTTTGGGTGCGATTGCGGAGGGCGTTACGGAGATTGATGGGTTTTTGGCGGGGGATGACTGCCTTGCTACTATTGATTGCCTTCGCGAGATGGGAGTGGGGATAGAACGCAGCGGCGATAATGTGCTTGTGCATGGTGTTGGGTTGCATGGTTTGCGAAAGCCAGGGAATATGCTGTATGTAGGCAATTCTGGTACGACTTTGCGCTTGCTGACGGGCTTGCTGGTGGGGCAAAGTTTTGATTGTGTGCTTGACGGGGATAAGTCTATACGCTGCCGCCCTATGGATAGGGTGGTTTTGCCGCTATCGCAGATGGGCGCGAAAATTAATGGGAGTTGCGCGCCTATAAATATTGAAGGCGCGAAACTGAAAGGCATATATTATAAGATGCCAATAAACAGTGCGCAGGTAAAATCTGCTATACTATTGGCGGCACTTTATGCGCAGGGCGAGACGGTGGTTGAGGAGCTATTGGCAGGGGTTACGCGCAATCATACCGAAAAGATGATGGCATATATGGGAATCGACCTACGCATTTCGGGCAAAATAATTCGGAATAAGGGTGGCGTGTTAAAAGGTCGCAAAATTAGTGTGCCATCGGACTTTTCCTCGGCGGCATTTTTTGTTGTGGCGGGGGTGCTATTGGCGGGGGGTGGACTGCTGATTGAGAATGTGGGGATAAATCCTACGCGCACGGGATTGGTAGATGCACTTAGGCAGATGGGCGCGAAGATTGAGATTAGGAATGAGAGGATATTGGGTAATGAGGAAGTAGGCGATATTTTTGTAAGAAAATCGCGGCTTCGCGCCATGGAGCTTAGGGGAGATATAGTGCCGCGCATGATAGATGAAATTCCTATTTTTGCGGTGGCTGCGCTTTTTGCGCAAGGCAAGACCGTGATACAAGATGCTGAAGAGCTGGCTGTTAAGGAAAGTAATCGTATAGTAACAATGATTACAGAGCTTGCGAAAATGGGGGCTAAAATAGAGCCGCAGCATGATGGTATGGTGATTAACGGAGGCTTGACATTGAATGAGGCTGTGGTGGATAGCCATGGCGACCATCGCGTGGCAATGGCTTTGGCGATAGCTGCTACTGCCGCAAAGGGAGCATCAATTATAAAAGGCGCAGAATGCGTTGACGTAAGTTTCCCCGAGTTTTTCCAATTATTGGACAATTTTTGACATAAATTTTCTTAGCATCTTCCTTTTTTAACAATAGTGTTGTATAATAGCTTCATCGTCATTTAACATAAGAATTATCTCAGCCATCGCGCTCAACACCCATGAAGCATTGGTTGTTTCGCGCTTGACTTCGATGTTCTTATGTAAAATGTCTATTTCTGAACTTTTTTAGGGGGAATTTGCCATGATGTCAGAAGACATTGGAATTGACTTGGGTACCGCCAGTATACTCGTATATGTAAGAGGCAAGGGCGTTGTGCTTCAAGAGCCTTCTGTTGTGGCTATAGAGAAATCCTCAAAGAGCATTCTTGCTGTTGGCTCTGCTGCACAAAAGATGCTGGGCCGTACGCCTGGGAATATAATAGCTGTGCGCCCTTTGAGGCATGGCGTTATTTCTGATTACGAAATTACAGAGCGTATGATGAGATATTTTATCAAGAAGGCATCAAGAAAAATTGGCTCTATGCGCAAGCCCAGAATCTCGGTTTGTGTGCCATCAGGCGTAACGGAAGTGGAAAAAAGAGCGGTGGAAGATGCAGCGAGGTCTGCGGGTGCACGTGAAGTTTGTATAATAGAAGAACCCATTGCCGCGGCGATAGGAGCGGGCATTGATATATCCAAGCCCAGAGGCTCTATGGTGGTTGACATTGGCGGCGGCACTACGGATATTGCTGTTATCTCCCTTGGCGGATGTGTTGTTACTGCATCTATAAAGGTAGCTGGAGACGATTTTGACGAGGCAATAATTAGGTATATTCGCAAGAAACACAATGTATTGATAGGTGAGCGCACAGCCGAGGATTTGAAAATTAACGTAGGTGCGGCTTTTGAACGCGCGGCTGAAGTGCGAATGGATGCAAGAGGTCAAAATTTGGTAACGGGTTTGCCTGGCACTATTTCTGTTAGCTCTGAGGATATGCAGGAAGCATTAAAAGAGCCTGTAACGGCCATAATAGAAACCATACATTCTGTTTTTGAAAGAACCCCGCCAGAATTGGCAGGGGATATAATAGACCGCGGCATGGTGCTAACGGGCGGCTCTTCCTTGCTTTTTGGCTTGGATAAGCTAATAAAGCAAGCAACGGGCATAGATGCCTTGATAGCAGACAATGCTGTAAGCTGTGTTGCGGTGGGAACAGGGCGATATATAGAATATCTTGCAAGTAAGGATAAAAAGTGGTAAAGTTTTTTGGGATTTATGCCGATATATACTTTATATACTGTGAAACACGCTTTATAGTAATATAACTTCAAACAAGACGTTGATGCAAGCATCAACAGACACCTGCATTCTTAAATGAACCTGAAGCGTTGTTCATTTAAAAATTTGCTGTTACTGTTTTCAGGTAATATTACTATAACACAGGAGGAAACAAATGATTAGAGGATTATATACATCAGCAATAGGCATGGCGGGTCAAATGAAGCGCATGGATACCGTGGCTAATAATCTGGCTAATGCCGATACACCAGGCTTTAAGCGCGATGTGGTTGTAACGCAATCTTTTTCGGATGTTATGATGCAACGTGTTAGGGAATATGAATTGCGCGGTTTTAACACTACTAATATAACAGGTCCTGCCAGCCTTGGTATAATTGTGAGTTCTGTGCATAGAGACACAAGTGCTGGCTCATTGCAACCAACGGGTAGCCCGCTAGATTTAGCCATAAATGGGCCAGGGTTTTTTGAGGTTGCGTTCATAGGTCAAGATGGCGAAATTACACCGATGTATGCACGCAGTGGCAGCCTAACCCTTAGTGAAGATGGGATGCTTACCACTTTAACTGGTCATGCTGTGTTAAGTGCTAGCGGAAGCCCAATAATTGTGCCTGCTGGGCATATTGCTATACATGAAAACGGTGGAATAACGGTAGATGGCATACATGTAGACACTATTCGTATGATTGATTTTGAAGACCATCAAACCTTGCGTGCCTTTGGCGATAATTTGTATAACACAACAGCGGAATCTATTGAGATAGCCTTTACTGGCAGTCTTGTGCAAGGATATATAGAAACATCTAATGTGAGCATTGTGCGTGAGATGGTAGAAATGATAGCTCTTTCCCGTGCATATGAAGCTAATGCCCGCATGGTGTCCATAGCGGACCAGTCGTTGGGACAAGCTGTGAATGAAATAGCGAGAAGATAAAAGAATGATGAAATATAGCTGATGGCATATGTTCCACGTGGAACATGTCATTATTTGGAAGGAGTTTTTTATTATGATGCGTTCGTTATGGACGGCTGCCTCAGGGATGACGGCTCAACAAACAAATGTGGACTTGATTGCTAACAACCTTGCTAACGTAAATACCACGGGCTTTAAGCGCGAGAGAATGGAGTTTAAAACCCTTATGTACCAAACCATGCGCAGGTCTACAGAAGACCCTGTGACGGGCGTAATTGGACCTAATAATTTGCAGGTGGGTCTTGGTGTGCGTCCTATAGCTACATCTAGGGTTTTTGAGATGGGCAATCTTGAACGCACAGATAATAATCTTGACATGGCGATAAATGGTCAGGGTTTCTTTGTTGTTCAAAGGAATTTAGACACGATAGCATTTACTAGGGATGGCAACTTTAGGCTTTCTGTGGCGGATGGCGGCATGATGCTTGTTACGTCTGATGGCTTTCCGATACTTGATGTGGACGACATGGAAATTATCATACCTGATGATGTTAATATATCCTCTATGGTTATAGGTGATTTTGGTGACATAATGTTTATGACACCAGAAGGTGAACTAGAAGACTTGGGCTTACAGATGCAGATTGTGCAGTTTCCTAATGTGCAAGGGCTTGAGGCTATCGGCAACAATCTATTTATTGACACTATAGCATCTGGCGAGCGTATTTTGGAGGCGGATGGACTTACGCCTACTATGAGCAATATTGTTCAGGGCTTTTTGGAAATGTCCAATGTGCTTTTGGCGGAGGAAATGGTGCGCCTTATTATTGCGCAAAGAGCGTATGAAGTTAATTCGAGAGCCATACAGGCATCTAATGAGATGTTGCAACAGGCTAATAATCTGCGTCAGTAAGGAGGGTTAATTCATGGATTTTTCTTCTGTTAATAGCAATATGATGAATCAGGCTGTTTTTGCCCTTAATCATCGCGACCCTGTAACCGCTGGTGTTGACTGGGCGGCTATGAGTGAAGACGATGCGGCTATTATGCGCGCGGCAAAAGATTTTGAAGGATACTTTTTGCAGATGATGTTTAGGGCTATGCGCGATACTGTTAATACCGAAGATGGTATTTTACCGCAGAGCGAAACACAGCGTATTTTTCAAGATATGTTGGATGAGCAGACGGCTATAGCGGCGGCGAATGGCGGTGGTCTGGGGCTGGCACAGCAGATATTTAACCAGATGACATCTAGCAGAAATGTGGTGCAGGAGGCTTTGGTTGTCGATGGGTCGTATTCGCAGTATGGTGGGGAGTATGGCAAGGCGGCTGAGGTTACGGAGTAATAATTTAAGGGAATATTTCAGCCCGACGAGAATGTCGGGCTGTTTTTGGTTATTGCGGAAAAACACACAAGTCTTGTGGAAAAACACACAAGTGGTCCATTTGTGTGTTTTGGAGCAATCCCTTCCACGAAGGGAAATTTTTGATACCAAGTTGCAATCTAACTTGCAGTAAGACGCGCGAAAGCACCGCGCACAGCTACAGCGTGCGTTCGTGCGCCTAACTGCAACTAAAATTGCAACTTGGCATGAGGTGATGTATGGAGTTTTTTGAGCAGAATGAGGAAATTGTTGAAGGCACTGTTGAGAGGGTTATTTTTGAGAATGACAGGGGCGATTTTTCTATATTTGTGATTGTTTGTGTTGTGGATGATGATTTTGTTGAGGAGATAACTTGCACGGCACAAGACCGCGTTCACATGGGGGAAGATGTGAGGTTGACGGGCTTTTTTGTGGTGCATCCCAGCTATGGTGACCAATTTAAAGCGCATAAGCTGGAAAGGATTATGCCTAAGACGACGGAGAGTATTGAAAAATATTTGTGTAGTGGCGTGGTTAAGGGGATTGGCCCTACGAGAGCGGCTAATATTGTGAAGAAATTTGGGCTTGAGACCTTTGATGTTATTGAGAATAGACCTCATATGTTGGCTAAGATAAAGGGTATAACGGAAAAGATGGCAAGGGAGATTGGTGAGGCGTTTGCGGAAAAGGCGTTTGAACGCAATACAATGATGTATTTGCAGAACCTAGGGTTGACGGCGAACCAGTCCAAGAAGATATGGGAGAAATATGGGGAGCATTCGATAGATATTGTTAAGAAGAATCCTTATGTGCTTGCCGAGGAGATATTTGGAATTGGTTTTAAGATTGCGGACGGTATTGCGGAAAAGGCTGGCATACCGAGAAATTCGGAATATCGCGTTTCTGCGGGGATTGGCTATGTTTTGACGGATGCTTTGAGCGGCGGGCATGTGTATTTGCCTAAACAGATGCTGATTGCTAAGAGTTGTGAGCTTTTGGGAGTAGAGAGCATTGAGATTGAGAACCAGTTGATACAAATGATGACCAAATCTGCTATAAAGCAAGACATGATAAAGCGTGAAGACGGAGACGAGGTGGCTGTTTATCTTTCGTCTTATTATCATGCGGAGGTTTATGTGGCACGGCGGCTACTTGAGCTTAATGCGGCGGTTGAGGGGCTTAATGCGGATGTGGAGAGCGGCATAGCGGAGGTGGAGCGCGAAAGTGGCGTGGAACTGGCAGAGCTGCAAAAGACGGCTGTGAGAGAGGCTGTGGCAAAGGGTGCTTTAGTAATTACTGGCGGGCCTGGTACAGGTAAGACTACGACCATTAAGACCATTATTCGCATTATGGAGAAGATGGATAAGAGCCTTGTGCTTTGCGCACCTACGGGGCGGGCGGCAAAGCGGATGAGCGAGGCTACGGGTATGCCTGCATCTACAATCCATAGGCTGCTTGGGCTCAATACCGAGAACAGTTCACATAGGCTTTTTCGGGGTGAGGTTTCGGAAGATGAAATGATACAGCAAGATTGCATTATTGTCGATGAAAGCTCCATGGTGGACATTATGCTGATGTTTCGGCTTTTGCGGTGCATAAGGCTTGGGGCTAGGCTTGTGCTTGTGGGGGATGTAAACCAACTGCCATCTGTTGGGCCTGGCAATGTGCTTAGGGATATTATAAATAGTGACAAGGTGCGGGTGGTGTATCTTGATGAGATTTTCCGCCAAAGCCGCCAAAGTGCTATTGTGATGAATGCGCATAGGATTAATGAGGGTGTATACCCTGTGCTAAATGAAAAGATGTCAGACTTTTTCTTTATTTCTGAGCCTGATATTAATAGAGTGGTTGATACTATTGCGAATTTGGCATCGGAGCGGCTGCCTAAGTTTATGAATGTGGATGCTATACGTGGGATACAGGTGCTAACGCCGCAGAGAAAGTCGGCGGCGGGGGTTGCTAATCTTAATGAGGTGCTGCAAAATGTGCTTAATCCCGCTGATAGGGATAAGGGCGAGAAGCAGATGGGTAGCCATGTCTTTAGAGAAGGCGACAAGGTTATGCAGATGAAGAATAATTATAATACCGAATGGGTGGCGGATAATGAGAGTGGCATGGGAGTTTTTAATGGTGATGAAGGGATAATTGAGCGGATTGATAGTGAGGCGCAGAAAATGCGGGTGCGCTTTGATGATGAGAGGCTTGTGGACTATGAGTTTGGTAAGCTGGATGAATTGGTGCTTGCTTATGCTACTACTATCCATAAATCGCAGGGGTCGGAATATGATGTGGTGATTTTGCCTATACATAGCGGACCGCCAATGCTGCTTAATCGGAATTTGTTGTATACGGCGATAACGCGGGCTAAAAAGCTTGTGGTTATTGTGGGCAATGCCAGCACGCTTTATCGTATGGTGGATAATATACAGGAGAATGTGCGGTATTCTACGCTGGAATATAGAATTACGAGACTGCATAGGCAGTGGCATGAAGAGGAAAGCGCGGATGATGAATAACGATAGGTATTTGTTGAAGAAAGGCATGGGGCAGGTCTTTTTGGAGGTGCTGCATGGCAGTATCTTTCCGAATAAATGTTTGTTTTGCAATAAGGTTTTGGATACTGTGCGTGAAATCGCTTGTGAGGATTGCGAAAAGGCGACACTGTTTGTGCATGAGTTTCGAGAGAATTTTTTTGATAATATTGGAATGGTGCGTGCTGCATATGACTATGATGTGGAGGCTGTGAGGCAGACCATTTGGCGGTACAAATATGGTGGCAATAGACTTTTGGTGCGGAAGATGGCGTGTGGGATTTATGATTGCGTTGGGGAGTTTGATGAGCCTATTGCGGATATGCTGGTTTGTGTGCCTTTGCACAAGGGCAGGCTGAAAGAGCGCGGATTTAATCAGTCTGCGCTTTTTGCTATGGAGCTGTCGCGGCTTTATGGGGTGGCGGCTTATGATGGGATGATGCGGGTGCGGGAGACTGCTAAGCAATTTGATTTGAACCCTAAGCAGAGGGCGGAGAATGTACGGGATGCTTTTGATTTAAAAGAGGGGTTTTGTGTCCAGGGGAAGAGCGTGTTGATTGTGGATGATGTTTTTACTACTGGGGCTACGGCTATGGAGTGCGCTAGGGTGTTGGCTATAGCGGGAGCTTTTGGTGTTGGGGTGCTTGGGTTTGCGGCGGTGGAAGGTGAGATGCAGGGTTAGAAAGGGCAAGACAGCGCAGGGGAATTTTTGTGATGCATATTATAATATGCATAAAGGAGGTGGTGTTGGATTAATACACTGCGTACTACGATTGAGCTTGATGAGGGGTTGCTTAATGAGGCGATGGAGCTTGTTCCGAATCTTGATACAAAAAAGGGTGTTATTGAGCTTGCCTTGCGTGAGCTTGTGCAGAAGCGGAGGCAAAAAGATATAAGGGATTTGATTGGCAAGATACATTTTGAGGATGACTGCCGAACCACTTACAAGGATATGAGAGGGGATGATGTGTAGATGGTTTTGGTAGATACGTCGGCTATAATAGATTTGTTGAAAGGCGTGGAAAATGAGCCTGCGAAATTATTTCATAGGATTTTGGAAAATAGGATTGATTATGGAATTTCTATTTTGACATATCAAGAAGTGTTGCAGGGTGCTAGGGATGAGAATGAGGAAATGCAGTTGCAGAGCTATTTGGGTACGCAGAGGATATATATGTTGCCTGATAGCTTGTCTTTTTATGATGAGGTTAGTCGGTATCGTAGGTTGTTAAGGCAAAGGGGCGTTACTATACGTAATACTATTGATATTCTTATTGCTATGACGGCGGTTTGGTATGGGCTGAAGTTGTTGTATGATGATAGGGATTTTGGGTATTTGGTTGGGGAGATTGAGGGGTTGGAGGAGTATAGTCATTTTAGTTGAAAAAGGTCTTGTGTCGGGCTTTGAATGTGCGGCACCAGGCGCATTTCAAGCCTCGTTGATGCAAGCACCGACATGGACACAAGCCCATTTTCAAGTTAAATGCCTATATGTAGGGGTGGCTGAGAGATAGACCGCCCCCGCCTTGGAGGGGAATTTTAGTTGATTCGTTTGTAGATGCCTCCGCTGCCCCTGCGGTTACCGTTCTCGTCTAGTTGCCATTGTGTGAGCATTGTGTTTGTAATATTGATGCGGAACTCAAATATTGATGGATTTGTGTGAAATGGATTTACTATTGTTAAGCGATTTCTCTGTGTTGACCAAGGCATTTCTCCATGATGATGAACGGTACCCATTAGCATAGTTCCATCTGGGAAGAAAGTTTCGATATGAGGGACTGGATTGAGGCGTGCAAATTCTGAATCCTCCATATTCTCTACTCCTACAAGTTCCCAAGTGCCAATGATGGTGCGATTGTTGTTCATGATAAAGAAAGTCGCTGCTGTGGCTATAGCTATTACTCCCCCAATTAAACCATGCGCCAATTACGCGGCGTAACCAGTATACTCTCCATTAAAAAATGCTATGATTTTCTCCGGTCTCAGCTGTAGCATCTTCATGTGTGAACGGATATTGTG
>Ga0131853_10007828_pt1 | contig 19387 bp, 17 predicted proteins | sample TergutLab28metaG_FD_92764 | JGI IMG/M metagenome (GOLD analysis project Ga0131853, IMG submission 92764) | Labiotermes labralis P1 segment gut microbial communities from Petit-Saut dam, French Guiana - Lab288 P1 (version 2) (version 2) | ecosystem: Host-associated > Arthropoda: Insects >... | reverse complement strand
GTGTTGTTGGGGTGTATTTTTTTCCCCTTTCTTTTTTCCCCCCCCCCCTTCTTTGATTTTTATGTTTACCTTCCCCCCCCCCCCCCCCGGCCGCCTTCGTCCTCAGGAGCCTTCGGCGTGGAATGTGGGTGGGCCCCAGAACCGCTGGCAGCTTGGGAGAAGACACGATGCGTAGCTTGTGCCGGGAATCGGATCTTGATTGCCAGGTTAGAAGCCCGTAACCCGGACGCAGTACTGTCTCCAAATGAATGCTGTGTAAAGACAGTGCTGGTGGGGACCGTGTGAGATTCGGGAGCTGCGATAGTACGTAGGGGACAGAAGGCCAACGCAGCTTCTGTTAAAAATAAGCATACAGTCACGTTCGACAAGGCCCAAGGACAGTCTTCTTAAAAAGAAGTGTAGCAAGTCATGTGAGGAAAGATATTGTATTTTAGCATTTATTTAGACCGTGATCGGAAGTGTTGTGACACTGTGTAGCGGGCTGTAGGCCTGTGTTTGCCAGTGTTACGGAGGAACCTGTTGACTCCATCTTTACGGTGCATTTACTGAGGAACGAGACAGCAGGATTGTGATTAACCCACCAGACTACACGGTATCAGTACCCAGAAAATCACAGCCTAACCCCTTACCGCAGTGAAAATCTAAAATCGCGTTTTAGCTTGTAACCTAACATCAGTAGCGATCCGGTGTAGCTCAGTAGGTATTGTCACTAGAGTATGTGTTGGTTCGATTTCCGACAAGGGCACAAGATTCTTCTTTTCTCCGTAACCTTCTAGACGGGCTCTGGGGCCGACATAGCTTTCTGTCAGATTGTTTTTTGGGGCTTTTTGACAAGGGATAAAAACGGCCTTAGCGCGATTCTGGCCATTAGATCTGGTGCTGTGGTAAAGAATGAGTGGAGCCATACCTTCGGTCCCATATAAAACTTAATGGCGTGCGTAGGGGACAACTTTATTAAAATGTTTGTTGAAACGAAAGTTGTCTCGTTGCCCAAGCTTCACGCCTTATGTCGTGTAGATTGGAGGGCACCAGGCACTCAGTAGCATTCTTCATTTTTGTGTACGGGTATAAATATGCCGTGAGGGGAAGGAAGATGTCGGGGTTTGAATGAAATGTACAGTGACTAGTTGTAACAGTACCGCGGCTGTTCCTCAGCCTTGCCTTCGGTCTTCAAAGCGTAGCGCATAATTATTCGTATTGTCCGCATGCCTACCTTGAAGATGTACAGGGGTAGTAGAGGTATAGCTCCACTCATTTGTAACCTGCAGCTTCATGCCTCGGCCGTTTTACCCCCAAAGGAAAGAATCGCGATGCACATTGAATTGGAGGCTTGGTGTGCCCCGGGAATTGAACACCGTAGCTTAGTATGCTGACTAAGCGATCCCAGCTCCGCAGTTTCAACTTCGCATATTCCGTGACTCGTAAACAAATGGTTTTAGCGCAGAATGGTTGAAGGGAAAGTGCTGCTGAGGTGTGAGCAATGTATGCACATGCGCACTCATAAGTTCAAGATTTATTATATGAAACTGATTAGACACAGCGTATTGGCTGTACCCTATCGTAATATTCTTGGGCAATCGGCCTTGTCGGGATTGAGCTAGAAGCCAGTGTTCATGGACTTGCCTTGGCTCCTTTTTTAGGGTCAGTGTTTGTTTTGGTGTGAGTTTTGTTTGTCATGCAGTGAACAGCGGAGGTAAGATGATGTCAGTATTGGAGCAGCAAACTTGCAGGGAATATCTTGAGTTTGTCTTGACGATAGAGTCGTGATTGTAACTAATCACTGGTGCAGTACGTCGATCAGTCTGATCGAATGTTCGAATTAATATCGTGTCACGTGTTCGGGGAACCAGAATGGGATGGGTGCAGCGTTTTGCCTTCGGTTCTGTAAGTTACTTATTGATCTGTCGGTCTGTCGTGGAGATGTATTTTATGTGCAGACGCACATCTGCCGTAATTGCCTCTCAGAAATGTCGATCTAACTTCAAATTATAGTGATGAAGACCATTCCTTCTTTCATATGGCCTTTGCTTTCAGCTAATTAATGTTTTGATTCTTTCGTTTTAATCGGTTAGATTGTCTTGTTGACAGGTTACTTGGAATCGTGTGCCCAGTACCAGTTTTTAATGTTTGTGCTTGTTTCATGAAGATCCCACGGTTTTCAGTCCATTAAGAATCAGCTTTTAAATCACTCCTGGTTGAATTTGTGGTTCTTTCTTGTTTGTGTTATCTCACGCCGGGTCGGACTGTATAAGAGCCTCTTTTTTTGAACGATAGATATAAAGCACACTGAACAAGAGAGGTTTAAAGACTTAACAGTGGTATTAAATACCACGTTTAAAAAGCCATACTGTAGAGGATATGTCCGTACATTTTGAGGGGAAAAATTTTACAGTTAAGAGGGTTCAGAAGTTCAGCTCATGAGGTTGATCGAGTAATGTTTGACGGAAGTTCACAAACTGTGTTCAGGGGGGCTCACGTACCCCGTAAACGTTGAATCTGATGTTTATTGGACCGTGCATCATTCTGATAATTGAAGAATCAAGAAACCAACTAGATGTCACTTGATATTTTATTGTCCTTCTTATAGGCTAAACATGTTTCAAGCATTACTGTGCCCATCATCAGGAGCTCGCGGTTATGGTGTTGTTTAACACGGTGTTCGCGTCGTTCTTGGTTTGCTGTATGTTGGAGGTGAGGTGTAGTTTAGGCTGGAGTAGTGTCCGGGTTGCATGTTGTTTTGTATGAGTGTGAAGCTTGGTCGCTGACATTGAGGGAGGAAAGGAAGCTGAGGGTGTTTGAGAATATGGTGTTGAGAATATTTGGACCTAGTGAGAATGTGGTGTTGAGGAGAATATTTGGACCTAGGAGGGACGAGGTAACGGGGGAATGGAGGAGACTGCATAACGAGGAGCTAAATGATATGTACTCCTCTCCCAATATTGTGCGGGTGGTAAAATCGAGAAGAATGAGATGGGCAGGGCATGTGGCGCGTATGGGGGGGAGAGGGGGGCGTATAGGGTCTTGGTGGGGAAACCGGAGGGAAAGAGACCCCTTGGGAGACCTAGGCGTAGATGGGTGGATAATATTAGGATGGATCTCCAGGAGGTGGGATGTGGGTATGTGGACTGGATAGGGTTGGCCCAGGATAGGGACAGGTGGCGGACGCTTGTGAGTGGGGTAATGAACCTTCGGGTTCCATGAAATGCAGGGAATTTCTTGACTAGCTGCAAACCAGTTAGCTTCTCAAGAAGGACTCTGCACCATGGAGTAAGTAAGTAAGTAAGTGTCCGGGTTGCAGGTGCAACGGTTCGCCAACATAACAAACCACAATAGTACAAAATTCAGACCAACGGTTTCAGTTGGATTGCGGAGTTCTTTTACTATCTTCAGTTAGAATTTTTGAATTTAGATAACCATAAACATGTCCACATGAAGTATTACTACACGCGGTTTATTGGTCCGGGATCTGTTAGCTGTCTTCAAAACCAAAAGGGCTCTCCAGAGAAAGTAGGGGACAGACTGACTGGTTTTAAGACAACAGCACACAGATGGCAAGTTTCATTATTAAAAGATTGTAGACGTTGGAGTTACGTTGTTAAAATGAATTTATTTATTTATTTATTTGAAGTAGTTAAAGTCGGGGGTTGTAAGGTGAATATTAGAGGCATGTTAAAGATTATCGATGGATCATTAAGCATGCCGAAAGAGAGTTCAGATTTATGATCCGTGGCAAGAGAGAAATTTTGGGATATAGGTGTAAACAGATGGATTGATCAGAGAGGATAGAACAGGACTTTCCTGCTAATCGTGAAAGGTGGTGGTGGTGGTGGGACGATGATAATGGCACGATAATTGATCTTACTGAAATCTAAATGCTGTCGTGTAGGTTACCACTATTTTTCGGCTTTTTTTGGTAAGTTGGATTTGAGGTTACCCTGAAGCAGTTTTTGTCGACCTTTGGGTCACGACCGAAATTTGGGTCGCGAAACTTTTCTGAGTCGGGGTCACGAAGCAATGATTCGCATGCTGATTTTACAACGTATACGTTTATTTTCGTTTCATTAAATCATTACACTATCACATTAGTTATACCGAGTCATGTTTGTTTTACACCTCTCTTTATCTCTGACTGGTGGATTCGCATGACCAACCTGCTGAACTAATCTGGGTCTAGGCTCAAAAACGCTGAGGAACACTCGCCTAAATAAGTTGATATATCCGGCTGACAGTAACGAAAATGAAATTTTCTGCACGAATGTTATTGCAGATTCCCCATCAGAACCCGTGTAATGGTTCCGGTTTTACGAATCCTACAGACGGACGTGCAAACTCGACCTCCCAGTGTTGTCCCTTTTATGTGCTTTGTACAAAGCAACATGAATGTCACACACAGGTGTTAATGTTGCTTAATAAATTAAACGTTCTTCCATTTAGAAGCAATATTTATCCAAAACGAAAGGGCAGAATGGCCGGGAATTACAAGGGGAGTGGCGCCAGTCCAGCCTGTGATTTGTGTCTTATTGTTTCCTTACTGTATGTTGTATTGCGCGCAGCAGATGTTTGCAAATAATTGTAAGCTGTGTGAAGTTAACGACGGCGGTGGAGGGTAAATTGTTTTTCTGGGATATGACAGACACCTTTAACCGTTCACGTCTTTACCCTGCTTCGCGGAAAAACCTGCGGCCTTCGTCTACTGTGATCTGCCTGGCATATAGAGGAGGTATGTTTATCCGAAACATTGGTATTTACTTGCACGGTGCATGGTTTCATTGCCTGGTAGAATGCAGTCTTTGAAGTTGAGAGTGTGCTGAAGATGGAGACAGCACATTCATCCGACGTCTTGTTACCTATGTGCAGACTATATGGCAACATTTTTCAGGAGATAGTGATCTTTCCGTCCCAACATTTATGTTCCTTAACCAGGATACTGTATTCGCTTTCGTATTAATGTGTTTCACATACAAGAGATGGGCAATGAACCGCGTACTCTAATTCATTGATTTCCAAATTTTGTATCTGGCGCACTAATGGCAATTTTTGTGACGGAGGCCATCCCGTTGTGTAGTAACAAAATTATATAATGTAATATATCCGTCTATACACAACTGTATATCAGAAGAATAAAAACCAACTAGATGCCACTTATTATTTTATTGTAATTGTTATGGGCTCAACATGTTTCGTGCACTACAGTGCCCATCATCAGGACCTCGCGACGATAATGTTGATTACCACATTGGTCGTTTCGTTCTTGGTTTGCTGTAGGTTGGAGGTTAGGTGCGGTAGGCTGGAGTAGTGTCCGTTGTGCTTTAGCCTGCAGCCCGGACACTACTCCAGCCTAACCGCACCTAACCTCCAACCTACAGCAAACCAAGAACGAAACGACCAATGTGGTAATCAACATTATCGTCGCGAGCTCCTGATGATGGGCATAGTAGTGCACGAAACATGTTGAGCCTATAACAATTACAATAAAATAATAAGTGGCATCTGTTTTTTATTCTTGAGTTATCACAATGATGCACGGTCCAACAAACTATATATCAGTACAGTAATATTTACATATACACTCAGGTCACAATATGGCAACATGTTTCGACCGTAGGACGGTCATCATCAGGCCAATAAAGAAAATTTTTTCGTGACTTGAATTAGTTTATTTTAATTACCATTCTGTTTTATTTTTTTAGCTTCAATTAACAGTTTGTCACGCACTGTTTTAACTTTTTCTTTAAACTGAATGAGATCCCATTGAGTGCTCACTGTGTTGTACCTTAAAATGCTCTTTTTTGGCCTGATGATGACCGTCCTTCGGTCGAAACATGTTGCCATACTGTGACCTGAGTGTATATATATAAATATCACTGTACTGATATATAGTTGTATATAGACGGATTTTTTGCATTGTATAACGGCAGTTTTGTTTAAATGAAACGCATAGTTACAGGGTGGTAAAAACCCCTCGTTTTCAATAACTTTAATATAACGCAGTTGTAAAAGAGGAATCGTTAATGGAAACTGATTTTTGTTAAACCCATGTCCGATCCAGTCGACTCTAAAATGTCCCACTCTTCGAGGGACACTGACAGTTGCTGTCGTGACGAGACAGTGGTATGTCGATTCCCACCACGGCAGGTGTTTCTGTTCGACGCTGTGTGGAGATACACACCACAGCCACCCAACCAGAGGTGTAGTGAACGCTTTTACCGGAGGTAAAGCTGTCGGAGCATGAAGCTGACCATTCAGCCCCTTATAGATCGGAAGTTTAAACCCTGGAGCGGATCTGATTACCCTCATCTGTAAAAGATAAAGGGAAAGTTGACCCCAGAAGAGGCCTTGCAGTGCCAGAGGAGGAGTAGAGGTATAGCTCTGCTCGTCCTTTAACCTCGTCGCTATATGGAGTGGGTGGTCAGCGCCACGGCCCGGCCGCTTTACTTCCGGAAAAGAGACCGATTTCCATTGCACTGGAGATTGAGGGGGGGGGGGGGCGGTAAGTCTCCCCCCCCCCAGGACTCGATCGCGGGCCGTCCAGCCCGTAGCGAGTCGCTATATCGGCTGAGCTGTCGGCGGCATGCCCACATCTTTATTTCTAATTAATTGTGTAATTGATTAAGACATAACGAGCTTATCTGGTGTTGGTACGCACATTTTTTAGGTTCTGCATCAGCAGGCCTTGAGTGTCTGAGTCACTTTCCACAACGCATGGCAAAATCTGTACCCCGCAGTTATTTCTGAGGTATTGCTTTTGTCAAATAAAACCGTATAATTTCAGAAAGAAATACGAAGGCAGTCGTGAGAATTTGGAATAGCCTGTTCTTATGCTGTTGCGGCTGGGTGATCTTCAGACGCTGGAACGCGGCGGGATTTTGTGTCATGGCAAAGTTGAGTCAGTCGTAGTCTCTTCATTTGGAAGTGCGATTGTTTACCGTCGTCTTTCTGGCGCGGCCCGGGTATGCATATGCGTTTTTTTTTCCACGTGTCATCCTATTTCTCTGTTTCATTGCTGTGTGTATTGCCACAAATATTGATATAAAATACTGTTGAATATTAAGCGCCTAATACAGGAATATTTTTAAAATGACGTAATGAATTACTTTACACTTTGTGCGGTAACAATTGTATAGTATATTATATACCGTGAATACACAATAACATCAATATAGTAATATAATGTATGCAGTAGGTTATACTGTGGCTACATGTTTCGACCGTAAACGGTCATCATCAGGCCAATGAAGAACATTTTGTTTAAGGTACAGAAAGGTAATAATACTCATTGGGATCCCATTTCGTTCACAGTGGAATATAAAATAATGTGTAAAGAAATTCCTATTTACCAGTAAAACAATTAAAATTAAGCAGTAAACAAGCAGATAAAGATGTTCTAAATGCTATGTTGTGGGCCTCAATCTGGTTACTAAAACACTCGTGTTGTTATCTATCGGTAACCAAGTGTAGACCGTGTGGTTACCGATAGATAGAATACTAGTGTTTTAGTAACCAGATTGAACCCCACAACAACATAGCATTTAGAACATCTTTATCTGCTTGTTTACTGCTTAATTTTAATTGTTTTAATGGTAAATAGGAATTTCTTTACACATTATTTTATATTCCACTGTGAACGAAATGGGATCCCATTGAGTATTATTACCTTTCTGTATCTTAAACAAAATGTTCTTCATTGGCCTGATGATGACCGTTTACGGTCGAAACATGTAGCCACAGTGTAACCTACTGCATGCATTATATTACTATATTGATGTTGTTGTGTATTGACGGTATATAATATATTATACACACTTTAAATGTTTCGCGTAACGGCAGGCAGCGCAGCTATCGCCGCTCTGCTGATTTGCCTTTGGGAGGTGTCCACGCGTTTTAGCCCACTGTGTAGTAGTTAGTAGTAGGTTTTTACTTGCCCTATTTATGAATTAGATGCCGAACATGGTTTTATGAGACTCGTAGACACGTCTGGCATCTGAAACACGCTCTTGATTGCACGTCAAAGTTGTGCTGCTGAAATAGAGGACGATGAATTTGAATGTTTTGTACAAGAGCGCAATGGTGGCGTGGCTTTTAATTGCGTTACATTTTAAGCACGCACTGTATTATGAACATATTGTAACGCATAGAACTGTTTGCGGTATGACGTTATGGTCTCAAAAAGAGAAATGGGTAAACGAGGGGGCGCTGATAAGTCCTTAGCCCGACCAGGAAGGAAACAAGCTACAGCGAACAAACTCGGGATTTATTCAACACACTTCCCACGAAGCCCAATAAACTTCTTAGCCCGTTGCTCTAACGTTTGCAAGCCACTCAAAAAAAAAAAAAATTCGGAAGTTTGTCCGTCCAATCAGGTCTCCGCGGCAGCAATGACCTCCGCGTCGAACGAAAAATGGCGACCTTTCAGTTGTTTTTTCAGTCCAGAGAACAGGTGGTAGTCCGACGGGGCCAGATCCGGAGAGTAGGGTGGTTGATCAAGGCATTGGAAGCCCAGGTAGGCCAATTTGTTTTGGGTTACAAGAGCCCGGTGAGCCGGGACAGTGTCGTGCAAGAACAAGACCCCCTTGGTAAACTTCCCGCGGCGTTTTTCCTTCAAAATGCCCTTCAATTGTACCAGCAGAGATGAGTAATACTCGGCGTTGATAGTTTGGTCCATTGGAAGATAATCAATGAGGAGGATGTCGTCTTGATCCCAAAGAACTTTTCCAGCGGATTTTTGCGCTCGGAATTTTTTGAGGAGGGGTGAGCCGCTATGCCGCCACTCCATTGAGTGTTGCTTTGTCTCCGGGTTGAAATGATATAACCAGGTTTCGTCCATGGTCACCAATCGCGACAGGAAATCATTTGGATCGCGCCGAAAAAATTCCACAAGTTGCTGATAGGACTGGCACAGTTGACGTTTTTGATCCGCGTTCAGGCATTTCGGGACCCACTTCGCGGAGAGCTTACGCATGTCCAAATCTTCATGAATGATGGACCCAACCCGCTCGCGTGAGGTGCCCAGTTGCTCAGCTATTGATTTAGCCGAAATCCGGCGGTCATCCAAGATTCGCTCTGAGTTTGATCAATAATCTCCGGGGTGGTCACGGTTTCGGGTCGTCCAGGACACGGCGCATCACAGGTGGAAAAATCACCACGTTTAAAGTGGGCCACCCAGTTTTTGACGGTTGCATATGATGGTGCATGTTCCCCTAATGTTTCTATCAGAATGGCGTGAATTTCTTTCGGCGCCTTGCCTTGCAGGGGGAGGGGGGAATTTGATGACAGCTCGCGTCTCCTTGTTGTTGAAATCGCACGCGTCGCCTGACTTGCTTCCTTTCAGCCCCTGTAACAAGAAAAGACTTGCAATTCGGCACATGAAAAGACCCCTCTTTCTAACGACACTATCGATTCCGTCCTACGACATCGGGAAGAATGTCGGGCTAAGGACTTATCAGTACCACCTCGTAATAATTCAAGTAGCATTCATAGCACACCACACCCATTTTGTCATATTGTGACACTTTGTGGATTAACATGGGGTTTTCTGCCAGTAACTATAATTGTGAGAGGACATATATGTGCTGAGATAAAACTAAGCTATGTCGCGGAACAGAACGACAGTGGGTACCAGTTCACAACAGTCAGTCTTGCTGCACAATTTGTGTTACAGAGTTTATGAGCAGCAGTTGTTTGTGTGGCTTCAGATGCAGCTTTTTTCATGCTGTGCTGGTAGTACATGTCCAGTTATGCGATTCGAACCCCGGAGTTTCTTGCTTAGAGGCACCTGTAATCTACCACCAGTTTTGTCAGTTTTTCCTCATTACACGTTCTCTTACTGTCTAGAATGGAATCTGTTGCTCGAAAACTTGACACGTATTTGTATATTTGGAACAGGCGTCTGGAATTCGCGACGACACTCGTAGCACCTGTATTCGGCGTATGCTTTATACGAAATCCGCTTAGCGAAACGCCGATAAGCAGCGTGGTAGCGAGCTGGTTGGTGGGCTGCACGTGTAGTTCTGCTGCATCTGGTTTTGTGCCCCATTTATAAGTACGGTTTTGTATTGGTTCTTACGGTCCTTCCTTCTACAGTTTCAGGTAAACAGTTTTTAATTAAGTACGTATAAAAGCATCTTGAAATTTCAGCAGGAAGATCTGACAGTTACTACTTCAAGATATGATTTCTGCAGATATCTGTTCTGTTCATATAGTCTGTGAAACCGTAGCTTTGCTGAATATGCGCGCCATGAACTTTTAGAACTTACGGAAAGACATCTTTGTATAGAATAGGCAATGCTGCTACGTAGAAGTAACTCTACCGACAAATGTCGCGGCTGCGTTACCGACCTGAGCATAGGTACCCCTCGGCTACTTAAAAACGACAGACTACGTTTTAACAACCGTTGCGTCCAGACATGTATGCCAGTAACTATGTGGGGACAGAATAAGGATGGAATTTCTCCTCTTACCTGACAAGACAAATAAACTTAGAGCAGAGACCTTGTTGAGACGCTAATAGTTGCATTGCTAATCAAATTACCCATATTTGGCGGAATACGACGCTTCATTGCCATGTTTGTAAGATCTCACCACTGACCCCCATGTTTTAGCCGGATGAATTCATTTCCCGCCGTAACATCCTGCTCTTCAAGATTCGTTTTGGTATTATGCTGCCATGCTGCCTGTGTCCTCAAAGACGCCTGATTCCTTCAGGTGTTCCACACACATTGCGTGTAAGCATTTCGTGTCTTTCTCGTCTGTGTATCATAGCCCGTTTGTATCATCATCATCATTATGATAATCCCAAGACCATCTTTTAGGCATTTATGCAGGACTACAGTTCACTGGATTTGCTACCCATACACCTAACCCCTGATTCGAGTGCAGCTGATTCACAGAAATATGTGAGTGCAGCGGTGCACAAGCGGCGTAAGTTCGACTTTACGACGGAGTTTTGTCCGGTAGTGCCTAATATTTGTAGGTCCTCAGATTGGAACCTGCGCCGTGTCACCGTTCTGGCGCCTAGAATTTTGAGGTGTCTCATAGAGATCTGGAGAAATTATGCACCCCATTTTGTGATCGTATATCGTTAAACGATGAGTCCTCAAATTTTGCAAAAATCTAGGAGCCACCTCAAACATTTTATGTATCAGATGAGGGACATGAAGTACGTTCCATACTGAGGACCTACAAGTCTTAAACCCCATCGGGATTTCAAGCCCTTGTATAATAAAATTAATTGTATACGTCAGCACTACCCTTTTAATTTATACATAAGGCTACATGTTTCGACCCATCAGTCGGTCATCTTCAGGCCTACATAGCAGACTAAATCATTGGTGCTGGGTGCACGTTGGGATTCCAATATGTTGAGATTAATAAAATGTATAAAACATAGTTTATTAATGTAAACATATTGGGATCCCAATGTGAACCCAGCACCAATGACTTAGTCTGCTATGTAGGACTGAAGATGGCCGACTGATGGGTCGAAACATGTAGCCTTATGTATAAATTAAAAAGGTAGTGCTGACGTATATAATTAATTTTATTATACATTTCATTCTAACGCTTCGTGGTGCCTTCTTTCAAGTTCAAGCCCTTGTGTTAAACTTGAGGTTCGTAATGTCGTAAGTGCGATTCCTGATGTGGTTTTCCTCAGTTCGTTTGGGCTGGTAAGGGGTTAATGTGTTACATTAGACACTGCCGCCGCCTTCCACTTCCTTAAAATACATCCCGTAACAGGCCATGAAGTCCTAGAGGGAGTAGAGTTACAGCTGTGCTCTTTCTTTAATCTCGGCGCTAGGTGGGGTTGGGTGGTCAACACCACTCCCAGGCCGCTGAACACCCGAAAGACCTGGTACGCGTTGTACAGAAGGCTGTGTGGGCCCCAGAGCCGGTCTGGACGGATACGGAAAATCTCGCCCTCCACCGGGATTCGATTCCCGGACCGCTCAGCCTGTAGCAAGTCACTAAATCGACTGGGTTGTTTTTTTTCCACGTCCGTTTTCCGTGTTACTTATTACTCATTGCTGTTCAGAGTCGTCTGGTGTCATTGGCAGGAATAAATTGCAGGATCAACGAAATTCACGGTCACTATTTTGACCTCTTGATTGTTGATACCGGGTGTTAGTTGCAGCAGACGTCTGACCCCTCACACGACCCGCGGTTATTATGTATGAGATTTATAGTCTAAGTCAAACGGTTTGTGCGTGGTTCTACATACAGTAACTTTCCAGATGAAAATATTTCTCATGCCCGTCGGCACAAACATACTGAGTAACATTGGAAAGTCGAATCAGTAAATGGCACGCGATTTGTTGGAGGTAGGACGTTTGCAATTCCGTGTTACGTGTCAGGACACACATTTTCAATGCAGGTGTCCCCTAATGGTGCTACTATATTTTGATCAGACTTCCGACAGCACCAAAATCACACTTCAATAGCGTATGACTGGCTGTAAGGATCTTTGACTTTTACGTTTTTACGAATTAACGCATTCTGTAAGCACTAGAAGTGACCTTTAAGGATCGAAAAGGTCTGTTGAAAATAGTTGTTGATACGAAAGTAGGTTTTGTTACCGTCTGATCCAACCCACACATGTTGTTTTGGTCGTATAAGTAGGCTGATATAAATCCAGTCGTGTACCGGTGTGTATCTTTGGTGGTCACACTTTTAAGTCTAACGTGGCACAAATCGTTTTCTACCCAGTCGACTAAAATTAGAAGATTATTTCGAATGGGGAGAGTAGTTACGATAGAAAATGCGGTCGGTCTCCTTTATAACGTCACGAAAGGGACTGAATGTTTTTTGACCTTATAAACGAGTGTTGCTGTAACCGAGCAGTGTATTGTTATGGTTAAAAGTGGGGGATTATATATATATATATATATAGTTTCCCATCATTCCCCAAGGGAACATAGGGCCCTCACAAAGTTTCGCCATCTGACACGATTACTTGCGAGTACTTTAACTTCGTTCCATGTTTTGCCTTGGTGTCTAATCTCTTCAAAGATTGTTCTGCGTCATGTTGTTCGGGGTCTGCCGCGGGATCTGGTTCACTTAGGATTCCACTCTAAGGCTGCTTTTGCTATGTCACCGGGTGGTCGGCGAAGTGTGTGGCCCAGCCACCCCCACTTCCTCTGCCGAATTTCTAGTTCAGTTGGCTTTTGCTTAGCTCTCGCCCACATTTCTTGATTTGATATCTGGACCGGCCAGAATATTTTCATTATTCTGCGGATGGATCTATTGACTAGAACTTGGAGTTGATGTATGATGATTTTAGTAAACTTCCAGGTTTCGCAGCCGTAAAGCAGGACGGACTTCACGTTGGTATTGAAGATCCTTATTTGGGGGGAATTAATTGTTACCGCAGAATAAATGACGATATGGATGAAATACTGCATAAACCGTTGTAGTTATAACCGGGTTCGACTGTATATGTTCCAGTATTGGCACAGTGAGTAAAATCACATGGAACATCAAGAGCCCTACCTGAAAAATTAGGGTACCGCCGCTTTTCCACAAAATTTTCAATTCATTCGCCAATAATTGTACCATTTTACACAGTTTAAATAAATCTTCGCGGATTGTCGTCGTTATATAAAGGAAGAAAATGAAGGAAGGAATGGTGAAGTGGTTTGTTCGTGTTCTGATGCAATGAAGATGTGCAGGAGAGTTGGAGGTATAGCTGCTTTGTTAGCCTGTGGCACTAGATGGAGTTGAGTTATTAGCTTCACGTTCTGTCCGCGTTACCTCGTCGAAACAGCTGTCGGTGTCCGCAGGATAGGAGGTGGATAGACCCTCAGCCGGTATGCACACTGGAGGTGAAGAAATCTTACCTTGGCTGAGAATCGAGTCTTAATGTCCTTAACTCCCATCCGATAACGTAGCCGCTGTACTGAGTTCCTAAAGAACTGACGAAGTTTAATTGGTGTACAAACTCGTATCATGTCTGACATTGAGGGAGGAACATAGGCTGAGGGTGTTTGAGAGTAGGGTGCTGGGAAAGATACTGGGCCTGAGAGGGACGAGGTGACAGCGGGTGAAGAAGGCTGCATAATGAGGGTCTTGGTGTTCTGTACTCACTAGATATCCGGGTGATCAAATCAAGAACAACGAGATGTAGCAATTATGGGGAAAAGGAGAGGTATATACATCGCATGGATAGGGAAATCTAAGAGATAGAGGCCACTTGGAAGAACCTGGCTTAGGTGGGAGCGTAATATTTAAATGGGTCTTTATTAAATAGGATGGGGGTTTGGACTGGGTTGATGTGGCTGAGGATAGGGAGAAATGGCGAGTTATTGTGTTAATGCGGTTATGAACCTTTGTGTTCCATAGAATGCGAGAAATTTCTTGCCTAGCCGAAGAACTGTGAGCTCAAGAACTCTGCTGCATGGAGTCATTTCATTCGTTATGACAGTACGCTTTTCACGACTCACATTCGACCTCATTGTCCTCATTGTGTACCCTATAGTCCTCGCCCTTTGACAACAAAAATGATAGACATCTGTGATTGGAATTCCTTTGCGTTTTTGTTTCCTACTTTTTTATGTCACGTATAAATACGTGGGTTGCTGAAGTAGGGTGCATGTTTGTTGGACTGGTAGTAGTATAAGCAGCAGCAGCAGCAGCATCAAGCAACACAATCTGTAGATTGTCCAAAGGAATGCCTGTGTGTATGTTACGGAGGTACCCCCTCATCTCACATCTGCTAGGAAAATATTCCGTTTGGTGACAAATACAACAGTCTCTTCGCATTTGTTCAAATGCAACAGTTAGTTTTCGATAATAATAAAATGCCTGAACAGTATTTACATAACGAGTGACTTGTATGACTTATTTACAGCTAATTATTTAGTCCTGATGGTACTGAAATAGCTGTGAGGACGGTTCACTTCCGGCTATCACATCAGCTAGGGTTTTTGGGTCAAGATGATGGGAAATTATTTCCATCACTTTTATGAGTTAACGACATATCAGTAAGTCAGTAAGTCAACGATTTCCAGGGTTTTGTTTTGTCGTTTTGCGTTCCATAACGGTTTTAATATCCGTGTCTTTCTCTATCACTGTCGTGCTATGCTTTGAAATGAATGCTGGTCCCTCCACCGTGCTGGCGCTGACGAGGCCCGCGAAACGGAACGCCATACGTGACATTGGCATTGAATCGTGTTCAAAAGGCCAGAAGTTCGATTTCAGACATCTTGGCAGGCTGGGCGTACTATTTGTGCGGCCTCACGTGGACTATATGCAATCACAACACAATGAAGAGGTCGAGTCCGTATCTGTGTTTTTGGTTGTGTTTGTTAGTCGTGTAACTAAAACTACAGGAAAGACGCTAGGTTCAGCACCGTGGGACCTTCGACTTTCGTGACTCGTTTAATTGCAGCCGTGGTACGTAACAGTTGCTGACCGAATTTTCGATTCACAATGTACTTTTTATTTTTTTAGTAAGGATAGACGTCTGTTAAGTTTTATAGGGTTTTGATGATGGTGTATTCGGAAACGATCTCCTTCTTCTGGACTTACCAATCGGCGGATTATAATTATAAGAAGAATTCGCTTCGGACGATAAAATTGCTTCATTTGTTTCAGTTGACAAGACTTTGTTCTCTGTTTAAAGTAAGATTCAAGGATTATAAAAACCACACGTTTCGGCGTATATTATTTAAACCATCCGAGGGTCGGCATGTAAGAACACAAAAGGACATTGTGTTTATGCATCTGTTTGTATGTGTGTGAATGTGTGAGAGAGACAGAGATTAATATAGTGGGTGTAGCAATAAACTGTGATAATTTGGAGAGAGCTGTTTTTTTAATGAATGGGGTTGAGTATAAGAAAAAAGAAATTACGTGGTGTCAGTATTCCAAGGCCATTGAATATATGCGTGTTATTATTTAAAACTTGCGTCACCCAAGTGGTCCTGCTGGCGTACAGTGCATTCCTGCGGCTGTGATCGCAGTTATCCGTAACTTCTCGGTAGACGTTTATCATTGGCTTTCATTTCGACCCTGACATGCTGTTTCGTCTCCTAACGTGATAATATTCAGAACTCAACCGTAACAACGTACCGCAACGTCGGGGACAAGTTGTGTGCCTTTGTGTCGTTATGGTTGGTTTCCAATCTAGATTGCAGGAATGCATTGCATGCCAGGGAGATTAATTAAAAGGTGTTAATTAAGAAGTAAAAGGCGAATACTAAATGGCATTTTTGCTGCTGACACTCTGTAATGTTGGTGTTTCTAATATTCAGTTCATCAAAACAGGGATCTGAAAATGGTCTCATCTTTTGCAGCACCCACAATATCCGGCGAGAGAGGCCGTATCTCAGTATATGGGTTTATCTTAATATTTGGAATTTATTTCAAAGGTCAAAGATTAGAAACGCAGTGAAACGTAATGTGTAGTGAGGATAGAGCCACTGCAGATGTTAAAAAGTGCCTTACAATTTTGATTAATTCGGATACACACTTGATGGTATATATTTTTGTTTACGTCCTATTTAGTGTAATCTGTCGTTGTCATGTTTCCGAACAGCAGATGACCCTCTAGATGTCATTCTGACACAGAATCATACGTAGTACATGATAACCCAAGATGTGATTCCATATTTTATTTCGTTTGCGGTTTTTTATGTCCGTCGTAAATATTGCGTTGTTTTCACGTGTTGCCATGTGTTCGTCGGACATGGTTTGATATGTAGCTGGATTGAGACTACGTGTGTGAGTCGATGTGGTTAGCCCTCTAATTTGTATTCGTGTATCTGTATTTATTATTTTTGCTTACACTTTAATATAACTGGAGGTTCAGTACAGTACACTCTTTCAGGAGAGCAGGTGCTGCTGGTGGGCCTCGATTGGCGTCATTGAACCTTAGAGGGTTGTAAGGAACAGCCTTGGAGAGATGACCTAACGTTTTGAGAATGTGTTTTTTGCAGCCCATTGCTTGTTGAGTAGAATTCCCTACAGTGGAGCGTGCGGGGTGCGACGGGGAGGGAACTTTTCAGAATTGTAATATGTCTTTCATTGTCCCCTTTTTAAATATTTGCTGACACATTCGTTTTGACTGGGAGCGTTGATTTTCGAGGTAGGATTTTAGAGTGTCTCATATAGCTCCTGTGAATTTAGCTGTGTGAGTACAGGAACATCCTCGTTGAGATGTGGAAGCCACTCACAGGCTTCAGCCCAAAGTTACAATTCACGGAGGTAACCTTTATGATTTTAGCCGTAAGTATAGCAGGAGTAGTTCGACAAAGTATCCAGCTTCAGGCGCAGGTAACATTAGCAAGCCCAGGTTGATGTCAGACGCTGGGAGAATGCGCATTGTTGTGTGCCTTAGATCAATGTGTTTCTGCATTCAGAGCGGTGGAGGTGTCAGTATTCGTTTGCTTACGTAGTAGCTGTAATCATGTGACTGAGGCAGGAGGACCGTAAGATTTGTGAGCCTCGCGCTGAAGGTTTTCATGCAAAATGGCGGGGACTACTTGGATGTAATCCTGCTGTACGTAGTGATCACTTCTTCCTATACCTCATGATACTCATAGTGAATATTTTAGCCGCTTCCATCGAAATCGGCCATTGTTTGCTTCATCTTGTTGTTTGTACAAGATACAATTGCGAATGTTCAAGCACGCGGTGCGCCATCGGTGGGAGTTCTGTTGAACTTCACTGTGAATCTCACACGTCTTACAAAAATTTGGTAGGGCAGGAGACTCTATGTCACGTGTTTGCTTTGGTTTCATGGCAGTTGACCTTTTTTTTTCTATCTTATCTTTCTATCTTTACCCCCTAATTATGGGAAAATCCTTTTCATTTGCTGCGCTGTTTCCTTATTCTGGGTTTTTGCTAATAATTATGATCTTAAATCTGAATTTGACATGCATGATGCTATTAATGGCAGAGGGCCGATACAAGAAGACGCCACAGTCTAGATGTAGTAACGGAATCACGCCCGACACAGGTAGTGCTGTTGATCTGTTTCACCCTATGCTTGTGAAGAATGGGTCGGTGCCGCTGATAGCTTTCTGAATGTTTGGGCGCAAACACTGCAAAGGCGTTTGTTTGTAGTGGGAGTACTTTATTTTGCTTGTAGTGTGGTGCAGAGATCCATCCATCCATCCATCCATTCATTCACTCATCCATCCATCCATTCGTCCATCCATCCATCCATCCATCCATCAATCCATGTATGGCGCCACAGCCCCTTCTGGGCCCTGGCCTCCCTCAAAAGGCGCCTCCATCTTCTCTATCGCCAGCTCGTCTCCGCCACCCTCGTATTCTTAACACTTGCAGTGCATTTTCTGGACAACGCTGTCGCATCTTATTCTTGGTTTTGCTATCGATCTTTTGTTATAGAATTTCCCATTAAGATTTTTTTTGGGGGAGATCATGTTTTCTTCCATTTTAAAGATGCGACCGTCCCATCGTAGGCTTCTGATTTTAACTTCATCCACGATATTTGGATCTTTGTAAAGTTTGTAAATTTTGCTATTCCATCTACAGTGCCAGCCGCATATGCTTAATATTTTCGTTTCAAACGTGTGTAGCACATGTTATGTCATTTGTGTCGGGTTGCGATAATGTATAGTGTAGTATAGTGTAAGAAGTGTAGAATATGTAGTTTAAGGGGACGTTTTTTGTGATTGGGTTTGTAAAAACAGGCGTTGTGTACTGATTGTTTCATGGTTTCGTAATGCGTATGAAGCAAATTACCTTCAAGGGGAGGTACAAATTGATGATGTGAGTTGAATCTGGCAGCGCTTCAAAAACCCTGTAATTTTGCTACCGTCCCAATAAGAAGAGGCGAAAGTAGCAGCCGGTATCGACCTGTAACACTTGTGTCGTGGCTTTACAGCCTTACCAGTGAAGATAAGCGGAAGTACAGTTGAACTCAGTTTCAGCCTTATGAAAGGGACTGAACGTTTTGCGTCATTATTAACGAGTGTTGTTCTGTCCAAGTACAGGGTCATCGAAAAAGATGGACGGGATTTGAAACCGCTATAACTTAAAGAGTACTAGACGGATTTACACGTTTGGCGTCTTAAAATGTTCAGAAAAGTTTACCTTAGTACATTTCAATATGTGTACCGTTTGTAGCTCTGGAAACGTCCAAACGAAATTCTGTCTCCTGCCACGTTTTCTGAATCATGTCTCGTGTTACAGTTTCAATGGCTGATGTGATCCTGTCTTGCGGGTGCTGGATATTCCTTATCTTCTCAGCATGCACAATGTTCTTAATGTACCCCCACAGGAAAAAATCAAGTAGAGAGAGAGAGAGAAAGATCTGGGCTTCGAGGTGGCCAGGGTATTGGTCCACCCCTTCCAATCCAGGCATCAGGGAATCTCTCATTTAAAACGTCAGTCACAAAGCAACTGAAATGGGGAGGAGCTCCGTCTT